>WNFM01224010.1_pt5 | contig 12354 bp, 20 predicted proteins | sample 5400271 | NCBI WGS metagenome assembly WNFM01 (sample SAMN13153352, study PRJNA577476) | soil metagenome | isolation source: 60 cm saprolite on Douglas fir-dominated hillslope | place: USA:California | collected 2013-09-17 | reverse complement strand
TAATAATCAGATTCTATTTCTACAGCATGTTCACTATAAATTACAATATTAATCATACAGTTTTAATAAATGAATGGTGCCACCCGTGGGACTCGAACCCACACTTGTAAGAGTTTTAAGCTCTTTTCCTCTGCCAATTGGGATACGGTGGCTTATTTAATCATTGATAATTTAGCATCTATTTCGCGCAAATCCATTGCTGCATCTGCTACCGCGTGCCAGTCATCATCTTCAATTTTCATCCTCAAATAACTGATTAAGGCCGCGCGCTTCTCTAATAGCTGATTCATAGTTGGTATCATAGTTTACTCGATGAAATAAACAAAGTACATTCCACGAACGCGCCATCCTCACATATTTGAATCCCACCAAATCGATTAACTTTCAAATCTTCAATACCCATGCGCGATACTAAATCACGATATTTCTGAATCAATTCTTTCTCTTTTTGTTGCTTCGCATATCTTTCGTGTTCTGCTTCATATGGTGATATCATTTCCCCTCCATGTACTTTTTCAATTCCTCAAATCTAGCATCTGGCATTCTATTCATGCAATTTTAAATATTTAACTGCTTCTAATAATATATTAATACTTTCTTTTAGACTTCCAATACCAAAATTACAATTAGCACAAAGTAATCCTCTAACTTTTCCAGTTATATGATTATGATCTACCATTGGTTCTTTATATCCTGTCATTAAATTCTTACAAATAGCACATTTATTTTCTTGAATTTCAATTAAATTGTTTAATTCTTCTCTACTTAAATTATATTGGGTTTTAAGCCAATTATCAGCAACTTCTTGTTTATTAGCTTCATAATAAACTTCACGATATTTAGCTACACATGGTTTACAATCTTGCCTAACTGCAAATAGCTTTGTAGGATCTTTATAAAATTCTTTTAAATCTTTAAATTCTCCACAAACAGTACATCTTTTAAGAACTTTATCACCGTCTAATTTTGCTTCGTTTTTAAATTTTCGTCGTCTAGAACCCATCATTTACCCTCTAAATATTGTTTCATTTCCTGATAAACTTTATCGGTCATCCGGTATATAATATGATTTCCAATAGACTCAGTAATAATCAATTTTGCTAAATCAAATGACTGCATAATCATAGTCAATTGATCGATATTGAAATGCATCCAAAATTTCTTCAATAATTGTTCTTGACTAATTTGATGATTCTCGCGCGCCATCAATTCTTCGATTATTAATGTTTTTTGTTCAGCGTAACCTTGCTTACTGCTTTGACTCATAGTTGATTTTCGAATATTTCCTACTAATCTCTGACATGCTGTTATCGCTTCAGTCATATCATCTGATGTGATTATTAAATCTGTACTTCTTGCTAATGATAATAACATAGCAACTTTAATAACTGATTCACCTATTCTTTCTAATGTTCCTGTCTTGTCTTCAATTCGATCATAAACTTCATCTAATTCGTGATACCACTTCGTGTAAATCATTCCCGCTTCGGTTTTACTAAGCGATTTGAATGGCCCTTTAACTTTTGATATATCGCGCAAATGGGGAAGTAAATTTTCAATAATTAATGGATTTGCTAAATCGTCTATTAAACTATTAGTTCTATTTTTCTTAGATTCAGCTATTACGAACATTCTACCAATGAATCCACCATGCACATCTTTTTCAGCAAAGAAATTCTTGAAATGCGGTTCATTAGTTCCTAACAACATTGAAACGATCGGATCTTTTAAGGTGAAAGTTTCCATTTTTAATAATGACTTCCATTCACCCTCATTATAGAGTCTATCAAATAAATCTGTTAGAATGTCCATCGTTGCTTTATCATCAACAAATGAAGCACTCATTTCACTTGAAAGAATGAACGCATCAGCCTTACCATTAACTTTCCCACCAGGTTCACTAGTTGCAGTTCCCATATCTTTTAGAATAGCTTGAATAGATGATCTACCATTAATGATGCGCGTTCCGCCAACTTTAGTCACTAATCGCTTTGCTAAGTTAATTGGTGGCCCTTTACGTAAACCAGACCGCGCCAATAACATAACGTAGATATTGGGATATTGTTTGAACGCGCCGCCTCTGTCAAGCCATACATTATCCTTTACTATTGCTGCAATAGCTGCTAATGCTGACCACATCCAAAAACTTTTCGGACTTTCCAATTCATCAGTCATATCCATGACTTGATTTAGCCATGTTTTCATGCTTAAAACTCAAACTGTAATAAATAATTAAAAGCATTTGCCATGATAGCTAAATCGTCTTTAAAATAACCTAATCCCTTATTACAATTTTCACATAATAATCCTCTTATAATTCCGGTATTATGGTCGTGATCAATATTTAATAATTCAAATACTTTTAAACAAATAGCACATTTTCCTTCTTGATTTTGATACATCTGTGCATATTGTTCAAGTGTTAATTTGTGTTTATTTAATGTAGATATTCTATTTTTTTCTTTTGTATTTCTTTTTTTACTATAATCGGAACCACATTTTTTACACCAATGTTGACAACCTAAATAATATCTTGTATTTTTATAGTATTGATCTAATGGTTTAAATTCTTTACAATATTGACATTGTTTACAAAGAATTCCATCAATCGTTTTTGATTGGGGTGTTCGTCCGTGACTCATCGTGTTTATCTACAAATTGACCTAAACCATTAATTAATCTGAGTAGGTGAACGTAATATTCCGATTCTTTCATCAGTCCGTGATGTAATTGAATGAGATAATTGAGAGCACGCGCTTCTTCTATTGTTATGCCAAACTCAGTATTGTGACAAGTGCATTGACATGGTGTGCAATAATCATGTAATACTAATATTACTTCAGTAGTCTCTGGATAACCACAATCTATCAGATCAGAAATAGTTCTGATTTTCTTCTTTTTTGGCTCTTCTCCGACCGCGACATTTGTTTGATACGCATGTGGACCCGAATGACTCGGAGGCAATCCACACACTGTTACTCCGTCGAGTGCTATTACGCCGCAATCATTGTGCGATGAACAAGGACCGTCATGACCCGCACGTTTGTGGCAACGCCACATTGGACGATGTGAGCCATCCTCGTTGAACAGGTCAACCCAGACTAATCGGTCATGCCTCTTGCAGCGATTAGGATGATCGGTAGGTAAATCACCTTCTGTTGGCACATCATGATGGCGTTGGGGCTCCTCTCCGACGAGCAGGGCAGCGGCAAGATCATCAGCGCATAGAAGGAATCCTGTCGGACGATTTGGACGCGAGCTAATCTCACGCCATTTTCGTTCGAGGGCTTCGAGTCGGGCCTTGAGATCATTCATTATTGCACCGCAAAGCGAAATTTTTTAAATTCATAAAAATTCATTCCTTCCTCAACATCACACGGAATAACTAATTCACCTCGTTGAATACTACATTTACTAAAATCAATTGGTCGCTCAAATTCTTTCTTTAGAATCAAAGCCGCCTCATTCTTTCTAATTATTGGAACTGAAGTTAAAAGAGCATCATGCGATTCCGCAAGAATCCTAATCCATGAATGATCCTTGTGAATACGAAGCGCCGCCGATTTGATATTTTCAGATACAGTACGTTGTGGTAAATAACTAAATGCTTGGCGAAATAATTCATCGTTCCACCTTTCAAAAAATATTCTAGTACCACCTTTTGGCGCGTCTATTCCATATGGAACTGGAGCTGATAGTTGTCTATTCTTTTCAAGACATTTAATGACTGATGCTTGGAACACTTGTTTAATCTTTGGTTGTTTCTTATGAAATATTTTTAATGCCGTGTCTGCTGTTGCTTCGCTGATACTGATGTCGATGTGATATTTTCTTGCTTGAGTATTAAGTTCTGTAGCAGCGCGATTTTTTCCAGCACCAAGGTGTCCAGCGTGTCTAAGTGTCTTACCAGCAAACCTAATTGGATGCTCGTAGCCCAATATCTTTTTAGAATAATCAGATTCAGACCCACCAAAAAACCAACTAGCAGTAAGAGCATGGTAATCATGTTTATCTATATCCTCTAATGCTTGGTAATCTTCTGCTAATAGAAATACAACGCGCGCTTCCGCTTGACTTGAATCTGCTTGCAAGAAAATCTCACCTTCATCAGGAATAAACATAGTCCTGATTTCGGGACCGATATCACCATGTTTGGTAATCGTTTGGAATGCCATTCCTAATGATTTTTTCTTTTTCTTACTATCTTCTTTTATTTCAATTGACGGTCGGATTGGTGCTTCTTGTTGATTTGATGATGAACGGCCTGTATCAAGGCAAATGAAATAACTGGTGCGCATTCTACCATCAAAATCTGTCGGACTTAATAAATAAGAACTAATTGTCTTTTTAACCCTGCGATCTTCGAGAATTAGTTCCATCCCCTTACGTTTATTTTCGTCCTTACAATGATTCAATAATCCAGTAATTACTTCTTCGCCGGTTCCTTTTCTTCTTGGAAGCTTCCAGTTATCGTATAAGAGCGAACCCACTTGTTTGGAAGAACTTGTGTTGATATGATCTCCGGCAAGATTAAATAATTCGAACCTAATTTTTTCATCCCATTCAACATATTTGGTAATAAGATTTCTTCGAATGTTTTCATCTGTTCGCAATCCTTCGGATTCGATGTATCCGTATAAACCGTGAAGGTGCAATATAAAATTCTCATAATAATTCCGAAGATTCATTTCATCTAAATCATGGTCCATCGCAAGATCAATTTCTTTCGTGATACATGCATCGCGCGCGCAACCCATTAGTAGATCATTCATACTACCTTCATACATGCCCTCATTCTTATAGAATGGTTCCTCTGTATAAATTGAAGTATTGAATGCTAAATTCTTAGGTAACTCTGGATTGATTACGAATGCCTTTAACATCGTATCACTATGCAATCCACCAATTACAAATCCGAGTCTCTTGATTTTATCTCGGTCGTAACCAAAATTTTGGCCCACGACATCATGTGACAAAACATTGGCCAATATGCGCCACATAGAAGCGAGATCACTATCAGGAATATCACTGATACTATCAACATTCCATAATGGAACCGTAATACCTTCATTTGGCTTAAAACTAATACCAACACAAATGGGTATACAACTCCCATTAGGATGAGCCTCAATATCAATTGATGGAAAAGTTTCATTTTCAGTGCGTCTTTGAAAGTCATATAATTCAGCACTATTCTTTGCTACATGTAAATTTCTACTTGGTAGTATTACTTCTTTAAATTTACTTTGTTCCTTAGCACGACGGAAATCAAAAATCATCACCTGCCGATTCCAATAACTCTTGATTTCCCCCTTCGCCTGATGTAATAGATGCGCGGGATGATATGTTGGAATACACTTAAATCCCATTCCTAACATTATTGAACCGCGATAATCCTGTATCTTAGTTTTCCCAGTTAATGCCCATAGCGCGGTTCCACCTAGCAATAGAATGCAATTAGGATTAATCTGTTGTAATTCTTTCCTTAAATCATTAATCTGTTCATTTATATCAATACCATCTTCTTGAAGACGGCGCGCAAATGATATTTTCTTGTCAAATGGTGCTGGAGTAACATAATACTTACATACATTAGTTATCCAACAATCTCCACGACTAATTCCTGCATCGCGCAAAAGTCTGTCCAGCTCTTTACCAGAAGGCCCAGTGAATGGTTTACCTGTAGCTACTTCATCATAACTAGGTGATTCACCTATTATTGCTAATTTAGCACCAAATTGGCCCGTTCCTGGCACATACTTAGTCATTTAAGAATATGAATCAATTTTGATTGAGCACAATAGTCACAAATTTTGAAAGCTATTATAACTCGGTATTCATCTTCAAAATTCGTATGGGTTACAAATATCTCTTGGAAATTATTCCACTTATGAAATCCAAATCTACAAAGTAATCTTCGTTTAATAATCATTATTTTTCTAATTCTGTCACTATATCAAATGCTAACCTAATTGTTTCATGGTAAGTTAAAGCCGGTATTCGTTCTTTAAGAATCTTAGCAACTAAAGTAACTTTTTCAGAAGTAGTCATTTTAATTTTTTCAATGCTTGATTTCGACTTGGCAGGTCTTTAACTTCGTCCCAACGCTTACTTAAAGTTAAAGATTCACTAACTAATGCTATAGAAATCTGGAAGTATTTAGCTGTATCTTTCATTTGCCATTTTTTATTCTTATTTAACTTGGCATTATGATACAGACTTATTAGAGTGATGCGACGTTGCCACTTAGTTGCTTGCTTATATGCATCGATGAATTTCATTTCTTCTCTAATTCATCAGCTATTTCTTTCAGAATTACTGCTAAATCTTTTTCTTTAACTCTCTCAAGATATGCAACACTATTAGCATAACCTGCTATTTTACCTTTAACTATTTGTTTATGAAGTTCGTATGTCATAAATCACCAAATGAAAGATGGGACGCGCAATCATTAATTATGTTATATCCTTTAAAGGAAAACACAAAACAATCACGCGCCCCTTGTTGTTGATTAGACTTTTTAAGAAACTTTTAATTCGCTGTCGCTCACAACAGCTTCAGCCCTTTACTTCGTCATCATCAACAATCTCATCGTCATCTTCTTCGATATCATCTTCATCTTCTTCAACTAATTCATCAATCTTTCGGCCGGTTGACTCGTCTTCTATTGGTTCATCAGTCATTAAAATCTCCCACGTTGCATGATGTTTAGTAATTCCTCTAAATCAGGATTCTTATTGAGAATGTCACGCGCGCGTTTAGCATCTTCTAATCTCGATTCAGCATCTTTCACTGCCTGCTCTAATCGGAACTTTAATGTTGGTTGATGAATTGTTTGTCCTACCATAGGACTCTCGGCATTTTTAGATAAATAATCATCCATACTTTTCCCATGATACTTTATCTGATATTCCATACTTCCCAAAAAGAAGTCATAAAAAGAAAAAAGTAGGATGTTAGAATCTATTCCGGTTATAGTGGAGCCGAGAATAGACACGCTTATTCGTCCTGTGCTTATTTCGCGTCATCCTACAATATTAACTAAGTTCGCGGTGTCCGATACTTATGATTGACGCGATTCACAGTGCGTCCCTCATACAAATCATTTTCCACGAATACATCAAGCTGACTACCTGCGGTTGCAGATAAATCATAACGCGCGCCTGACTTAACTTCCATTCCTAACGCTTGGAGATAACCAACAGCAAATCCAATTGCCTTGCTGTTGAAATTCCAATCGAGAGGAACATTCGCGAAATCTGTGCTGCCATCGTCCGCGTTGAACAAAATGGTAGCTTCCACAGGATAATTTGTGGAATTACCATCTTTGCTAAGCTTTTCACCGATAGCATCGATTCTTACGCGATACCAAGCCGGTGGAACAATCTTACCACGAAGCAGGTCTTTCTCGCCGAAATTGATGATAGGCATGTTATTTTGTTTGTGTGTTGGTTGTTGGTTGTGTGGTTGGTGTTAGTGATTCCCTCAATTGGTTAATTGAAGGCTGGACCCACTGTGAAAACAATGGTTGATTACCAAATTCTATTTCTTTTGGTAACGGAAGAGAAGTGCGGGCAAAATCATCCCCAGTATGTTGCGTCAACAGCGCATATTGTCCTCCTTGTGAAACATCTACAGCCTTTTTAATATTGAAGTGATATACTTCCTCACAATATGCTGGAATTTTACCTGCTATCTTCTTACCTGCGGTAACTATGGTGCGCGATACATGAGTTTCACCAGCTACTGACTTGTAATCGACCTGAATGACATGAGCGATTAGAATGATGTTAACTTTGTGAAATGTGTGAATATCCTTACTCAAACTAATCAGTTCAGATAATGCAGCGGCTTCAGCATTATAATCTTCTAATTCATTCACTGCGATACCACTAACAAATTTACCTGCATTCGCGCCACTTGAACGAGATTTACCACGTTTCAATGCCATCGTCTGATTTAATGTGCAATCAGCCATTGACGTGATTGAATCGAATACTAATGTTTTATATGAACATTCTGTCTGAAATCGTTCTAATCGAGCGCGTGCTTTCGACCAATCATCATAATCATCATAATCTACCAATTTGGGATCGATTCGCCAATCACGCATTGGTAATAATAATGAGCGCATTTTCTTATCCCAACTGAACCAATATTGGTGCGTAGGATAACTTAATGCAGCTGTGCTTTTTCTTGTACCAGGCTCTCCCTTGAACATAGAATAGAGCGCATTGATGTTTATTTCGTTTGTAAGATTAGGCATTTTTCTTTCTCAATCGATGACGCGAGACGATTATTAATTTCTGTTATCCAATGATGTTTAAATAATTCATTACTAGCAAAAACACTTTGATTAAATCCGAGACCACTCCATTCGAAATTAAAAATATTATCCATGATTTTAACCCATTGTTCGTTATTATTTTTATCTATTCCATAAATTTGTCCAAGAATACATTTACCACAGCTTTGTAAATTTAATGTATCTGGATTAACAGAATAATACCAACCGGGATTATGTTTATCCAAATATTCTGCTGCTTTGCTTACTTGATGATGTTCTAACATTATTCACCTCTCCTAAATCGTTTAATATCGACGTATTGATATGTTGATCTAGTCCACCATTCAATTAAGCGAACGCGCAAATTAAACCAAATCAAACATCCCATACACGTCCTTTCACGTAATTAAGTTTAATTACCTCATCACGCATATTTCGGTCCGATTCACATACTTCCTTCATCGAACAGAATCCATATTTGTTTTCACAATGAGTGAAGTTAGGCGCCCACTCATCAGTCTGAATACAATGAGCTAATTTTTTCGCCCAATGTGGAACTATCACGTTCTGCCATTCATCTAATCGGTCCTTAGAATAGCTAATCATAGCGCGCTCAAACTTCTCTTGCGGCTTTAATGTGGTCTGGAATCCTATTTTGTTAATGATTACATTGCGCGACTTCATCAATACACATTGACCCATGAATTGATTATTCAAACTTAATGAATCACGACGTTGTTTCATCGTCTTATGGTCAACTGATAGAATCGCCTGATTAGTATCAACTATCAAATCGAATTTAGCTTTCCACAATACTTGAATGTTATCATCTTTATAAATTATTTCACCGCGCGTTTCTTCTACGGCTAATGGTGTCCATGCATCAGAAACCCATCGAGCTAAGTATTGTAAACAAGTATCTAAGGCATGCACCCAACCAATCACAGCACCGATTGACTTCTCTGGTGTATTTTTAACACCCGGAAAGTCTCCGACTTTATGACCACATTCTGGATTGCCTTCTATTAAATCTTTACAGATGGGACAACCATCGATGTATAACTTTGCGAATTTAAAACCTTCATCAATTGCATCTGACTTATTCTTTCCAGAAATGATTGACTTGTAATAGTATTCTAGAAACGTATGAACTATTGAACCACATTCTAGCGAATTTGACTTACCATCTTTTGGAGCTAATGAATCATTGATGCGAAAATCAGTTAATCTCTCACATGACATCATTGATGAAAGAATGGTGGCATCTACTACAATGTTAATCATTTGATTCGAACCTTATTAACCACATTAACCTTAGTTCCGCGTGGTAAAATGAAGGATTTCGTTCTATAACCCATCGATGGAAGTTCATATTCGATTTCTACTAAATCACCTTTCTCGATTAGATCGAATATAATGTCGAATAGTTCATTACTAGTGACTTGCAAATCATTCGACATGACGCGCAATGTCAAATCAACACCCTTCAATCCTTGACTAGCTGTTACGATGTCAAGAATCTTATTCTCAATCTCTAGTTTTGTCAATTTTGTACTCCGAATCCGGCACTAATCTATCATCATAGAATGGATGGTCACTGATGTTATACCATACTATTTTATTACTCTTAATGAATTTAATGGTGTCATCTAGTGAATCAAACTTATAAAAATCTTCTACAGTTTTCTCATCTGATGTAACTGATAGGTAAATCATTTATTAATTTCCTCATTATGTGTTGTATTGACTCGACGTTCAATAATTTTCAAATCTTGACTTTTTAGGGTTAAATTTTCGTAGTAAAGAATTGCAGATTCAGCTAATGCTCTCGATGACCAAATAGATTCAATAAAAATATTACCAGATTTGAATCTACTTATTACTACATAAACTGTATCTACATTAACCATTATTTCCTCATTCTGAATGAATAATTAATTACTTAATTCCGTTCTTCACTTTGGTATAATGAATGAATGAAATGAAGTGAAGAACGGTATAAATAATTAATTCTTTTTCGGTGATGGTCTAACGTTTACTGTTATATGATGTGGCTTCTTATTCTCACCTGTATTTGTGTGCTTTGTTCTACCTCTTGTTTGACCTAATTGTTGTGATGGTGAAACTGCATTTAATTGATATTCACCCGGTTCAAATGCTGCTCCTCTATCAAATGCAGTAATTTCACGGCCAACTGAAACCGGTGTAACAAATCGAATCCACTTATTCTTATCTTTTATGTATGTTCTGGTTAGAAATACGCGCGCTTCTTTATGAAATTTACGTTGACATGCGCGCGCCGCCGCACAATTCGCAGGGTCATTCTTCTTTGAATTTTTGATGTCATCCTTTGAAATTGACAATTTGAATGACTTTGCTCCATCAACTACCTGCAATCCCTCGAATGTTCTCGGCTTACTTTGTCGCTTTCTTTTACTCATTTCATTCTTCCTTATTAAGCAGCACCAGCAATAATCGCTTCAGTCAATTCCCTAATGATTGAACCTTCATTCCATATTGGTATCTCACCTTTATTCATTACTATGTGAAATTGTCGCCTTTTTCTCTCGATTATACTATCAAGTTGTGTATCAGTTGACTTCTCAGCATGTATATATGTCGCGTTTACCGCGTTCGACATTTGACCGATACGAATGAATCGACCCTCTGCTTGCTCCTCATTCATTGGATTCCATTGACGTTCATGCATGATACAATCCGCGCATGTCTGTAAATTTAATCCCTCACCCGATGCTAACGTGCTGGCCACCATGATTGCGCGCGGCAACTGATTAAATCGTTCTTGCATCGCAAATCTATCTTCCGATGACAAACCTGCATGTAACTTCAATATCTCAACTTTGTTAGCTTTACCAATTGGAATTAGCTGTTGATAAATGATTTCACCAACATCCTTATGATGAACGAATATTACTAACTTCCTATCAGTTTCTTCTACAAATTCTTCAGTCCACTCAACTGTGTATGGAATCTTAGCTAATCCCAGTATGTGACGCATTCTCTGTAAACGCGCAATCGTAGCTTGACTCGTTGTATTAGAATCTTCTTCACCATCGATTATTACTTGGTTATACCATTTCACGAAATCGCTAACTTCTGCGTCGTATGCTTTGCGCGCGTGTTCTTCTATCTCGCAATGCAACTTCAATCGACTAATTTCAGGTAATTCTTTCATTACCTCACTGCGTTCGCGACGAATTGCTATATCTTTTATATGTTCTTTGAATCCTTTTGGATTACGTATTCCACCTTCTTTATGTTTCGCGCCATCCCAATAGTAATCCACCCAATTATTTAGAAATGACTGATATGACCAGAATTTCTTCGGGTCCAGCATATTAAGCACAACATAGAATTCACTTCCACGATTTTTCCACGGTGTCCCGCTTAATGGAATGATATGTGAAATCTCTTTACATAATCTTCTGACCTGCTGTGTTCGTTCTGCGTCTGGATTCTTAATAGCCTGAACTTCATCTAGCACAACTGTTTGAATATTTAGTGATTGAATCTTTTCTTGGCTAAACTTACGAAGCAAATCATATGATGTGATGTAACATTTTAAACCGGGCATCACACCTTGCTTACCATCTGAAATGACTTGCGCGAAATACGATTCATCTAACCATCGTATAATCTCTTTCATCCACTGGAACTTAATCCCGCTCTTTACAATGAATAGAGCTGGAAACGCCTCAGGATGATATTTCAAGTATGCTAATGACTGGACTGTCTTACCTAATCCCATTTCATCGAATACGGCTGCGCGACCATTTTGTTTTTCTAAGAATCGCGCACCTTCTATTTGAAAATTATAGAGACGAAATTCACCGCACTTATTACACTTAGTTTTATCCCAATCATGCTTACACGTCTTTATTTCTGGTTTCCAACTATTCGATACGATTAAATCAAATGGTGATTGCGAATCGTGGTCAATTATACGAATATGACCACATTCCAGCGTAATCAGCTTCTTTAACTTACCGCCCGACCTAAACTCTTTTGTGCTAATTTCTTTATCGATTTTATGACAAATATCACAT
>WNFM01351674.1_pt1 | contig 12355 bp, 13 predicted proteins | sample 5400271 | NCBI WGS metagenome assembly WNFM01 (sample SAMN13153352, study PRJNA577476) | soil metagenome | isolation source: 60 cm saprolite on Douglas fir-dominated hillslope | place: USA:California | collected 2013-09-17 | reverse complement strand
GGAAAATAAGCTAAGGCAAGGCGCCACAATCACTTAGCTGTTTTCACGGGGCCCTTAATTGGCAAGTCTGGCAAGCCGGTTTTCTCTTTGTCTTTTCAGCGCAGTTCGACGGTGAGTTGGACTGAAATCAATTGGACCGAATTCTCCTTCACTCGGATGGAACCGGACGAGTCAAGGGGCCCCGGGTTCGATCCCCACCGCCGCTTGCACTTCCTCTTCTCCTCGAAATCAGAAACTTCCGCACGATCCCGACGGGGCGCGGACATCATCAATTGATGCGTAGCGAGGCCGGTTCAACCGGCCCCGCCATAATGGTTGAAGTCCAGGATGATTATGAGTGCGCGTCAGCCGAAGCTTCTTTTTCCGCCTGCTTCGCGGCCGCCTTGCTGTCCGTCGAGCTCATCGCGGGCTTGAGCGCCTGAATGGCCTGGCCGAGGTGCGAACCCTTGGACGGGACGGTCATGCCGGGACAAGCGGCGGCGGTGGCTAACTCAGTGCACTTCAGCTGAGCGAAGGGGATGTCCAGACTGTGCGAGACGTGCACCGCGGCCACGAATTGCCCGAGGTTGCGGTATCCGGCGGCCGCAGTCTGAAGGTCCGTGCCAGCAGGCAGGAGCCCGCTAAGTTTCGAGGACAGCTGAGTGTTCTGCGTGAGCAGCTGGTCCGGCGTGCGCGGGCCGGACGTTTCGGAACCAGACTTGCCGGAAGCGTCCATCCCATGCCCTCCGCCCATCGAGCCGGCGGCAGCCGACCCACCGCCGGGATGGCTCTGGCTACGCCCTTGCGCAGCAGCGGGAATCGCCATGATCCAAGCCGCCGCTGCCGCTAACGTGATGGTCACGAATATACGTTTCATGTGTTGCCTCCTTAAGGGAATTACGCCGAATCAGCAGGTCTTTTGCAAAACCTACAAACCCGGATGACGCAAGATCGAACGCATGTTCACGGCGACGCCAAAAGAAACGGTATTGAGATGGTAGTGCGTACTTCGGCTGTAGGCGACCGTGAAATCCATGGCCTTCACCGGCGAAAGATCCACGCCAGCGCTAAATCCGTTGTCCGCGGCAAGGCTCGAACCGCCAGTTGTCTTAGGGCCTTGCAAAAACGGAGGGCCGTGACCGTTGGAAGCGCCTGACCCGTTCCCAGCAACCCGGCTGTCGATTGTCTGCGTTCCCCATGGCGCGACATCGAAGGCCGATGCCGCTACGCTAAGCCAGTTCACCACGTGATAGGAAGCTCCGGCCTGGAAGTGGGCGAGCTCTCCGTAGGAAGCAAAAGGGCGCCGATAGACGAACGTGTCGGGTATAGAGTCCGCGAGGCCGACTTCGAGGAATGGAGTCCAGTGGCCGAAGTCACGATCGATTCGATTTGTCCAGTCGTAGGTAGCGTGCCCGGTGGAGATTCCGTCGGACGTGCTGCCGGTGGGCGCGCGTCCTGTAAGCTGCGTCTTGAAATTCAGCGCAGGATTGGGAAACGATAGCCGAACCTGTCCGTAAACATCGCCCAGATCCGTAAACGAGTTTGCCGTGGAAGCTCCGGAAGCCGTTGTAGTATTAGCGCGAATGAAATAAATGGGAACCCCTGCGTCAACCAAAAGGTGTCGCCCGAACAGGTAGCCTGCGGAAGAGTCAAGCAGCATCACTTGGCCTTCGGTGTTCGAACTTCCGTCAAATTGCTCGATCCACGTGAAATGGTCTTCTGAGCGCATTGCCGGATTCACCGACGGTGACGAATTACCGCTTGGCGCGCCGCTGTTTTCCTGCGCGCGCACTTGCGGCACAAGGAGTAGCGCCGCCGCTGCGACAAGCAGTGAACCGCGCAACCTTGTCGCCCTCTTTTCAGATTCGACATGACTTCTTATCGGACTAAACATCACCGATTGGCTCGCATTTCTGCATCCCATTGTCGATATGACGTTTATTGGGCATCAGCGACGTCAACCTCCCCAGACACAGCACAACCCTGTTAGATGGGCGCAAACTGGTTGCCAAGCAGCCATCGTGTTGTTACCTGGTTCTAAGTGCCTGGTGCGCGGAACTTTAGAAAGAAAAAGACACATTTTGTCAATGTAGGGATAGCGTTCTTTGCCGCGCACTTTTTACCTGATCCTACGTCGTTTCGGCCCCGGTACAAAAACTGGCATCAACTTGCTTGATTTTACAGTTCGTCAGATATTTCGATATTTGCACCAGTAATCCTATCAGGGTGTTTATCTTGAATTGAGAGCGGTCATTAATTCGGGGCCACTGGGATTGTTGGCAGTTTCCACACCCGGACGCCTTCCTGCGCCCCCAGTACGAGGAGCGTTCCATCCGGGCTAATCGCCACATATCCCGAGCGGCCATCGGGAGAGGCAAAGGCAGCAACAGGTTTTTTCTGCTCAAGGTCAAATAATTGAGTCACGCTGCCTCCCTTCGTGACCGCTAGAAATCGCCCGTCAGCTGAAATCTCGCCGTCCGTTCCTGCTGTACTTGGAAACGTGATGGAGAATTCCGGCTTCCATGTCGCCGTATTCCATACCGAAACACGCGGGTAGGAAAGCATCACGCCCGGCTGTCCTTGCACCATCACAGGGTTGCTATCCTGCCCCACAGTAATCAACCACCGGCCATCGCGGCTGAATGATAACTTGGTGACGATCAGCTTGTGCGCAGGAATGGTCCACAGTTTTTCCCCCGATGTGGTGTCCCAGATTTCCACCGCGCCCATGGGCCCAGCAGCCTGAGCGAGCCATCTTCCGTCGGGGCTCACAGCCATCGCCAAAGTAGAACCCCATACCGTGTGAGATGCTCCGTCGAAAACGAATTGCCGCGACATGACATTGCCAATTTTTTGTGGCGCGGACTTTGCCTCGCTAAATGCCAGCCAAAACGCAGGAAAGCCCTTCTCTTGGGGAACACTTGCCTCCTCCTGCCATGTATTCGTGTTCCAGATTTTCAACGCGTAGCCTGGAAATTGCCCGCCGGGATTAGAGGCCAGCCATTTGCCGTCCGCGCTGAAAACTGCCTGGCTCACGGGCGCATCTGTCAGCGTCCGAATCTCTCTCATGGTTGCAACGTCCCAGATGCGCAATTCCCCCGACGTGGTGGCGAGCAGGGTACCATCTGGGCTGAACGCGACCCTTTGCACCGGACTTTGGCCGTGTAGCGTCACCTGCTCCCGCATCGAACTTAAGTCCCAGACTTTGATCGTTCCATACGCATAAGAACCCGCAGCCAGCAGCTTTCCGTCTGCGCTGTACGCCGCCGTTCCCAAACCGTAACCGCCGCCCGGCAGCGATCTCGTCGTTTGACCGCTTGCCGTGGAGACAAAATCGATCGCATTTGAACCGCCGTGCAAGATGGCCACTTCCTCCCCATCGGGACGGAATAGCAAACGGGTACTATTCCGCGAAGTAAGGTCATGAACCCTCTTCCCGTTTCCCGTCGCCGAGGCTCCAAAGAATAGCGTGCCGACCGGAAGGCCCCATTTCATCGGTGCTTGCCATCCAGCGTCCGTCCGGACTGATCGACGATGCGACAACCGGATAAGTTTTTTGAACGTTGCCCGAGTTCACATCGAAAATCTGCACCGAGCCCGAAGGATCGTCATCATCGTCGGCGCCAACTGTGCCCGCCGCGATCAGACGGCCATCGTTGGTTGGCACGAGGGCGGCGAGGAAATTCCACTGCGTTGGAATCGTGCGCAGACTCTTTGCGGTATCGGCGTCGTACAATCCGATCGCCGTTTCCGTCGTTCCTTTCACTCGCTTTTCCACAGCAATGATCAGTGATTTGCCGTCCGCGCTGTACGCGAGGGATTCTCCGTAGGAGTGAATGCGATGAGGATTGACCGCGAAGAGCACCTTTCGAGTCTGTAGGTTCCACACTCTTATGACGCCAGAAACGTGCATTGACGCAAGGCGCGTTCCATCAGAGTTGAAGGATAGCGAACTGATGGCCTCCTTTTCCAAGCCCTGTTGTGGAGGTGTGACTGTATCCTTCTGGCCTCTGAGTCGAAACTCCTCACGCCCTGAAGAAAGATTCCACACGATAATGACTTTGTCGTAGCCACCGGAAGCGAGCCACCGCCCGTCCGGCCTGAACGCCAAGGCTTGAACTGAACCATTGTGCCCCACGCGCAAGATGCGGTCCGGGTTGCGCGCATCCGCGGGCATAGGCTCCTTTTGTGGAACCTGCGCTGCGGTGACCTGACCTGGCGCGAGCATGACCCGCGCTTGCGCCGGGGGATTCAGCGGGGATGTCGGCTTCGTCTCTGCCTGCGGAATTGGTGCCCCGTGCGTGCCGCACAATGTTGCTGAAGATAGGAGGATTAGCGAAAGAATTCCATTTCTCATTGTGGGGTGCATCAGGTTCTCCCTAGCGGGGCCCGGGCGCGTCGCGGTTGAAGAATGCCCCCTCCTGATAGGATGGACGGACTCCGCTATGAGAGCGTTTAAAAGACGTACCTGGTCGCGTAAATTGCACGTGTCGAAGGGGATCAGAAATTACGAACACAATTCGGGTATAGCCGTCACAAACCATTGCGGCTCGTGCAAATCTAAGGCCCCGCCACCTGCGGGGACCTAGGCTTATTTGTTTCTTCCTCTGCAGCTATTGAATTTGAATGAGCCGATCCGCGTCGCCCAGTTAACGCTGCCGGTTGTCGCGTAGTATTCCTGCGTGTACCAGAAGGTGCAGTCGTCGGTGGGATCAAGCACCATGGAGCTATAGTCTCCCCAACGATGGAACGAGTTGAACTGTACGCCGCTGCCGTTTACAAGCACTAATGGTCCGAATAGGGCACCCGCGGGATCCATGGGTTGGCGGCCAGCTACATATATGCTTGGGAACACGTTATGACTGGAAGCGCTGAAACCCAGGGCGAGGTTGCCGATTCCATCCATGGCGACGCTGCCGAGCCAATAGTTCACGTCGGGATCGACCACCGTGGACTGCTGGTAAACGAACGGCGCCGCCGGATTACGGATCTCGTACCAGCGAACGCCTGCGAGCGTTACGGCCTTAATCGTGTGGTTGACGACCAGCGACTCGTGATCACCGAAGTTGCGGTAGGCTAGCCGGAACATCACCCGGTCGCCCAGTCCATCCACTTTTTCCCCCGGGTTCGGCTGCGCAATACAAGACAGAGTTATGGCGCGAGCGCAGACCTCGCTGTACGGCGCTACGGAGATGAGTGTCGGGCCGGTGAACGTTGAGTTAGCCACATTGCTGAAGTCGACGTGGAAGCGGAAGAAGTTCAAATGGGTGGAGTCAGCGAGGCTCACCAGGTAATTCGGCGCGCCCACGGGCGGAAGGGTGCTGCCATCGAGGTCCGCTGGCAAGAGGCTGGAAACCGTGGGAGGTTGCTGGAAGCAGATCGCACTGGCCGGCGCTCCGGAAAGCATGGCATTGCGGTCAAAGGCACATGCCTCCGCACCAGCAAAGCCCTTGCCGGGGAAAACGTTGATGGTGTTGTAGTACGCGTCGGGCCACACGCTGAATTTTGGATAATCCGGGAAGTTCGCGCCGAAGTCATACTCGTAGCGGTTGTAGGAACCTGTAGCGTCAGAACTGGTGGAGACAGCGACGCATTGCGCTGTCTGGGTGAACGTGGTGTCGTACTGCAATTGCGTTACCAGCCATCGCCCGGCCAAGTGGTCGTAGAGCACGACCGGATCGCCGCCATCGGCAAAGGTCGGCGTGCCTCCACCAAACTCGCAGAGACCGCCGAAACCGGTCCAGAGGGTGTGGATCGCGGCCGGGCCAAGCTGCAACGCTCCAGTCGATTTGTCGTACACCGCGAGGGTTACGTTCACCATTTGTACGAACTGCTTCGCGCCGACAGCGCCATTGGTGTCCGGGGGTACGAAAGCGAAACCGAACAAGTTGCGATTGTCCTGCGCGCTCTGACCATCGAAGTTGCTGAGGAGGGTGACGTCGGTAAGCGGGCCAGCGAGCGGCGCGGCCACTGGGTCCGAGTTAGGGTTAGTGATCATCGCACCCGTCGCACGTGCCGTGGGACTCTGGCTGTCGCTCCTTCCGCCGTTGGAGGATGCGCCGATAGCCATTTGCCATAGAGGTGGCGAAGCGTCATGGCGAGAGGCCTTGATCACATCCGGGCCATTCGCAAAAGCGAGAGGCACGTACAAGAAGAACAAAACCAAGGAGAGGAACCGCTGGGGACGGAGAATGGCACTGGCTAGCGTCAAACAGACCACATGAAAGCTATTACTCGTTGAATTGCGGCTGCTCATGAGAACTCCTTCTTTGTAATCGTCGCCGCGCCGTTGGCCGGGAAACTCGCGCATATTTTCCCGCTGCTGTTCGGCGAAGAACCTTCGTTACGGTTTCGGAATCGGGACGCTGGCCACCACCTGTTGTTGATAATGGTTTGGGTTAGAACCATCGTCAAAGGTGCTTACTGAAGTTGTGTACTCGGTTGAGCCGCCAGACGTATTTCCGAAGTAATCTCCGATGAAAGTTCCGCTATTGCAGATGCAAATCCAATGCGGGGAGTTGAGTTGCGGATCCCAAGTGTGCTGGGATAAGCGGATGTTGTGCCCGATGGGCGCGAGCGTGCTGGTGTAAAACTGGATTGCGGCATTGATGCAGTAGTTGGAACGGCCGTATGGAGTGCCGGGTGAGGCCCCGGTGCCGGGATCGAGAGCAATCCCCCCGGCGATAGCTTCCGCGGTCCCCGCTGCCTGACAGGGCAAGCGGCGATCGTAGAACGCAACACTGACCGTGTCGATGAGGCCGTTATCGGCCACGTTCAGATTTGGTTGGAGTGCATCCACGGGATTGACATTATCGTTCACGACGATCGGAGTAGACCACGTGACACCGTTGTCCATCGAAGTTGTCAAGTAGATATTCGAAACGCCCGAAGCGCCATCCTCCCAGCTCACATACAGGGGATAGTGGCCGTTAATAAGGTGGTGCCCAACGGCAAATGTGTTGACAATGCCTTCGCGAAACGTCGTGTTGTGATAAGTGGGAACCGAAACGTCATGGTGTACGAGCAGAGGCGTCTGCCAAGTCACTCCGCCATCGCGCGAGGAGATCACGTATAGATCGGCGAACAAGAAGCCTTTCTGCTGCGGATTGTTGGTTTCTGTGGTGTACACCGTTCCGTCTGGGGTAACATGCGGGAGCATGTAGCTGTCCCAAGGATGGCCGTTGATGGTCGGAAGGACCGCTGGAGTGGACCAATCGGTGTGGCCACCATCGGCATTTGCGTCAGAAAAGGAAACAAACACGCTGCTCGGATTGAAAGCGAACAAAGTCCACATGGCATAAATTCGGTTGTAGTGAGGACTGGAGAAACTGAGGTCAACCGTGATCCACTGCTTATCCGGGTCATTGGAATGGGCATTGGGAGCAGTCATCACGTAGTCCAGTCCGCCGTTGTGAGTGAAATTCCAATCCGTGGCTGAAACCGCGCCATGCGGTCGAACGGCTGAAGAGATGGCTTCGCCGGGGAGCGCCGGATTGGGCAAGGAAGAGCCGTTATTGAAAACCTGAAAGCCAGATTTGTCATAGGAAAATTGGTACGGCAAAAGCAACGCGTGGTAGTTGCCGAATCCGTCAAAAGCTCCTACAGGGTCAGTGTTATCGGTGAAGCCTTCGTAGCCGGGAACATGACCCTGTACAGACCAAGTCCTGCCGCCGTCGAACGATTCATAAAAGCCCTGCAAGTGGTTGTAGCCCTCGGCGCTGACGAACCATTTGGTCTGCCCAATCAGGTGATTAGGGTTGGTCGGATCGACTCGAAGGTCCGATTCGCTGTGGTTGTTTACAAGGAACGGTTGGTTCACAACGTTCTGAGTCGCGTAAGGCCCCAGGTCTTCGCCCGTATTTGCGCTGCCGTTGCACGGGGTCTCGCCGGTATATCCGTTCGTGGGACCCAGATTCCCAGCGTAGGGAACTTCCGCCGTGTAGCAACTGATCTTCTGGGTGGTCGCGAAAACGTTTGTGACGTGATTTAACCTGAAACTATCAGCGAAGGAAGTATCGGTCTGCGTGCCCTGAGGAGGAGGCGGAGGCACCGATTGCGCGAAAGAGAGAGGGACCAAGATCGTAATTAGCAGAAGCGCGAGGCAGAGGTACTTCTCTATTCCACAGTGGTCCTGGACGCGAATTGAATAGGGGAAATACTTTGAAACCGGCAACATGTTCACCTCGCACACGCATCGGTTTTGGGATGGTCGTGTTTCGAGCGTATTGCGCGCCAGTGGAAACATTCGCAGCGCGGTTTGGCAGCATAATGTCCGGTCTTGTCGGTGTCAAGAATATCTCCGGCGAAATACTAAGAGCAGCGAGGGGAATCAATCTGTCTTGCAGTGGCGGGGCACTGCCAGTTGCTTTAAGAGGCATTCCGTTAGTGTCTAGATTCGCCCTCAAGGAAAACGGCGAGCAAATCCCGCCGAACGTAGCTCCCTTGCGGGGACGACGATCCAATTCTGAAGCGATCTCGGGCAGGTGGGTTATTCCTTTAGCGATACGCGATCGGACTCATTCTTCGGCGACTTCTTATCCAACAACGAGACGAGTTCGCGGCCCGAAGCCGGAACGCCCACCTTGCCTTCGCGGACAATCTCCTTGGCAGTCAGAATTCGGCCATAGAGTTTCTTGTTCGCGCTACCGTCAGACCGGAGCGTCGAGCCCTCCAGCGAAATCCCCGCGAACAAACCGCGTGAGCGAGAATAGCTGAGGACCTCTGCCCTCATCACGATGTCGGTATCCGCCGCCGCTGTACGTCCCTTTGGCCCGGCCGCTGCGGAGGCGTCGGCTCCAAGCTTCACTTTGCTGCTCAAGATTGAGTTCGCGCCTTTGGGATTCATGACCAAGAGTACGAAGTCGGTGGCCTGACCGCCCAGCTGCAAACCGATGTTTGCACCTTCGAGCGCGAACAGTGCGGGAGCGCTCCAATGTCCCGTGAAATGCTGGCCAGTTCGGCAGGTGATTACACCGCGGCCGAAGTCGCCTCCGATGCCGATTGCAAACTTCAGAACCGAAGGAATCACAATGACGCATTCGGCCTTGTTGAGCAGATCTTTCGGAATGCCATCAGGGATGTCCATAATTTCTTGAACACCTGACCGCACGCTTCCAGGCGCTTTTGCTCTCTGCTTTGGTTCGCGCCGAAGGCCGCACAGGACATAAAAATGGCTACAACAAAAGCGGCAGCTTTTCTCATGGAATTACTCCAGAGCGTCTATTCAATTCTTGCGCCGCCCGTTAGGAAACAACAACCGTGCCAGCGTTCGGACTTGTCCTAAGGAGAAACTCATCAGTGTGAGGAGCGGGGTCGATAACACGACACACTCCTGTTGCTCATAGCTTGTAGTCGCATTGAGGTCCTACTAGTGTCGAACTTAGGGACATTTGGACTAGGAGGAGATAATGCAACCGACAAGATGGATGGTTGCCTGCGTGTTAGGGGCGCTATTGCTCACCGGCAGTTTGGCACGAGCGCAGGGTCACGGAAACGGGCACGGAAAGGGTCACGGAAAGCACGGAGACGATGACGACCAGGGTGAGTACTATAAGGATGGTGACCGTGAAGCGATTCGCGGGTGGTATGACGAACACAAGAGGAACCTTCCGCCCGGACTTGCCAAGAGAGATCAGTTGCCCCCTGGATTGGAAAAACAGCTTGTACGGCGCGGCACACTCCCGCCGGGGCTCCAGAAACGGCTCCAGCCTTGTCCCGAGGACCTTGAGCGGCGGCTACCTCCGCCACCTCCCGATTGCGCACACGTGCTGATTGGGGGACACATCGTTCTACTAAACCGCAGAACCAATTTAGTCGTGGACATCTTCCATCTGGAAGTTCGTTAGCTGCCAAGACCGCATCATCTTTTTCCAAATTGAAGACGCATCGCCAAACTGGGGTTCAAGCGCCTGTTCGTATGAATCGATTGCCGACAAACCAGGAGCTATTTTGCGGCAAGGCCCGTGACTTGGTCTTTTGGCGAAAAAAACAATCGCCACCTGGGTTCGAACTACCCCGCTCCTGGCGTTGATCTCATCATTTAGCCAAATGCTCTAGATGCGTCAGGTCGCTCTTCAGCGTCTGCTGACTAGTTCCTTGCTTCTGAAATCCACTTTTGTAAACGCGCTTTTTGATTACCGTCAACATTCGCGAAGGTAATGCCCATTCCCAGGTTTGCTACAACAAGTACGACGACTCCCAATGCCTCAAATGTGCTGCCGTCGTGGGAGATTTTGACTCGAATATCAGTGCCCTTCGGTGAGGGTTCAACATATCTAAAAAGCATCCGTCGATGCTAATGTCAGTGGTCCTTGCTTTCAGGGTCGTGTTGGTTGCAATTACCGTTACTTCGGCTTCCGCGATCAACGCATACCTTGGCGATGTGCGACGCTCGATAGCCATCATCGTTTTAACCTTATTTCTTCTTTGAAACAGTGGAGCTGTTGTATCGATTTCTGTTGCCTTTCGCTTCGGGGTCTTTGGGCGTCCAGTCCGGAGGAGGAAAAGAGATGCGCCAGAACTGAGGACGCGGCTCCATGAACTCGATGCCAACCTCTCTGTTCTCGGTTTGACGGGGGCTTAGGTAAACCACTCGACACGGCGCCTCTTCACCTGTTCTCGAATTACGTAACGTACTTATTTGTCCCGCCTCAAACTTCAGACGTGACACGATCATTGCGCCATGTATGTTCACGGTGATAGTTTGTGTCTCCTCAAACATTGTTTTGTTGTCGGCTCCTCGGGTCAGGATGACAACAGGAGCTTTCAGCATTACGCGCTCACTCCGGCGTTCTGGACTGTTGTATTCACGGCTGGAGGAACGCACGACGACCATAGAGAAAGGCTATCCTTGTCGCCTTTGCCTCAATTGTTAAATTCGCTGTGGACGTTGCCTTTGAATTACTGTCGCTCCCATCATGTGGCGGGGGTTCCGCGAGATTCCCGTAGAACATCGAGCCATTGCAAAAAGGTCTGATTGGAGACCGAATCGACCTCTAGAGCCTGAAGGCCCATTCCTATCTTCGGCTTCAACACACGAACTATCGCGAGCATCAGCACATTTTGGTTTTTGTGCTTCAGCGTAAGGCGGACACGCGCTCCAATCTCCAGCCACCCACGCGTACAGACAAAGCATCCATCCAGTGAAACGTCCGAAGTCTCGCCGGAAAGGCGAGTACCAGATTTTAGATCGACAATATCTGCATCGACTGCAAAGGGATACCTTGGCCTATACCCGCGGTCACGAAGGCGAGACTGATGCGCGCGAGAGCCACGGGAAAGTCGATCGGTTTGGTCAGATAGTCGTTGGCACCGAGGTTCAAGGCCCTGACAATGTCCTCCCTCTGGTTCCTGGCGGTCACCATTATGATGGGCAGCTGGCTGGGCGAATAATCCTTGCGCAGCATCTTCAGGGCATCAAAGCCGCTGACCTCCGGCATCTCGATATCCAGGAGCACTAAATCCAATCCGTTCTCTTTGACGTGTTGTATGAGCTGCCGCGCGTTTTCCGCAACATCAACCAGATAGCCGCTGCGTGACAACCGACGCGCAAGCATGTCCCGGTTCATTTCATTGTCATCCACAATCAGCAGGCGGCTCTGCTGCGGACTCATGAAAGTTTCCTCGCAACCAGCCTCAACGGCTTTCTCGCGACCACGACTCAAGCAAGCTCCCTAATGACTTCTACTTATAAGGGTTGCTTTCGCCTGACAAAATGGACCTTTCGTAGCGTTCCCGTCTGCCAACATGTTAACTCCATGAGAATATCAAATCATGGGAATACACAGGACGCGCGATGCTTCCCCGTAAGACCTCTTAGTCTGCTTGTAACCGCATCATTTGCAACGCTTTACGGAACAGCGATCAAGTGTCGAGTCATTAGCTGGACGGGCACAATCCCCAAACCAACAGTCCAGCGAATCGGTACTTCCCGTGTGACGTAAGATTAAACCCTGCAATCGAGAGCCTTCATACCAGGCGACCATAAAACCAGGGGCCCGAGAACCTCGAGATTCGGTGGACGGTCATGCCCGCGTTGCGTGCCTTCGGTTGACTGTCTCACAAGCAGGACGTACCGAAGACCTGAACTAAAGTCCGGTACCGCATCGGGCACATCCGTCCGTTTGGGAAATCGATGCTGCAGGTGTCCATATGCAAAGATTAAGGCGCCGATTTTAGTTAGGGGGAGACCATGAAATTGGGCTATCTCGAACAGCTAAAATCTGATATCGCAGCACGTTTCGAAAGGGATCTGCGCAAACCAAGGGCTAAACCCGCAGTGAAGTCAAAGATGGAAGAGGACACGGGGTTGGAACAGCAGAGACAGGATCATTTCGCTAGGCTCCTGATGGCCGAGGCAGTACGTCAGCTCAAGTAG
>WNFM01238514.1_pt1 | contig 12357 bp, 7 predicted proteins | sample 5400271 | NCBI WGS metagenome assembly WNFM01 (sample SAMN13153352, study PRJNA577476) | soil metagenome | isolation source: 60 cm saprolite on Douglas fir-dominated hillslope | place: USA:California | collected 2013-09-17 | reverse complement strand
GGCGCGCTGGGCAAGCAGTTCGAAAACCGGCTGGGTATTGGTGGGCGAGCCGCTGATTACGCGGAGTATTTCGCTGGTCGCGGTCTGTTGCTCCAGCGCCTCGGTGAGGTCGCGGTTGCGGACTTCGAGCTCGTTGAACAGCCGCACGTTCTCGATGGCGATTACTGCCTGATCGGCGAAGATCTTCAACAGCTCGATCTGTGAATCGGGAAACGCTGTTGCCGCAATCCGATACACGGTGATCGTTCCGATGGGCCTGGCGTCCCTCAGCATGGGCACCGACAAGACGCTGCGAAAGTCGGCGCCATAGGCGACCTTGTGATACGCGTATTCCGGATCCGCATGAATGTCCGGGATGTGGACAATCTGGGAGGTCAGTATGGCGCGCTGTGTGGCGCCTCCGCGATTGGGCAGGCAGGGGTACGCGGTCCGAAAGGCGGCGGTGGCTTCGGGATTCAGCTTCTGGAAAGACCCGATGTGAATCTGCTCGCCGTCGAACCGAAAGAGCGCGCTGAAATCGGCCTCGCAAAGGCGCAGCGCATTGGCGGCAATCGTATCGAACACCGGCTGCACATCGGTTTGCGATTGACTGATCACCCGCAGGATTTCGCTGGTCGCGGTCTGTTGCTCGAGCGCTTCCTGTGTGGCATGGAACTGCCGCACGTTCTCGATTGCGATTGCGGCTTGTGTTGCGAAGGTCTCCACCAGCGCGACCTGGTCGGGTGCGAACAAACCTGGCTCGCGGCGCCAGAGCAAAATGGCGCCGTACGTATCGCCGTCTCGCATGAGCGGCACGGCCAGCAATGCGCGGAATCCCGTTTGTTTCTGGTTCTCGCGTGCAGACGGGAATTCACTGTCCAGTAGCGGAACAACATCGGCGAGATGGATCGTTTTGAGGTCCACAATCGCCCGACCGCTGACGGACGTTCGGTTGAGCGGCACAACGTGCCCGGGCAGTGGGGATTCGCCCTCCGCCGAATAGTGGGCGCGCGTATGGAGCTGGTCGCCTTCGGTGACGAGTATGCGCGCGAACGGCGCATGGCAAAGGCGCGCGGCCTGTTCCGCAACCGCATCCAGCACTGGCTGGACGTTGGTCGGCGAAGCGGCCATCACGCGCAGGATCTCGCTGGTTGCGGCTTGCTGCGCCAGAACGTCCGCCAAGCGTTGTTCGCCCGAGCGGTCGTCGACGGGCGCGCGTGTGCGTGACCGTCGGGTGGCAGGTGGCTTGGCGCCTGCCTTGGCCTTGGCGGTTTTCGCTTCGCGGTCCATCGGCTCTCCCTGCTGTTGGCGGACGGCGTCCGTCGCGGGCACCGACAGGCTAGGGGAATGGGCTCCTGCGAGCAAGTGCGGTCACCGGTTTAGAGCGGTGGATTCAGTGAAAATCGCGCGAATGCGTCGGCAGCGATCCCAGCAAAGGAGAGAGGTCCACCAGCCGCCCCGCGAGCAGATGGACGACAATGCCTTCGCGTTCGACGCGGCCGTACACGCCCATCAGCCTTGAACCGAGCAACTCGCGGCGCTGGCGATCGGAGAGATCGCGCCAGACGATCACGTTGGTCGCGCCGGTTTCGTCTTCCAGCGTGACGAAGATGACGCCACTCTTCGTGTCCGGCCGCTGCCGGCCGATGACGAGGCCGGCCGTGCGCACGTTGCGCCCATGTGGTGTGTCGCGCACCTCGGCGGCCGTGACGAGACGCCGCGCGCGCAACTGGCCGCGCAGGAGCGCCAGCGGATGGCGGCCCAGGGTCAAGCCGAGCGCGCGATAGTCGGCAACGATGTCCTGTCCTTCCGTGGGCGCGGTAAGGTCGGGTACGTTTTCATCGAACGTTGCATCTGCCAGCAGCGGCGGCAGCTTTTCCACACCGGCGACATCCCACGCGGCGGCATGCCGATGGCCGGCGAGCTTGCCAAGCGCGCCCGCGGCGGCCAGCGCGCCCAGGTCATGCCGGTTGACTTCCGCGCGATGCGCCATGTCGGCCACGTCAGCGAATGGCGCGGCACGGCGCGCCGCGACGATCCGCTGCGCGCCGGCTTCACTGAGCCCCGCGATCATCCGCAGGCCGAGGCGCAGTGCCGCCTGTTCCAGCGTGCAATCCCATTCGCTGACCGTGACGTCGACGTTGCGTATCTCCACACCATGCCGCCGCGCGTCCTGCACGAGTTGCGCGGGCGCATAGAAGCCCATCGGCTGCGAATTGAGCAGCGCTCCGCAGAACGCCGCCGGCTCGTAATGCTTGAGCCACGCCGACACGTAGACCAGCAGCGCGAAGCTCGCGGAGTGCGATTCAGGAAAGCCGTATTCGCCGAAGCCCAGGATCTGCTGATAGATCTGCCGCGCGAAAGTTTCCGGATAACCCCGCGCACTCATGCCGTCGACCAGCCGCTGCTCGAATTTCTCGAGGCCGCCCTTGCGCCGCCACGCGGCCATCGAGCGGCGCAGATGATCAGCCTCGCCTGGCGTGAATCCCGCGGCGACGATCGCCAACTGCATCACCTGCTCCTGGAAGATCGGCACACCTAGCGTGCGTTCGAGCACGCCCTTCACCGCGGCGCTGGGATAGGTGACCGGCTCCAGGCCCTGCCGCCGCTTGAGGTACGGATGCACCATGCCGCCCTGGATTGGGCCCGGCCGCACGATCGCGACTTCGATGACGAGGTCGTAGAAATTCGCGGGCTTCAAGCGCGGCAGCATCGATTGCTGTGCGCGCGATTCGATCTGGAACACGCCGATGGTGTCGGCGCGCTGGCACATCGCGTAGACCTCGGGATCCTCGGCCGGAATGTCCTGCATGTGGAGCTCGCGGCCGCGATGCTGCGAGACCATCGCCAGCGCGCGCTGAATGGCCGAGAGCATCCCGAGCGCCAGGCAATCGACTTTGAGCAGGCCGAGCGCGTCGAGATCGTCCTTGTCCCACTGGATAACGGTGCGATTCTCCATCGCGGCGTTTTCGACCGGCACCATTCGTTCCAGCAGGTCGCGCGCGATGACGAAGCCGCCGACGTGCTGCGACAGGTGGCGCGGGAAGCGCTGCAATTCGCCGGCGAGCGTCACCAGCCGTGCGATCAGCGGATTGTCCGGGTCGAAGCCGGCCTCGCGGATGCGCGCGGGATCGACCGTGCGCCCGTCCCACCACGCGAATACACCGGTCAAACGCTCGACCTGCGCGAGATCGAGACCCAACGCCTTGCCCACGTCGCGCACCGCGCTCTTCGGCCGGTAAGTGATGAGCGTGGCGGCCAGCGCGGCGCGCTCGCGGCTGTATTTCCTGTACACGTACTGCATCACCTCTTCGCGCCGCTGGTGCTCGAAGTCGACGTCGATGTCCGGCGGCTCATTGCGCTCGCGGCTTATGAAGCGCTCGAACAGGAGATTCATCCGTGACGGATCGACCTCGGTGATCCCTAGCGCGTAACACACGGCGGAGTTGGCCGCCGAGCCGCGGCCCTGGCACAGGATGTCCTGTGAACGCGCGAAGGCGACGATGTCGTGGACCGTCAGGAAATACGGTTCGTACTTCAACTCCGCGATCAGCGCGAGCTCGTATTCGATCAGATCGCGGACGTCGGGCTTGACCGGCCTATCGCCGAAGCGCTGCCGCAATCCGGCTTCGACCAGTTGGCGCAAGTGGCTCGCGGGCGTGGCCCCCGCGGGCACCAGCTCCTCCGGATATTCGTAGCGCAGTTCGTCCAGCGAGAACGTGCAGCGCTCGGCGAGGCTCAGCGTCGCGTCGGTCAGTTCGCGCGGATAAAGCGTTGCAAGGCGCGCGCGCGAACGCAGGTGCCGTTCGCCATTGGGAAAGAGCGCGTAGCCGCACTCGGCGAGCGGGGTGCGCAGGCGAATGGCGGTGAGCGCATCCTGCAGCGCACGCCGTGCGCGCGCGTGCATGTGGACGTCGCCCGCCGCGGCGAGCGGGAGGCCCGTCTGCCGCGAAAGCGCTTGCAGGTGTGCCAGCCGCGCGCTTTCGCCTGCGCGCGCCAACAGTTCCGCGGCGATCCAGCCGCGCCCGGCGAAGACGTCGGCGAACCAGCGCGCATCAGCGGTTGCCGGCTCGCTGCGCGATGCAGACGGAATCCATAACGCGGGACACCGCGGCGCCAGTTCGCTGACATCGTCGCGGGTCAGCGCGTAGCTGCCCTTGACGGCATTGCGCCGGCCGCGCGTGATCAGCTGCGCCAGGTCGCCGTAACTCGCGCGGTCGGTCGCATACAGCACGAGCTTCAGGCCATCTTGCAGCGTGAATTCGCTGCCGATGACGAACTTGAGCTGGACGTCCTTGGCGGCGAGATGTGCGCGTACGACGCCGGCCACCGAACATTCGTCGGTCAGCGCCAGCGCGGCATACCCCAACGCATGCGCCCGCTCGACCAGTTCCTCCGGGTGTGACGCGCCGCGCAGGAAGGAAAAGTTGGAGAGGCAGTGGAGTTCGGCGTACGGTGGCAGCATATGACAGGATACCGTATATTTGTACGGTAGTCCAGCTATCCCGCCGCGAGCGCCGGCGACCGCCAAAAAGGACTCTCTTGTAAACTCCCGTCCTCCGCCGCAAAAATTCTATCAACGAAAGTCCCGCAATGCCCGCGCTCGTCTTCGACCGCTTCTACCGCTACGCCGAACTCACCGAATGGCTGCACGCCCTCGTCCGCGAATTCCCCCAACTCGTCACGATGGAAGTCATCGGCAAGAGCCACGAGGGTCGCGACATCCGGGTGCTGACGGTCACTAATTCAAAGACCGGCCCGGCCGCCGACAAGCCGGCGTTCTGGGTGGACGGCAACATCCACGCGACGGAAGTGGCCGCATCCGCCGCGAATCTCTACTTTCTGCACACGATCACCGCGCAATACGGCAAGGACGCCGATGTGACGCGTGCGCTCGACACCCGCGCGTTCTACGTGTGCCCGCGCATCAATCCCGACGGCGCCGAATGGGCGCTGGCGGACAAGCCGAAGTGGATCCGCTCCAGCACGCGCCCGTACCCTTACGACGAGGAGGACATCGAAGGGTTGACGGTCGAGGACATCAACGGCGATGGCCGCATCCTGCAAATGCGCGTTCCCGACAAGAACGGGCTCTGGAAGCCGCATCCCGAAGAGCCGCGCCTCCTGATCCGGCGCGACCCGGCCGAGACGGGCGGCACGTATTACCGGCTCATGGCCGAGGGCACCGTCGAGGGCTACGACGGCTACACGCTGCACGTGAAAAAGCGGCCGCAGGGACTCGACCTCAATCGCAACTTTCCGAGTTCGTGGCGCCAGGAATTCGAGCAGCTCGGCGCGGGTCCTTATCCGACGTCGGAACCCGAGGTTCGCGCGGTCGTCGATTTCATTTCGCGCCACACCAATATCACGGGCGCCACGGCCTTTCACACGTGGAGCGGCGTGCTGTTGCGGCCGTTCGACGGCATGCCCGACGACGAGATGCACGCGGAGGACCTCTGGGTCTACCAGGCGATCGGCAAGAAGGGGACCGAGCTGACCGGCTATCCGGCCATCTCGGTCTATCACGAGTTCCGCTACAACCCGAAGTCGGTGATCGGCGGAACGTTCGACTGGGCCTACGAGCATCTCGGCGTCCTGAGCTGGGTGGTCGAAATCTGGTCGCCGATGCGCGAAGCGGGCCTCGAAGGTTACAAATACATCGACTGGTTCCGCGACCACCCGGTCGAGGACGACCTCAAGTTCTTCCGGTGGGCCGACACCGCGCTCGGCGGCCGTGCGCATGTTGCTTGGCAGCCCTTTGAACATCCGCAGTTGGGCAATGTCGAAATCGGCGGCTGGGACCGCTTCCATGCGTTCTCCAATCCCCCGTGGCAGTTCCTCGAGCGTGAGTTGAAACGTTTTCCATCGTGGATCGTCTGGCAGGCGCTGATTTCGCCGAAGCTGGAGCTCGTCCATGCGGGCGCCGAAGACACGGGCGGCGGTAACTACAAGGTCGCGCTGGTCGTCCAGAATACTGGTTGGCTGCCGTCGTACGTTTCCAAACGCGCGCTCGAGCGCAAGGTCGTGCGCGGCCTCATCGCCGAGATTTCCTTACCGGACGGCGTGTCACTGATCCAGGGCAAGCGCCGCGTGGACGCGGGTCAGCTCGAGGGCAAGGCGTACAAGCACACCGGCGTCTCGTTCTGGCCCGAGCACAACTTGACTGACGATCGCGCGAAGATCGAATGGATCGTCAAGGGCCGCGCGGGGGACGCGGTCGACATCGTCGCGCGGCACGAGCGCGCAGGCACGCTGCGCGTCGCGCTCAAGTTGGGGTAAATGTGGCGCGTGCGTAGCGTCGTGGAAATCGGCGTGGAATCCACGAGATGATCGATTTCAAAATTCCCGTGCGTGCCGCCGCCACTGCGCTGCTGCTGGCGGTGCTTGCCGGTTGCGCAAAACCCGATGCGACAACGCGGAAGGCGGGAATCGACCGGATCGACCACATCATCGTCATCTATGCGGAGAATCGCGGCTTCGACCATTTGTACGGGCTCTTTCCCGGCGCCAACGGCATCGCCAACGCGTCGCCGACGACGCTCCGGCAGGTCGATCGCGACGGCAGCGAATTGCCGCGGCTGCCCCCGGTGTGGAAAGGCAACGGTCCCGATTCCGCGTTTCCCACGGACTTGCCGAACCGGCCGTTTCGCATCGACGTCGCACCCGTCAATCTGTCGATATCGACCCCCACCCCCGACCTCGTCCACAGGTTCTACCAGAATCAGGAGCAGATCAACGGCGGGCGCAACGACCGCTTCGTTGCAGTATCGGACGAGGGCGCGTTGACGATGGGCTACTACGATGGCTCGGTGCTGCCAATGTGGTCCTGGGCGAAGGAGTACGTCCTCGCCGACAATTTTTTCATGGGGGCCTTCGGAGGCTCGTACCTCAACCATTTCTGGCTGGTGTGTGCATGCACGCCGTTGGATCCGGACGCGCCCGCTAATATGCGCGCGCAAATCGATGCGCACGGCTGGCTGAAGGCGAACGCCAACTCGCCGCCTTCCGTATTGACGGGGCCGCCCAAATTTCTCGATGGCTCCGTCACGCCGGATGGCTTTTCGGTGAATTCCGCGCAACCGCGATGGCAGCCTTCCGGTGTGCCCCCGACCAAGGACGGCAATTCCGAAGGTACCGATCCCAATCAACACACGCTGCCGCCGCAGACGCAGACGACCATCGGCGATACGCTGACCGCCAAAGGCGTGACCTGGGCCTGGTATGCAGGCGCGTGGAATGCCGCGATCAAGGACGGCATGCAGCCGCCCGAGGCGCCGCGCAAGGTGATCTATGCTTTCGAGAATGGCGCGCCGAACTTTGTCCCTCATCACCAGCCATTCAGCTATTTCGCGCGCTTTGCACCCGGGGCGCCGGACCGCGAGCGCAACCTCAAGGACTACACGGATCTGGTTGCAGACATCGAGCGGGGTTCATTGCCACAGGTCGCGTTCTACAAGCCGCAAGGCTCGCTGGACGGGCATCCAGGGTACACGGACGTTCTGTCGGGCGACCGGCACATCGCGGATCTCGTCGCGAAAATCAAGGCGAGCTCGCTGTGGGCTTCCACCGCCATCATCATTACTTACGACGAAAACGGCGGTTTTTGGGATCACGTCGCTCCACCGCGCGGTGATCGCTGGGGACCGGGCACACGCATCCCGACAATCATCGTTTCGCCGTACGCGAAACGCCGATACATCGACCACACGCCCTACGACACGACCTCGATCATCAAATTCATTACGCTTCGCTTCGGCCTCGCGCCACTGCCCGGCGTGCGGCAGGGAGCAGGCGACCTGACGGCAGCATTCGATTAGCGTTGGACATGATATTTCACTGCGCGTAATCCGATTCGAGGCATTTTGTGAACGACGTTCTTTCCAAACGCGGCGTGGCCGCGGTGCCCCGGGGCGTGTGGATCCTGGGGCTCGTCAGCATGTGCATGGACCTCTCGTCGGAGCTGGTCCATTCACTGCTGCCCCTCTACATGGCGACCGCGCTCGGTGCGAGTGTCTTCGTGATCGGCATCATCGAAGGCGTCGCCGAGGGGCTGGCGCTGATCGTCAAGCTTTTCTCCGGAGTCATTTCCGATTTTTTCCACCAGCGGAAGCCGCTCGTTCTGCTTGGGTATGGACTCGCCGCCGTGACAAAATTCGCGTTTCCGCTCGCACCTACGCTGGGCTGGATCGTCGGCGCGCGCTTCGCGGATCGCGTGGGAAAGGGCATTCGCGGTGCGCCGCGCGATGCGCTGATCGCGGATATCACGCCTTCCGAGGCGCGCGGCCGCAGTTTCGGACTGCGCCAGGCGCTGGACACCGTGGGCGCGATTGGCGGGCCATTGATGGCGCTGGGCGCGATGGCGTATTTCGCGGGCAATTTCCACGCGGCGTTCTGGATCGCCGTCGTGCCCGCGATGCTGGCCGTCGTGTTGATCATCTTCGGCGTCGACGAACCCGACCGCTCGCTGGCCCAGGAAAAGGCGCGAGTTCCGCTTGGCCTTGCCGATGTGGGGCGCCTGCCACGCAATTTCTTCTTCGTCGTGACCATCGCGGGCGTGCTGACGCTCGCCCGATTCTCGGAGGCGTTTCTCGTCCTGAGGGCGCAGAACGTCGGATTCACGAGCGGGCTCGCGCCGCTGGTGATGGTCGTGATGTCGGCCGTCTACGCGGTGACGTCGTATCCAACAGGCGCGGCTGCCGATCGCGGTTATGGCCCGCGGCTGCTGTCGTGGGGAATGCTAGCGCTCGTCGCCGCGGATATCCTGCTTGCCCGTGCTGATGGCCCAATGATCATGCTGGCCGGCGCCGCGCTGTGGGGACTCCACATGGGCCTCACGCAGGGCCTCTTGTCCGCATTGGTCGCAGCGTCGGCGCCGGCGGATTTGCGCGGCACCGCGTTCGGCGTTTTCAATCTCGTGTGTGGCGTCGCACTGCTCGTCGCCAGCGGCCTCGCCGGGTGGCTGTGGGATGCCTTCGGCCCGCGCTTCACGTTCTACGCGGGCGCCGCGTTCACGGTCATCGCGTGGATCGGGTTCCTGCTGTACGGGCGCCGCGCGGCGGCGCTGCCGTCTGCGTGAATCGTTCCGGCCGTCAGGACGCCAACGGCGGCTCGTCCATCGCCGCAACTTGCTCGCGCAATTCCAGGATGCGGTCCTGCCAGTGGGGTCGTCCCCCCGCCGCGCGATCCACGCCGCGTAATGGATGAGCCGCAGCGTGCGCAACGCCTCGACAAGGTGCAACTCGCGCGCGTCGAAATCGTGGAAATCCTCGTACCCCGCCAGCAGATCGGACAATTGCCGGGTCATTGCGGCGCGATCTCCGGACAGCAACATCCACAAGTCCTGCACCGCCGGGCCCGTCCGCGCGTCGTCGAAGTCGACGAAGTGCGGACCATCGCCGGTCCACAGCACGTTGCCCGCGTGGCAATCGCCGTGCAGCCTCAGCGTCCTCACGTCGCCCGCGCGTTCGAAGCAGTGGCGAACGCCGGCCAATGCCATTTCCGACACCGTCCGGTAGGCTTCGGTCAGATCGGGCGGCAGAAAGTCGTGCGCGAGCAGGAAGTCGCGGGGCTCGTCGCCGAACGTCGCAATGTCGAGCGCGGGGCGGGTCTCGAAGGGCGCGATGGCGCCGACGGCGTGCAGACGGCCGATGAACCGGCCCATCCATTCGAGCGTCGCGGGATCGTCCAGCTCCGGCGTGCGGCCGCCGCATTTCGGGTAAACCGCGAAGCGGAAGCCCTCGAATTCGTGCAATGTCCGTCCATCGCGCTCCCATGGCGGAATCGCGGGAATTTCCCGCGCGGCGAGCTCGGCGACGAAGCCGTGCTCCTCGAGGATCTGCGCATCGGTCCAGCGTAAGGGGCGATAGAATTTCACGACTACTGGAGAGGCGGCCTCCAGGTTGACGAGGTACACGCGGTTTTCGTAGCTGTTGAGGGCCAGCAGCCGGCCGTCGCCGCGCAGTCCTACAAATTCGAGCGCGTCGAGGATCCGGTCCGGCGTCAAGCTCGCGTAGGGCGGAAGTGCGCGATCGGGCATGCTGCATTGTACGGGCCGCCTTCCGGTTAGCGAGGCGCATCGGAATGGCTTGCCTTTCGCGTGCCGATTCGCAAAGATGACGCCGCGAAGGCGAACGCAGGAGTGGGAGACAACTGATGCCGCAGGACGAAGGACGCGCTGCACCTTCACGCAGCTATCTCTATGACCGCCATAAACTGCCGGTGCGTGTGATGCACTGGATCAACGTTGTCGCGCTGACGATCATGTTCATGAGCGGGCTGCAAATCTTCAACGCCCATGCCGAACTCAATTGGGGCAAGTCGTCCTACGATGGCACGCCGCCGGTTCTCACGATCAGTTCCCGCGAGAGCGCGAACGGCAAGATCACCGGATACACGCGCATCTTCGGCCACGAGTTCGACACGACGGGCGTGCTGGGTGCATCGACGGCCGCCAATGGCCGCACCGTCCGCGCCGCGTTCCCGTCGTGGCTCACGATTCCCGACAACAAGTGGCTTTCGCTGGCGCGCTCGTGGCACCTCTTTTTCGCGTGGCTCTTTGTCGTCAATGGCATCGCGTTCGTCCTCTACGCCATTTTCAGCCGCCACCTGGCGCGCGATCTCACGCCAACGAATGCTGACCTGAAAGGCATTGGCGCGTCGATCAAGGACCACCTCAAGTTTCGGCACCCTTCGGGCGAAGCGTCCAAGCGTTACAACGTGCTGCAGAAGTTCACCTATCTCATCGTGATTTTCGTGCTGCTACCGCTCATTATTCTCATGGGCTTCGCGATGTCGCCCTGGCTCGACTCGCTGTTCGCGGGGTGGGTCGACCTTTTCGGTGGCCGGCAGGCCGCGCGGACAATCCACTTCATCGTGGCGTGGCTGCTCGTCGCCTTCGTGCTCCACGTGTTCGAGGTGATCATCACGGGCCTGTGGAACAACCTGCGCTCGATGATCACCGGCCGGTATCGCGTGACGGAGGAGGCTCCCCATGAATGACGCCGCGAAGCCGCGCCGGCGGTTTCTTGCGCGCGCCGCGGCCGCCGCCACGGCGCTTGTGCTGACCGGCTGCGACCGCCTTTCGAGGACGCAGTGGTTTCCGCGCGTGCTTGCCGTCGCGGACAAATGGAATTACAACGTTGCGCACGCGATCGCGCCGCGCAAGGCGATGGCGCAGGAATTTGCCGAGTCGGATCGCTCGCCACAGTTTCGCAGCAACGGTACGGCGGACCCGGGCACGGACGAGTACCGCGCGCTTGCGGCCAGCGGCTTCGCCGATTACCGGCTTGCCGTTGCCGGCATGGTAGGCCAGCCAAAGAGTTTTTCGCTCGCGGACCTGCGCGCGCTGCCGAGCCGAACGCAAATCACGCGCCACGACTGCGTCGAAGGCTGGAGCGCGATCGCGAAATGGAAGGGCGTGCAGCTCTCGGCCATCCTCGACATCGTCAAACCCGCGCCGGGTGCGCGTTACGTCATGTTCTTCTGTGCCGATCCGATGGAGGAAGACGGCACCGATTTCTACTACGAGAGCATCGACATGGACGATGCGCACCATCCGCAGACGATCCTCGCTTATGAATTGAACGACGCGCCGCTGCCGGTTGCCAACGGCGCACCGCTGCGGCTGCGCGTCGAGCGGCAGTTGGGCTACAAGCACGCCAAGTACGTTACGGCGATTGCCATCGTCGACACGTTCGGCAACGTGGCGGGCGGCAAGGGCGGCTACTGGGAGGATCAGGGCTACCAGTGGTACGCGGGGATTTGACGAGCCGGTTGACCGCTTTCGACATCTACCGTTGCCATCGGCGATGGAGTAGAGTTATTCCTTGCGTGGCGAAGCGAAACGCCGCCATGGGAGCAATCGTATCGATGGTGTCTGGGACGCGAAGGAAAGGGAGACGCCGGATGAATAGGTGGGCGGTCCTGCTGCTTTCCACGATGCTTGCCGCGTGCGCCACGGCGCCGGCGCCCCCGTCGAACGACCCGCTGTTCAAGGATTCGCTGTTCTCGGCGCCCACCGAGCGGATCAGCGCGCAGGATGTCTTCGCGTTGAGCCCGGAGATGAAAGATTACCTGACGACCGGGATCGGCAGCCAGTTGCGCGTCCACGGCCGCCAGCGCGGCCTGATCGATGCGCTCTACAACAAATCGCTGCTCAAGCTGGAGTTCGATTCCGCAGACACGCGCACCGCCGCGCAGGCGTTCGCCGCGCGGTCGGGAAACTGCCTGTCGCTGGTCATCATGACCGCCGCGTTCGCCAAGGAGCTCGGCCTGGCCGTCCGTTTCCAGAAGGTTTTCGTCGACGAAACATGGAGCCGCAGCGGCGACAATTACCTGTTCATCGAGCACGTCAACCTGACGCTCAGCGAAAGGTCGCCC
>WNFM01218322.1_pt1 | contig 12359 bp, 12 predicted proteins | sample 5400271 | NCBI WGS metagenome assembly WNFM01 (sample SAMN13153352, study PRJNA577476) | soil metagenome | isolation source: 60 cm saprolite on Douglas fir-dominated hillslope | place: USA:California | collected 2013-09-17 | reverse complement strand
CGCGCTCATGGAGACTTAAGGGGGAGTGAACTGATGATTAACAGGATTCTGGTTTCTATGGTGCTTCAAACCTTCGCCGCGCTGGCAGGCGCGCAGGTCAGTCAACCCGCCCTGACGGTTGATGCCGATGCCAAGATTCCTCGGGGAGCTCGGTTTTTCCTCGGACCAGTGGAAGGCGGTTACGACATCTATCTTAGCGCGGCAATGCACAAGAAAGAGGTGCCCATCGTCATGGTGACCGACAAGACGAGGGCCGACTTCGAGTTGTCGAGCGTTACCGAGAGCGAGAAGGCCGGATGGGCGAAGACCATCTTCATGCGCAACACCAGTAGTTCCGAGCAAGCCAGCATCAAGGTCGTCAATCTGAAGACCGGCACGGTCGTCTTCGGCTACAACGTCAACAAAGGCAGTTCAGCGCGGGGCAAGCAGAGTTCCGCGGAGGCGTGCGCCAAACACTTGAGAGAGAAGATTGAGAGTGGACGATGAAGAGGACAGCTAAGGCCGCCGCTCAGGCGCTCGCCATCATCACCATGGTGCTTTCACCCGCAGTGCAGGCGCGAGCCCAGGGCGCCTCATCGTCGGGGTTGCGTCCCGGGGCGAAGGTGTTTGTCAATCCGATGCCCGACGGCTTCGACTCGATTCTGAAATCCGCCCTCGCTAAAAAAAAGGTGCCCTTGGTGATCGTCGAGAATAAGGATGACGCCGACTTCGAGATTAAAGGTACCTCGGAAACCCAGAAAGCCGGCGCCGCGAAGAAGGTGTTCCTGGGCAGTTGGCATTCCGACGAACAGGCGTCCATCTCAGTGGCCAGTTTGAAATCCGGTGAAATCGTTTTTGCATACTCGGCCAACAAGAAGAACTCTGCCCATGGAAAGCAGACGTCGGCTGAGGCGTGCGCGAAGCATCTCAAAGAAGAGTTGGACAAAAAGAAGTAGCCCGGGGCCGTCAGCCGCCTCGCGTGTGCATCTCGAGGTGGGCGTCGCGCTTGAGCGCCGCCACCGGGATGAGCACGTCGCGCGCGGGAGAGCTCAGGCGCTCTTCCGCGCCCCGGTCGGCGCGCATCGACCACACCGTCGAGATCAGGTGCGCGAGCTCCTCGTGCGTCGCGCCTTCGCGCAGCGGATGCCGCAGATCCAGGCCACCGCGCGCGTAGAGGCAGAGCAGCCACAGCCCGTCGGCCGTCAGGCGGCTGCGATCGCACGCGGCGCAGAAAGGCTCGGTCGTCGACGCGATGATCCCGAACGTCGTCCCGTCCGGCAGCCGGAAGCGCTCTGCGGGGGCCGAGTCCCGCCCGGTCAATCCCTCGATCGGTCCGTACACGTCCGAGAGCCGCGCCAGGATGTCCCGCCGCGAGACGACGGCGTCCATGGACCAGTCGGTCGCGCCGCCCACGTCCATGTACTCGATGAACCGCACTTCGGCGCCGGCGGCCTTGCCAAACGCCAGCAGCGCCGGCAGCTCGTCGTCGTTGCGGCCGCGCAGGACGACGGTGTCGATCTTGAGGGAGGCGAAGCCCACGCGGGCCGCCGCGTCGATCCCGGCCAGCACCGCGGGTAGCTCGTCGAATCGCGCGAGCGCCTGGAAGCGATCGCGCCGGAGCGTGTCGAGGCTCACCGTGAGCCGGTGCAGACCGGCGGCCTTGAGCGCCTCCACGTGCCTGCCGAGCAGCACGCCGTTGGTCGTCAGCGCCAGGTCCCGGATCGCCGGACGCGCCGCGAGGAGCTCAATCAGTGTCGGCAGATCGCGGCGAAGAAGCGGCTCGCCGCCCGTGAGACGCACCCGGTCCACGCCGAGCGACGTGAACGCGTCCGCCAGGACGGCGATCTCCTCGAAATCGAGGATGCTTTCGCGCGGCAGCCACGCGTACTCCGCTTCCGGCATGCAGTACTGGCAGCGCAGGTTGCACCGGTCGGTCACGGAGATGCGCAGGCTGCGCAGCGGGCGCTCGAAGCGGTCCTGGATCACTGTGGGTATTATCGTCGAGACGCGGCCGCCCGTCAGATGCCAATCATGTTCGCCGAGAAGAGAACGTCAACGCCGAACAGGCGCAGGCTCAGATGGGCCCTTCGGCTGACCTCGCTCGTGGCCCTTGGGCTCCTGGCTTATGGACCGTTGTTCGTCTGGCTGCCCGTCACGCCGGGGTTCGTGCGCGACCGGCAGGATCTCGTCGTCATCCTCCGGCGTCCGGGCGCGGCGGTGACGGCGGCCCACGGGCGATTGGGCGCCGCAGCCCGCGCTGTCGAGACGTCGCTCGGACTGTCATTTACGCAGCCGGTGCCGATCGTCCTCTGTGACGCCTGGCGCGACCTGCGCCGGTTCATGCCGTGGCTTCCGGTGAACCGGGGCCTCGGCGCGCGGACGCTGCCGATCGGCCACGTCGTGTTCGTGACGCCCCTCGTGCGGGACCGCGCGGACGCGGACGTGTTCGTCCGGCACGAGCTGGTGCACGTGCTGCTCCACCAGCACATGCCGATGACGCAGCGGCTCGATGGCGGGAAGCCCGCGTGGCTCATCGAAGGGGTCGCGACGTTCTTCGGCAACCCCGGCTCGTACCCTGCAGGGGAGGATCTCAGGGATCGGGCGAAGGCCGTCGACGTCGGACGGTTGCTGACGGACGGAATGGGTGCGCCCGGCGGTCCCACGCTGTTCTACGCGGAGAGCCGCGACTCGCGTCTTTCTCGCGAGGTATGTCCGGGATCCGGCGCGGTGGCCCTCCGCGTTCGCGGAGACGTTCGGCGTGACGTTCGACGCGGCGCTGGCGGCGTTCGCGCAGCGCGGAGGGTTGTGATGGTGCGTACCAATCGTGCACGTGCGCGGATATAATTCCGGTCCATGAGCTCACGATCCTGGATCGCCGCCCTGGCGATGGCCGCGGCCGTCGTCGCCGCCCCCGTCGCCCAGAAACCCGCCGCGCCGAAAGCGGCGCCGCCGAAGGCCACCGCGAAACCGACGAAGCTGGACGCCCTCAAGCAGGAGGCGGTCGCGGACGTCGAGAGCCACGGCCAGTTCTCGCAGCAGATGGTGGACCAGATCTTCAGCTACGGCGAGCTGGGGTTCCAGGAGCTCGAGACCAACAAGTACCTGATCGACATCCTCAAGAAGAACGGCTTCGCCGTGCAGGAGGGGATCGCGGGCATCCCCACCTCGTTCATGGCGACGTGGGGATCGGGGAAGCCGGTGATCGCGCTCGGCTCCGACATCGACTGCATCCCGCAGGCGTCGCAGAAACCGGGCGTCGCGTGGCACGACCCCATCATCGAAGGGGCGCCGGGGCACGGCGAGGGGCACAACTCCGGCCAGGCGGTGAACATCACCGCGGCGATCGCCGTGAAGAAGATCATGGAACGCGAGCACCTGTCCGGCACGCTCCGCATCTGGCCGGGCACGGCGGAGGAGCTCGTTGGCACGAAGGCGTACTACATCCGCGCGGGACTCTTCAAGGACGTCGACATCGCGCTCTTCACCCACGTCGGCGATCAGTTGAACGTGTCGTGGGGCCCGCGCGACGGCACGGGCCTGGTGTCGGTCCAGTATTCGTTCCTCGGGGAGACGGCGCACGCCGCCGCCAGCCCGTGGCGCGGCCGGAGCGCGCTCGACGCCGTCGAGCTGATGGACATCGGCTGGAACTTCCGCCGCGAGCACCTGCGTCTCAGCCAGCGCTCGCACAGCGTCATCACCGACGGCGGCGACCAGCCCAACGTCGTGCCGCGCACGGCGTCGGTCTGGTACTACTTCCGCGAGATCGACTATCCGCACATCAAGGAGATGTGGGAGACCGGGGACACGATCGCGAAGGCCGCGGCCATGATGGCCGGCGTCGAGCTGCAGCCGACCAAGGTGCTCGGGACCGCCTGGCCGCAGCACTTCAACAAGGTCGTGGCCGAGACCACGTGGGCCAACATCCAGAAGGTCGGCCTGCCGGCGTGGAGCGACGAGGATCAGCAGCTCGCGAAGGCGCTCCAGACGGAGCTGAAGAACCCGCGCGCGGACGGCCTGAGGCTGAAGCTGCGCGACAGTCTCCAGGGGCCCGTCACCGACAACAACGGCGGCGGCTCCGACGACATCGGCGACATCTCCTGGAACGTGCCGACGGTCACGCTGAACTACCCGTCGAACATCCCGAACCTGCCCGGCCACAACTGGGCGAACGCGATCTCGATGGCCACCCCGATTGCGCACAAGGGCGTGACGGCCGGCGCCAAGGTCCAGGCGATGACGATCCTCGATCTCGTCTCGCGCCCCGAGCTCGTGGAGCAGGCGTGGACGTATTTCCGCGACGTCCAGACCAAGGACACGAAGTACGAGCCGCTGCTGCGTCCCCAGGATCAGCCGGCGATCTGGCTGAACAAGGGCATCATGGACAAGTACCGCCCGGAGATGAAGAAGTACTACTACGACCCGTCGCGGTACAAGACCTATCTGGACCAGCTCGGAATCAAGTACCCGACGGTGAAAGTCGGCAGTTCGCGGTAGGCGGCTCGCAGTTGGCGATCCGGAGATCGCCGGTAGCTCGAACTGCGAACTGTAAACTGTAGACTGTAAGCCGCCATGCGCCAGCACACCGGCCCCGCGCGCGGGATGCGCGACTTCCTGCCCGACGATGTCCGGCGGCGCCAGTACGTCATCGATGTCGTGCGCCGCGTCTACGAGCGCTACGGGTTCGAGCCGCTCGAGACGCCGGCGCTCGAGAACATCGAGACGCTGACCGGCAAGTACGGGGACGAGGGCAACAAGCTCATATACAAGGTGCTGCGCCGCGGCGAAGGGGAGTCGTCGGGCGAGACCGACCTCGCCCTGCGCTACGACCTGACCGTGCCGCTGGCGCGCGTCGTCGCCGAGCACCGCGGGACGCTGCCGAAGTTCTTCAAGCGATACCAGATTCAGCCGGTGTGGCGCGCGGACCGTCCCGCGCGCGGCCGCTTCCGCGAGTTCTACCAGTGCGACGTCGATGCGATCGGGTCGACGTCGCCGGTCGTGGACGCGGAGATGATCGCCGCCGTCAGCGAGGTGCTGCAGACGCTCGGGTTCGAGGACTTCGTCGTTCAGCTCAACCACCGCGAGCTCTTGACGGCGATGCTCGATGCGGCCGGAGTGCCGGCCGCGCTCCACGGCGACGCGCTCGTCGCCATCGACAAGCTCGACAAGATCGGCCGCGACAAGGTGGGCGACGAGCTGGCCGGACGGGGGATCGATCGCGCGGCGGCGGATGTCTGCCTGCGCGCCTTCGAGGAGCTCGACGCGTTCGACGATCTGGTTGGCCGGTCGGAGCGCGGCGTGGCCGCCAGCCGGAACATTGCCGCGATCATGACGCTGGCGGAGGCGACACCCGCCAGGGGGCGCGTCCGGTTCACCCCGCGGCTCGCGCGAGGCCTGTCGTACTACACGGGCGCGATCATGGAGGTTGCCGTCGAGGGCATCGGCAGCCTGGGCGGCGGCGGCCGGTATGATGGGCTCATCGGCATGTTTTCCGGCGAGCAGATTCCGGCGTGCGGCTTTTCGCTTGGGCTGGAGCGAATCCTGGTGGTGATGGGCGAGCGGGATATGTTTCGCGGGAGACTCGCGGAGATCGGGCCTGATGTTCTCGTCACCATCTTCGACGAGGACCTGGCGGCTGACTCGTTGAAACTCGCGGGGGAATTGAGGGCTGCCGGCCTGAGAGTCGAGACGTATCCAGCTGCACTACGAGGCGGGAAGGATCTCGGCAAGGCGTTCAAGTATGCGGACGCACGGCAGGCGCGGTTCGTGACGGTCGTCGGTCAGGATGAATTCAAGAATGGTCAAGTGCAGATCAAGAACATGAAGACAGGAGCGCAGCAGGCCATCGCCCGTGGCACGGTGGCCGACGTAGTCACGGCCGCCTCGCGCCTCGCGCCTCCCGGCTCGCACATCGCGCCTCGCGCCTCGGACAACGAATGACCGTAGAACCTCTCGGCTCGCTCGCGCGCACGCACACGTGCGGCGAGCTCACCGCGACAGACGCGGGCAAAGACGTCGTCATCCTCGGATGGGTCCACCGCGTCCGCGATCTGGGCGGCGTGATGTTCTTCGACATCCGCGACCGCTACGGGCTCACGCAGGCCGTCGTCCGTGACGAGGCGCTCTCCGACGTGGCGAAGCGCCTGCGCCCGGAATTCGTGGTCGGGATCACCGGTCGCGTCGATCTTCGCGCCAAAGACGCGGTGAATCCGAAGCTGAAGACCGGGGAGATCGAGGTCGCCGCGCTGGAGATCCGGCTGCTGAACGACGCCAGGACGCCGCCCTTCCCGATCAACGAGGACACCCCCGTGTCGGAAGAGATGCGGCTCCGCTACCGGTACCTCGACCTGCGCCGCCAGCGGCTCCAGCAGAACATGATCCTCCGGCACAAGACGACGTTCGCGGTCCGGCGGTACTTCGACGAGCAGAACTTCCTCGAAATCGAAACGCCGATCCTGACGAAGTCGACGCCGGAGGGGGCGCGGGACTACCTCGTCCCAAGCCGCGTGCACCCGGGCGAGTTCTTCGCGCTCCCGCAATCCCCGCAGATTTTCAAGCAGATCCTGATGATTGCCGGGATGGACCGGTACTTCCAGATCGCCAAGTGCTTTCGCGACGAGGATCTGCGCGCCGACCGCCAGCCGGAGTTCACGCAGGTCGACCTCGAGATCTGTTTCGCGACCGAGGACCTCGTGTTTGCGATCCTCGAGCCCCTGATGGGCCGCCTCATGGCGCTCATCGGGCGCGAGGCCCCCGCGACCTTTCCGCGGATGCCGTACTCGGAGGCGATTGCGCGCTTCGGGTCCGACAAGCCGGACCTGCGGCCGGGGATGGAGCTGACGTCCGTGTCCGACGCGTTCGCCGCGTCGAGCTTCTCCGTGTTCCGCGGGGCGATCGATGCGGGCGGCGAGGTCCGCGGATTCGTCGTCCCCAACGGCGCGCGCTATTCGCGGAAGGATCTCGACAACCTGATCGAGGAGGCCAAACAGCTCGGCGCGGCGGGGCTCGTGTGGGCGCGGCAAGGTGAGAGCGGCGTGCAGAGCCCCGCGCTCAAAGCGGCCGGCGAGGACGCGATCCGCCGGGCGCTCGAGATCGCCGGGGCCGGGCCGGCGGATCTGCTCCTGCTCGCCGCCGGCGCGCACGGGCCGACCGCGCGGACGCTGGGCCAACTGCGCCTCAACATCGCGAAGCGCGAGAACCGGCTCGACCCCAATCGGTTCGAGTTCCTGTGGGTCGTGGATTTTCCGATGTTCGACTGGCTGGAGGACCAGAAGCGGTGGGAGTTCATGCACCACCCGTTCACCGCGCCGCTCGAGTCGGATGCCGATCGCCTGGAGACCGATCCGGGCAGCGTCCGCGCGCGCGCGTACGACCTCGTCCTCAACGGCAGCGAGATCGGCGGCGGCAGCATCCGCATCCACGACCAGCGGCTGCAGCGGCTGGTGTTCAAGCTGCTCGGCATGTCGGACGAAGAGGCGAAGGGGCGTTTCGGGTTCTTCGTGGACGCGCTGGAGTTCGGCACGCCGCCGCATGGCGGCATCGCCCTCGGTCTCGACCGAATCGTCGCCATCCTGGCGGGGGAACAGTCGATTCGCGAGGTGATCGCGTTCCCGAAGACCGCCCAGGCAGCGGACCTGATGTCCGGCGCGCCGTCGACCGTCGACGCGAAACAGCTCAAGGAGCTGCACATCCGCACGGACTGACGCGGCATGCTAAGCTTTTGAAACGTGCCAACCTCCGTGATACGCAAGATTCAGATCCCCGAGGAGGGGGCTGAGTCCCTCTTCGGCACCTACGACGAGAACCTCAAACAGCTGGAAACGCAGTTTGGCGTCCGCATCCGGACGACCGGCAAGGAGCTGATCGTCGAAGGCGACCCGGCCGACGTCGCGCGCGCCGAGAAGGTGCTCGACCAGCTGGCGGGCCTTCTGCGAGGCGGCTACCGCCTCGCGAAGGGCGACGTGAAGACCGCGGCGCAGCTCGTCTCCCAGGACGAGAGCGTCGAGTTGTCCGACTACTTCCTGCGGTCGGCGACCAAGGCCGCCGGCAAGCGGCAGGTCGTGCCGAAGAGCGTCACCCAGAAGCGGTATCTCGATGCCATCGAGCAGCACGACATCGTGTTCGGCATCGGCCCCGCCGGCACCGGGAAGACGTATCTGGCGATGGCGCAGGCCGTCTCGTTCCTGCTCGCCAAGCGCGTCAGCCGCATCATCCTCGCGCGCCCCGCAGTGGAAGCGGGCGAGAAGCTCGGGTTCCTGCCCGGCGATCTGCAGGAAAAGGTCAACCCCTACCTGCGGCCGCTCTATGACGCCCTCTACGACATGATCGAGACCGAGCGCGCCGAGCGCCTGCTCGAGCGCGGCACGATTGAGGTCGCGCCGATCGCGTTCATGCGCGGCCGCACGCTGAACGACGCCTTCGTCATCCTCGACGAAGCGCAGAACACGACGTCGGAGCAGATGAAGATGTTCCTGACCCGCCTGGGGTTCGGCTCGAAGGCGGTCATCACGGGCGACGTCACGCAGATCGACCTGCCCGTAGGCCGCACGTCCGGGCTTGTCGAGGCGATGAAGGTCGTCGGCAACGTCGAAGGCATCGCCTTCATCCATTTCGACGAGAGAGACGTCGTGCGCCATTCGCTCGTCCAGCACATCGTGAAGGCGTACGAAGCGTTCGGTGGATCCCGATAGTACGCGGCGGCTCCGCGTGACCGTCACCGATGGCCGGGGACGTGCGGCGCGCGCGCCCGGGCTCGCCGCCTGGCTGACCCGCGTCGCGCCCGCGCGTGCGCGCGGCGACCTCGCGATCGCGATCGTCTCCGACGCCCGCATCACGGCCCTGAACAGGCACTTCCGCAAGAAGGATCAACCCACGGACGTCCTGAGCTTTCCATCGGACGCGCCTCCCGCCTCGCGCCTCCCGCCTCGCGCCTCGCACCTCCCTCGACACCTGGGGGACATCGTCATTGCCCGGGGCGTCGCGCGCCGGCAGGCGCGGGCGGCGGGCCACTCCTACACCGCTGAGCTGAAGGTCCTGGCGCTGCACGGGCTGCTGCACCTCCTGGGTTACGATCACCACGACCCGGCCGACGAGGGCCGGATGGCGCGCCTCGAACGGCGGCTGCGGGCCAAAGGGGGCCTGCGTGCCGGGCTCATCGAGCGCGCTTCCGCGCCTGCGCCTCGCGCGAGGCGACGGAGGGCAGCGGCGCGAAGCGCCGCCACCGGGCGCGCGCCAGCGGGGGTGGGGCCCCGCGAGCCCTGAAAATGATTCCGCTCACGCTCTTCCTGCTCGCCATGGCGGCGGTCTACGTGGGGACCATCGAGACGGCGTTCAGCGCCCTCATGAAGCTCTCGCTGCGCCTCATGGCCGAGCGCGGCCGCGACGACCGTCTGGGCTACTACCTCGACGATCCGCTCCAGCTCTTCGTGCCCGCGCGGCTGCTGCTGGGCCTGATCTTCTCGCTCGCGACGGTCCTCCTGGCGGTGGTGACGGGGCGCTCGGGCCTGACCGTCGCGTCGCTTGCGACGCTCCTGGCCTGCGTCGCCGTCTACATCGTCCTCTGCGAAAACCTGATTCCGTCGCTCATCGTGCGGCGCAACCCGGAAGCCGTGCTGGCCGCGCTGCTGCCGTCGTTCGGCGTCGTCGCGCGCGCGATGTCGCCGATCTCGGGCGGCCTCGTCCGGCTGCTGACGAGCGGCCGCCCCGAGCGCCTCATCACCGCGCAGGAGCAGAGCGAGGAAGCCCAGGGGGAAGTCGCGCACGCCTACCTCGAGGCCGGTGAGGAGCAGGGGCTGATCGAGCGGGACGAACGCCGCCTCCTGCAGTCGATCGTCGACTTCGGCGACACGCTGGCGCGCGAGGTCATGACGCCGCGTCCCGATATGGTCGCGATCCAGGCGGACACGACGGTGTCGCAGCTGCGGCATCTCTTCCGCGAGCAGGAGTACTCGCGCTTCCCGGTGTATCAGGAGAACCTCGACAACATCCTCGGCATCATTCGCGTGAAGGACCTGCTGAAAGTGGACGGGTCGGCGTCCGACGACCGACCGATCACGTCGCTCATCCGGCCGACGACGTTCGTTCCCGAGACCAAGCGCGTGCCGGAGCTGCTCAAGGAGTTCCAGCGCAAGCAGGTGCAGATGGCGATCGTCGTCGACGAGTACGGCGGGACCGCGGGCCTCGTCACCATCGAGGATCTGCTCGAGGAGATCGTCGGCGAGATCCGCGACGAGGACGACGTGGAGTCGGAGCCGGTCGTGGACGAGGGGAACGGGTCCTACGTGTTCAGCGCGAAGGTCAGCTTCGACGACTTCCGCGAGCGGCTGGATCTCGAGATCGAGCCGGAAGGGTTCGAGACGGTCGGAGGCTACGTCCTCACGCGCCTGGGGCGCGTGCCGGCCGTCGGCGAGACGTTCGAGCTGGACGGGCTGTTCGTGGAGGTCCTGGAGGCGGAGCGCCGGCGCATCCACAAGATCCGCGTCCGCAAGCCGACCTCGTCGCTCATCCACGATCGCTGATCATGAGGGCCGGCTACGTCTCCATCATCGGCCGGCCGAACGCCGGGAAGTCCACGCTGCTGAACCGGATGGTCGGCGAGAAGATCGCCATCGTCTCCGACAAGCCGCAGACGACCAGGACGCGGATCCTCGGCGCGAAGAATTATCCCCGGGGACAGATCATGTTCGTCGACACGCCCGGGATCCATCGCCCGCTGCACCGGATGAACGTCCGGATGGTCGACGCCGCCGTCGAGACGCTGCGCGAGGTGGACGCCGTCATGCTCGTGCACGACGCGTCGACGCGTCCCGGGCACGGCGATCGCTACGTCTCGACGCTGCTGGCCGGGGTCACGATTCCGGTCGTGCTCGTGCTGAACAAGATCGATCTCGTGGCGAAGGCGAAGCTGCTGCCCGTGATCGACCAGCTGCGCCAGTGGCGGGAGTTCGCCGGCATCGTCCCCGTCTCCGCGGCGACGGGCGACGGCGTGGACGCGCTGGAACGCGTGCTCCTCGAGAAGATGCCCGAGGGGCCGGCGCTCTATCCCGACGACTTCCTGACCGATCAGCCCGAGCGCGTGATCGTGGCCGAGACCGTGCGGGAGAAGGTCCTGCACCACACGCGCGACGAGCTTCCGTTCTCGACCGCGGTCGTCATCGATCAATACGAGGAGCCGGATCGGCCCGGCGGCCTGCTCAAGGTGTTCTGCACGATTCTGGTCGAGACCGAGTCCCAGAAACCGATCGTGATCGGCCGCGCCGGGTCCATGATCAAGAAGATCGGCACCGAGGCACGCATCGAGCTCGAGGCGTTCCTGCAGTGCAAGGTCTATCTCGATCTGCGTGTGAAGGTGAAGGCGGACTGGCGCGACGACGAGCGCGTCCTCGACGACCTGGGGCTGCCGCGAAAACGGTAGCGCCTGTCACGTACGATCTCACGCGGAGCCCGCAGCGCGAGGTGCAGAGTCCGCAGAGTGATTCCGGCACGATAACTGTCGTCCGCGATCGCTGCTTCGTCGCGCGGTCTGCGCGAGATCGTCGTGTCAGGCGTCATATCCCTTTCCAGGCTGGAACCTTCGACCTCCCCAAACTGAATATACGCAGCGGGCGTCAAACCGGGCAGCGATGCAGCAGTCGGACGAGGAACTGATCGCGGCCGTGGCCGCGGGGGACCGCGAGGCCTTCGGGGAGCTGTATGGCCGCCGCCGGCCCGACGTCTACCGCTTTGCGCTGCACATGACGGGCGTGCCGGCCACGGCGGAAGATGTGGCGCAGGACGTCTTCATGACGGTGATTCACGAGGCCGCCCGATACACGCCGGGCCGATCCGGGGTGGTCCCGTGGCTGCTGGGCATCGCCAGGAATCACGCGCGCCGGCGGCTCTCGGTCCGGCAGCACGAGCCGATGCCGGAAGGACCCGCCGAGCCGGGGGTGATCGCGGACCCCGCCGACGGCATCGCGCGCGGGCAGGAGATGGACGCGCTGCGGCGGGCGCTCGGGAGCTTGCCGGTGGCGTATCGTGAAGCGGTCGTCCTGTGCGATCTGCAGGAGCTGACGTACCAGGACGCCGCGGCGGCTGCCGGATGCGCCGTCGGGACGGTCCGGTCCCGGCTGCACCGGGGACGCCGGATCCTGGCGGCGACGATGCGCGGCGAGCGGCGGGCGTTTGCCGGGTGGCCGGCGCCGGGCTGGATGTAGGCCGCGGAGTATGCGGAACACGCGGAACAAGAAGATGCACGAATACGAACACAGCGTCGACGATCGCGATCTCGCGCTGGCGCTGCGCCGGCTGGACGACGCGGCCGTCGTCCCGGGCCCGGATCCGGCGCGCGAAGCGGCGCTGATGGCGGCGTTCGACGCGGCGCGGCGGCAACGCCCGAGCGCCCC
>WNFM01264288.1_pt1 | contig 12360 bp, 10 predicted proteins | sample 5400271 | NCBI WGS metagenome assembly WNFM01 (sample SAMN13153352, study PRJNA577476) | soil metagenome | isolation source: 60 cm saprolite on Douglas fir-dominated hillslope | place: USA:California | collected 2013-09-17 | reverse complement strand
GGCCGCCTGGCTTCAGCGTCTGGAGGATGAGCGAAATGATGTCGGCGCCCAGGGCATTCATCTTGGAGTGGAACTGGATGCAGGCGACACCGTCGCCGATGTCCACCAGCGAGGCGCTGGAATTTTTCTTGACCACGCCGTTGGACTTTTTTGCCACTTCGACGGACCAGACTCCGGCGGGGGCAGCTACGGGCTTGAGATTCCCGCTGGCGAGGTCGAAGTAGGCCTTGCCCGACGGCGTCTTCGGATCGTCGGCGTACCAGGACTTCTGTCCGGAGGTGAGCAACTTTTCTGCATTGGCTGCTATCGGGCGGCCTTCTTTTTTCATGCGCGCTACGGTTGCTTCCACGCCGGCGGCGTCCCAGAGTTCGAAGGGACCGAGTTCCCAGTTGAAGCCGAGGCGCATGCCGCGATCGATCTCAACGATGGAGTCGGAGATTTCGGGAATGCGATTGGCGGAATATGTCCACAGGTCGGAGAGAGCTGCCCACAGGAACGCGGCTGCTTTGTCGGGCTTCTGCGGTGCGCCGCTGGCATTGCCATCCATGCCGAGCAGCATTCGAACGCGCGCTCCTGTGTCTTCGACGTTTTTCGCCATGTCGAGGGCCGCGAATTTCGGCTTCTGGCGCGGGTGATATTCCAGGGTCTTCCAGTCGAGCGCGAGGCGCTCGTCTTCTTTACCTTTGGCGGGTTCGGCGGGCGAGGACGCCCCCCCTACACTCTTTTTGTAGAATCCGCCCTTGGTTTTGTCGCCTAGCCATTTGCGTTCCAGCATCTGGCGGAAGAAAGCGGGAATCTGCAATTCACTGCGCTCGTCGTGCACGTTCTGAGTCATGTTCGTGACTACGTGCCCGAGGATATCGAGGCCGACCAGGTCGATGGTCCGGAAGGTGGCCGAGCGCGGCCAGCCCACGGTTTGGCCGGTGAGGGCGTCGATCTCTTCGACGGTCAGATCCATTTCCTGCATGAGCCGCATCACGTTGAGCACGGAAAATGTTCCGATGCGATTAGCGATGAAATTGGGTGTATCTTTCGCGAGCACAACTCCCTTGCCCAGTTGCGTGTCGGAGAAGTGCGTGACTGCATCGATCAGCGCGCGGTCCGCCTCGGGGGTTGGGATCAGTTCCAGCAGGCGCATGTAGCGCGGGGGATTAAAAAAATGTGTGCCGAACCACGAGCGCCGGAAGTCTTCGGAGAAACCCTCGGCGATTTTCGCCACCGGAAGCCCGCTCGTGTTGGTGGTGACGATCGTGCCGGGCTTGCGGATCGCTTCCACCTTTCTTAATAACGACCGCTTGATTTCGAGATTCTCGACTACAGCCTCGATGATCCAGTCGACTTCGGCCAGGCGTTTCAGGTCGTCGTCGAAATTTCCCACAGTTACGAGCCGCGAAAGCGACGCCTCGAAAAACGCGGCGGGCTTCGATTTGACGGCACCGTCGAGTCCGGCAGTCGCGATTTTGTTGCGGGCGGGGCCGTTTGGAGGTGCGTCTGGTGGAAGTATGTCCAGCAGCAGCGAAGGGACTCCCGCGTTAGCGAAATGCGCCGCGATACGAGCGCCCATCGTGCCTGCGCCGAGTACGGCAACCTTGTGGATATGCTTCATGAATGAGAGCCTCAGCGGCTAAAGCCGCTTCTGATTTAGGGTCCTTACGGCGCGGCTAAAGCCACACTAGATTGACTTCCTAGGGAAGTTTATCTACCACCCAGTCGTTCTTTCCAGCTTCGATCAGGATTATTTCTGAAAATTTGCGCGCCACACGATCACCTCGAATGGTGACCAGCACGACCGGGAAACTGTAGAGACCTTGATGTCCACGGCCGCGCGTGATCTCGAAGGCGCGGTTCGTCGTGTTCGAAAAGAACTCTTCCAGCGTGTCGGAATTCTGCGAGTGCCGGAGGCCATTGCTGAGCAGGACCATGCCGGTTTCGGCATCTCCAGTTTGCCAGGCGTGCAGGAAATGGTCAGCGGCTCCGAGCGCAAGCACGTAACCCGGGTCTGAGGGATTTTCCTCCTTGGCAGGATGGCGGTTGTGCGAGCGAGCCCAGAGTGGCATCGTCAGAAAGATCGTCAGAAGGAAAAAACATCGTGCTAACTGGATCTTCATTTTGATGCTGACCCTCGTTCCCGCCATGATGATGTAACTCCCTACTCTACTGGAAACAATCGGAACGCAGCAGCCTCTGGCGAAGGATGTGGTTCAAGTTCAGAAGCCTTCACCACGAAGGGCACGAAGTCACACGAGAGAAAGGCCACGAAGGAAACCCCTTCGCTGATATATCCTGAGTTTCGTTGCGCCGGTTTGCACACTTCATGACGTCAAGCCCTCTTCTTCTTTCCGCGCGGGAAATCGCCGCGCAGATTCGCCGGAAAGACGTCTCACCGATGGAGGTGGCACGCGCTCATCTTGATCGCATCGGACGCCTGAATCCGAAACTGAACGCGTTCGTCGATTACAAACCGGAAGCCGTGCTGGCCCAGGCGCGCGACGCAGAGAAAGCGATTCTGCGGGGAGACCACCTCGGGCCGCTGCATGGTGTCCCGCTATCCATCAAGTCTTCGATTGATGTTGCCGGACATCTTTGTGAAGCCGGGTCGCGGTTGCGCGCCGGACATATCGCCGTCGAGGACGCGCCTCTCGTTGCGCGGCTGCGCGCGGCCGGGGCCGTGATTCTGGGTGTCACCAATGCGCCCGAACTGCTCATGGCGTGGGAGACCGACAATCTCTTATATGGACGAACGAACAATCCCTGGGACCTGACCCGCACCGCGGGCGGATCGAGCGGGGGAGAGGCTGCTGCCATTGCGGCGGGACTTTCGGCTGGCGGCGTGGGGAGCGACGGCGGCGGTTCGATCCGCGAACCGGCGCACTTTTGCGGCATCTGCGGATTGAAGCCTACTCCCGGGCGCATTCCCTCGACGGGGCATTTTCCGAAAGCTGGCGGGCCCTTTGCCCTGATCGGAGTGGTCGGGCCGATGGCGCGCACGATAGAAGATGTGCAGACCTTGTTTGAAGCGATGGCGGGGTGGGACGACGGCGATCCTTGCGGCGCGCCGGTCTCGGTGCGCGAGATTGACGACAAGGTAGTGCGAACCATCAACGTCGGATTCTTCGAAGACGATGGGCGGACTCCAGTCACGAAAGAGACGAGGTCGGCGGTCAATCACGCGGCGGCGCTCCTGTCGAGCGGCGGATTTCGTGTCGATCCCTTCCGTCCCGAAGGGCTCGAAGAAGCGCGCCGGTTGTGGTGGGAATTTTTCGGCACCGCCGGCGGGATGATTCTAGAGCTCATGTTGCGTGGCCACGAGACCAAACTGAGCCCGATTCTGCGGGAGTTCCGCGAATGGACTACTGCCGTGCCTGCGCACAGTGGTGAATCTCTGCTTGCCGCGTGGCTCGGACGAGATGCGGTGCGGGAGAAGATTCTCGTGCAGATGCGGAAATGTCCTGTGCTGATTTGCGCTACGGCTGCGATCCCCGCTTTTCGTCATGGCGAGCGGGAATGGCAGGTGGAAGGGAAGACGGTGAAGTATCTCGACGCCTGGAGCTATTGCGAATGGTTTAATCTGCTGGGTTTTCCCGCGGTCGTGGTGCCCATGGGCTATTCGGACGAGGGCCTGCCGATCGGGGTGCAGATTGTCGGGCGGCCATGGGAAGAAGAAGTGGTGCTGGCGGTCGCCGCGAAGCTCGAAATGGAGCGCGGTCGCTGGCAAGCGCCTCTGCGGCTGGAGTGAATTTCGGGATACTTAGTTCCCTGGTTCGCCTCGGCATGCCTGATGTGAAAATAAATTCAACATTGCCGCAAAACCGCGCTGCGCGCCGATTTTGCTTGGTCTTTTGCTGAAAACGAGATATAACTACTCGCGATAGTAGCTTCCACAACCCCCGCCCACGCCCCAGCGGGTTTTGACCGAAAATGCAGTACTCGTATGCGCAGGCAGCACTAAAAGCTGTGCTTCCTGAACGGTGAAACCGCGAAGTTGTGGAACAGACCCGCAAGTGAATTCGAAGAATGAATAAATTCCGGACTCCCACTCTGGCCCAATCCCTAAGCAAGTTTCACGAGGAGAAAGCAATGTTTCGTGTAGGCACGGTCGTTCGAACTCTCATTCTATGTGGCTTGGCGTTGACAACGCTGGCCTTTGCCCAAACTGACAAGAGCAAAACCATCGTGACCTACCCATCGGCCTTCGCGGTTTCGCAGCGCGTGGCAGAGCTTCCGATCGATGAATCAATCTTCGCAATCCGGGAAATGCCGGAGCCTCGGCCGGTTCCACTGCGGTCGCATGCCGTAAACGGTCCCTTGCAACAAGAGGACCCGGTACTGCAGAAGGAAATCAAGCCGTTTATCTCGGCGACTGCAGGAGTTGATTTCGACGGCGTTCCGGCGCAGAACTATGCGCCTTCGGATGCCAACCTGGCAGTTGGTCCCAACCATATCGTAGAGACGGTCAACGTGCGCTACGCGGTCTACAACAAGAGCGGCACGATTCTTGCGGGTCCAACCAATATCACGACTTTCTTTGCCGCACTCGGCGGCAACTGTGCTTCGGGCGCAAGCGATCCTATTGTGAACTACGACCGTCTGGCGGACCGCTGGGTGGTCAGCGACATCGGCATTGGCAGCGGGTACTCGGAATGCGTTGCCGTGTCCAAGACCAACGACCCGGCTGGCGCCTACTTCCTCTACGCGTACTCTTTTGGCGCCAATCTGAACGACTACCCCAAAGTTGGGGTTTGGCCCACCACCAGCAACGCGGCATACCTGGCAACCTACAACATTTTTCAAAATGGTCAGTCTTTCCTTGGAGCGGACCTGTGTGCTTTCGATCGGACGAAGATGCTGGCCGGCACCGCGTCGGCGGCACAACTCTGCAAGAGGACGCCCAATAACGAAGGCGGTTACTTACCTTCCGACATCGATGGCCCAACTGCTCCAACCGATGGCACCCCCGGACTGTTCCTGACCTGGCAGAACAACAATCCCGGCGAGTTGTACCTCCGCAAGCTGACGCTGAACTTCGCGACGTCGACGGCTACTCTCTCTTCGCCGACTACCATTAGCGTGGCGAACCAAACCCTCGCCTGCGGCAATGGTGGTACCTGCGTTCCCCAGCTCGGCACAACTCAGACTCTGGATACGCTCGGCGACCGGTTGATGTACCGTTTTGCCGTCCGGCACTTTTCCGATCACGATCGGGCAGTTGTGAACCATGCCGTCGCCAGCGGAAGCCAGGTGGCGGTCCGCTGGTATGAACTTTATGACCCAGCCGGCACCGTGACCCTGAATCAGCAAGGGACTTTCGCCCCGGATACTACCTATCGCTGGATGGGAAGCATCGCCGAGGATAAGAATGGGGATATCGGGCTCGGATACAGCGCCTCCAGCAGCAGCATCCATCCCTCCATTCGTTATACCGGTCGCGTGCCAAGCGACATCTTAGGCACGATGGAGACCGAAGCCAGCCTCGTGGTGGGCGCTGGATCGCAGACCACCGGTCTGTCTCGTTGGGGCGACTACACCGCTCTGCAAGTTGACCCCACCGACGACTGCACATTTTGGTATGTGAGCCAGTACGAAAAAGTCAGTGGCACCTTCAACTGGAGCACGAATATTGGATCCTTCGCCTTCACCGGTTGCGGCGGCGGCGGGGGCGCGATTGTGTCGTTGTCGACGGCCACGCTGAACTTCAAGAAGGTCGCGATCGGCTCCACCAGTGCGCCTAAAACTGTCACGCTGACGAACACCGGCAGTGCCACACTCAACATCTCCAGCATCACTGCGAGCGGCGATTTCGCCATCTCCAGCAAAACTTGCGGCTCTCAGGTCACGGCGGGCGCCAGTTGCACGGTCAGCATAACCTTCAAGCCCACGGCGAAGGGAACCCGCAAGGGCAACCTGAGCTTCACCGACGATGCCCCTGGCAGCCCGCAAATCGTAGCCTTGACAGGCGTCGGTGTCTCCATCGTGGTAAACCCGACGGCGTTGAACTACGCGACCATAACCGTTGGCCAGACCAGTTCGCCGCAGTCCATCACGGTGAGCAATGTAGGCCCGGCCATCGTCACCTTTAGCGGGTTTACGCTCAGCGGGACGGCACCGGCCGATTACAGCATCACGGCCAACACCTGCGGTGCGACGATTGCTCCGGGAGCCAACTGCTCGGTCAGCGTCGTTTTCAAGCCGACGGTGACCGGGAAACGGAACGCTAAGTTCAACGTGATGAATAATGGTGGCGGCAGCCCTTCTTCCGCGACACTTACCGGCATCGGAGGTTAGGCGGCAGTCGCATTTTCTCTAGACAGAAAGGCGGGACTTCGGTCCCGCCTTTTTTCTTGCATGCTGGGCGATCAGCGGCCTTGGAACTACCGCTTGGCTTTAGAGAATGGCCTGCCTGACTCTGCCGCCGCCGCTCTTGCTCAGAAGGTTGCAGCTGCTTTTTCCCAGCAGCAGAGCGGTCGAAGGCATCGGCCCCGCCAGGGCTGCAATTCGTGTAAGATTCTGGAGGCGAGTACAGTGCACCGCTTCCGTGCGGGTTGGTCCTGCCGGACTTGAGATGGGCCGGCGTACCTTAGTCGCTCGACGACGATACTCCCCAAATTACCAGGTAGAACCGCGGGCGACGGATTTGGCCCGGCGGCACATTCCTGTCAGGAGAGGTGAATGGCGAAAATTGCAAAGACTGCCGACCGGAAAAAGGTCATGGATACCACGAAATCGACCGCATGTCCCAAGTGCGGCAAGGAAACGCGCATCGTCAAGCGCGTGAAAGATCGCGAGCGCGGAGTGCCCGGAGGAATCTATATTTCTTGCGCGGGCTGCGAGTTCTTCGAGAAGCTCTGAAGGGCAGTTCTCAGTTCTCGGTTCTCAGTTCTCAGTAAAACCAGCGAAATAAAAAGAGACGCGGCTAGCCGTCGCGCCTTTTGCTTTTTCTGAGAACTGAGAACTGAGAACTAGGAACTGAGAACTGAGAACTAGGAACTGAGAACTAGGAACTGAGAACTCCGCCTCTACCCAATCTGTCCCAGAATCGCTCGCGCTTCGGCCGCGGGGTCGGAGGCCTCTGTGATTGGGCGCCCTACCACGATGTGCGAAGCTCCAGCGGAAATCGCTTCCGCGGGGGTGACGACGCGCGCCTGATCGTTGGGTCCACTGCCCGCCGGGCGTACTCCCGGGGTCACGATCGTGAAATCGCGGCCAAACTCCTCGCGCAGAGCGGCGGCCTCGAGCGCCGACGCGACCACGCCCTTGCATCCATTCGACAGTGCCAGCGCGGCGAGCCTCAGGACTTGATCGAGCACTCCGCCGCGCAGGCCAATCTTGCCCAGTTCGACGTCATTCAGGCTGGTGAGCACGGTAACTGCCAGGACGAGCAAGTCGGGATTCACAACTTGCGCGGCGTCGGCGGTAGCTCGCAACATCTTGCCGCCTCCGGAAGCATGCACGGTCAGCATGCTCACGCCCAACCGAGCCGCCTCCCGGGCAGCGGCTCCCGCGGTGTTGGGAATGTCGTGATATTTGAGGTCGAGAAAGACGCGTCGGCCCGAACCCGTCAGTTCGCGGACAAAGGCAGGACCTTCGGCGGTATAGAGCTGGAGGCCGACTTTATAAGCGTGGGCGGAGTCACCGACAGCCGCCACGATCTTCCGGGCGGCTGCGGCCGTGGATACATCCAAGGCAACGATGAGACGCTGGCGCGGGTCCATATTCTCACTTTCGTTGCCGAGTTTATCGGGTTTACTGTAAGTTGGCTACGGGTTGCAGCAACGCCATGTTCGTAGGCCTGTAATTCGTGGGCTGGTACAGGTCCAATCGGACCGTCTGCAAACCGAGGTCCTGGAAGCCCAGGGCACGTGCGGCGTTGTAGGAAAGGTCGATGATCCGGCCGTCCACCACGGGACCCCGGTCATTGATTCGAACCACCACGGACCTGCCGTTCCTCAGGTTGGTGACCTTGACGAACGTGCCCAGCTTGAGGGTGGGGTGGGCGGCCGTGAAATCCTGCATGTCAAAGGGCTCTCCGCTAGCTGTCTGTTTGCCCTGGAACTGCTCTCCATACCAGGAAGCGGTTCCTACCTGATAGGCCTTGGACTTCGAGCTGTTGGACTTCGATGTGATGTGGCCACTGGTCGCAATGACCTGTGGGCGTATGACCTTGGCGGCTTCCAGGCTGCTTGGCCCGGATGCGGCTCCGACCCCCAGACTGGCTACTGATAAAAGCACGGCCAACCCTTCGGCTAAACGTCGTCGCATTCAGTTACCTCTCATGAAAGTCGTTTTCTGGTCGTATGCTCCTTCGGTCAAACGATCAATCCTTTGATGCTAGCTAGGGAGGTAGGTTGTGTCAATGAAAAATCCCCGGCACCCGATTAACTAAGTGGTAATTAATCAATGACTTAGCCCCATGAAAAATATGGATTTGCCACTGTATGTCATTGAAACCAGTCGATAGGAATTGATTACTTAGTAGTAAATAGAGGAATTTCAGGTTCGGAAGTTTATTTTAATCGGCTGTGGAATGTTAGACTTACGATAAAATGTTGATAACTGCTTAATAATCAATATAATACGGATGATGCAGGGTACTGATTGGTACATGCCGAGCATCGAAATGGATTGCCATTCGTCCCTTCGGATAAACATGACCTTCCGCGCAGGCCATTGCTGGAGCAGACTCAGAAGTGGTGTTCCCCTTGTTGGACCTTTGGGTTTAGAGTGACGGGCATGGCCCTGACCCCACCCATAGTGCTTACCATTGCCGGGTTTGACCCGTCCTCGGGCGCGGGAATCACTGCCGACATCAAGACGATTGCGGCCCATGAATGCTATGGGGTTTCGTGCATTACAGCCTTAACGGTCCAGTCGACGCGTGGGGTAAGCCGGGTTGAGGGGGTCGATCCCAAAATCATTGTGGAAACTTTGCAGGAGTTGGTTTCGGACGTGGGCGTTTCGGCTGTCCACATTGGCATGCTGGGGAATGCGCAGGTGGTAGAGGCGGTCGCGGGTTTTCTCGGCCAGACTTTTCCGGGTGGAGCCAGGCTGCCGCATGTGGTGCTCGATCCAATTCTGAAGTCGAGCTCCGGAGCGGATTTATTGGATGCGGCGGGGATCCGGCTATTGATCGAAAGGCTGGTGCCGCTGGCGGAGTTGGTCACACCGAATCTTGAGGAGGCCGGCGTCCTTGCCGGGATGGCCGTCACGAATCTTGATCAGATGCGCGAGGCGGCCGCCCGCCTGCACGCTCTGGGAGCGGCGAACGTGGTAGTGACCGGAGGCCACCTGGAGAAGGCGATCGATCTCCTGAGCTTCACGACCGCCCGTGGCAGGGAGGAGGAGGTTTTCAAGGCGGACCGTCAGCGCTCGGCTTCCACCCACGGCACCGGATGTGCGTTCGCCACGGCGCTCGCCTGCCATCTGGCGCATGGTCGTGGACTTCCCGAGGCGGTTCTTCTCGCCAAAGTATACGTCTCAGCCGCGATCGCCAATGCCCATCCGCTGGGTCACGGAGCTGGGCCACTGCATCACCTTTACCGCATGAGCCAGCAACGGCGGCCAAGCGCCGTCGTTTCGGATGGCGAGCACGCGCATTCGCGAAATTGAAGGCGGCAAGCGGGCGCCGGATCATTCCCGTAGAGACGCAGCTGGCCGCGTCTGAGACGGAGCAAGCCCCGTCTCTACGGGTAACGTGGGATTAAGGCTGAGAATTGAGAACTACTTCTTAAGCAGGCATCCGGCGACAAACGCCGCGACTGCCGCGAGCAACCACTCGATCCGCCACAGCTGAATTGCCTGCCAGTCGAGTGTGGTCTTGTCGCTGGAGAACAGACTGACTACGAGAGCTGCCGCAGCACAGAGTGTGCCTACCAGAAAAGCGACGAACGCGGGAGTAGTGAGACCCAGCCGCTCACCGAGCGAGGCAAGTTCCGTAAGACCAGGGACTTGCAGCGCGCGCGCTCCACTTACGCGGAGCTCGGGACGGCCAGCGCCACAGGCATGGCAGTAGAGGGAGCTGACAATGAACTCGGTCCCGCAACGATGGCAGGTTGCGCTTCGTTCGGGGATTACGACAGCTTTGGAAACCGGCATGGGCGGCCGCCAAAAATCGTGTTGTGCCTGATCGGCTGCTTCTGCCATAAGGAGGTCTGCTTTCGTTCCTTTTCTGATCGCAAGCGAATCACCAAAGCAAGGTATTGCAAAGACGACAGTTACAAGCAGGCCGAGGGGGAGGGCGGCGGCTCGGAGGGCAAGATTTACGTTGTCCAACCCTGAATTCCCCATTTTGCACGACGTGGCTGGCTTGCGGACGTACCCGGTTTGGTTCCCCGCGGCTAGATCGAGTTTCAGAAAGTTCTCAGTTCCCGGTTCTCAGTTCTCAGAGGAAAGCCAAATCGTTCGACTGAGAGCCGGGACCTGAGAACTGAGAGCCGGGAACTGAGAACTGAGAACTGCTAAACTCCCTATGGCGTGCTTTTCCTCCTCTGCCGGCACCGTTCTGCTTTGACGGCCGTCATCCTGCTGATCCTTGCCCAAGTCTGCCTGGCGGCTGACCCTTCGATTTCGACCTCGTTCCGCCCTGCGGATCCACTGAATCCGGCGGCTTTCGACCACTACTACAACCTCGACTACGACGCTGCGATTCAGGACTTCCAGAAGATACTGTCGCGTCATCCTGACGATCCCTTTGCCGTGAATCACCTGCTTTCCGCGATTCAGGTGCGCGAGCTGTATCGCATGGGCGCGATGAATTCCGGGGAATACGCGAACGACAGTTTTATCGGACAAGCGCACCGGCCTGCCGATCCTGCGCAGAAGGAACGCATCAAGCAACTGGTGGAGCAAGCCGAGAAGCTGGAGGAGGCCGATCTGGCGCGCAATCCGAATAACGTTGACATGCTCTATGCCCGCGGCGTCACGCGCGGACAATTCGCGTTTTACACGGCACTGATCGAGCGCGCATGGTTTTCTTCGCTGCGCAATGCGGTGGGAGCACGCCATGATCACGAACGCGTTCTGGAGTTGGCTCCGAGGTACACCGATGCGAAGCTGATAGTTGGAGCCCACAACTATGTGATGGGAAGCCTGTCGCTGGCGGCAAGGATGGCGGTTGCGCTCGCCGGATTGAGCGGCGACAAAGACAAGGGAATTCAGTATCTGAGCGATGACTACCACGCCAATGTTGAAACCAGCATGGACGCCGGGGTGGTGCTCATGGTTTTCCTGCGCCGCGAACACCGCTATGGCGAGGCTTTGCAGATCGCACGCGCGATCGGTCCACGGTTTCCACGCAACTATCTTCTGCCCCTGGAAGAGGCGAATCTGCTCCGCGCGTCCGGCAAGAATTCCGAAGCCGAAGAACAGTATCGCCGGGTGTGGCAGAGCGGGCGCGAGGGAAAGTATGGCAGTCTCCATTACGAAATCGCGGCGCTGGGACTGGGCGACCTGCTGCGTAGCCAAAAACAATATCTGTTTGCGGCTGCGGCTTACGATCTGGTGAGCGAGGTGGCGGGAGCCGATCCGGAGCTGCTGCAGAAAGCGAATCTGGGGGCGGGAGAGATGTATGACCAGCTCCAGAAGCGGGCCTTGGCAGTGAAGAAGTACGAGGCGGTAGTGGCTACAAATTCGGGCAATGCCGAGGCGGACAGGGCTCGAAAGAGAATAAAAGACGCGTACCGGGAGTAGCAGCTCTCAGCCATCCGCTCTCCGGCGTCGGCTAGAGGGCCAGGGATAACCGCCGCGCGCGGAACATTTCCCCCGCTATCGTCGTATCCTAAGTAAGAGGGAGACATTCATGTACTGCAACGCTTGTGGCAAGGTGATCGCCGAGGATGGACGTTATTGCTCGCACTGCGGGAACGTGGTGGGGATTCCGCCGCCGCCGAAGAGACTGATGCGGTCACGCTCCGACAGGAAGATCGCGGGCGTTTGCGCCGGGCTGGCGCAGTATCTCGACCTCGACACATCGCTCGTGCGCATTCTGTGGTTCTTCATCACGCTCGCATGCGGAATTTTCCCGGGCATCATCGCGTATGTGCTCGGATGGATCATCATTTCCGAGGAGCCGCTCCGTTTACCAGTGGCAGTCTCACAACAGCCGATCACGACTTAATTGTAGAGACGGGGCTTGCCCCGTCCCGCGCTGCCCGCGAAGAATCGCGGTGCGAGCCCAGACGCGGCACGCTGCGTCTCTACGGGAACGCTTGTCTGTGTTCTAATTCTCCTTCCATGGAACGCTTGCGCAGCGACGATGCGGAAATCTTCTATGAAATTCGGGGGAAGGGCCCGCCGGTCGTTCTTCTCCATCCTTTTCCTTGTCATCACGAATTCTGGACGCCGGTGGCGGCCGCGCTCGATTCGCGC
>WNFM01096989.1_pt2 | contig 12364 bp, 6 predicted proteins | sample 5400271 | NCBI WGS metagenome assembly WNFM01 (sample SAMN13153352, study PRJNA577476) | soil metagenome | isolation source: 60 cm saprolite on Douglas fir-dominated hillslope | place: USA:California | collected 2013-09-17 | reverse complement strand
CCTCGCAGTCAGCGGGGGCCGCGTCTTCACCCAAACCCGGCGCCCGTTCGAGAGCGTGTCAAAGGAATTCTGTGTTGCGCTGAGCATCACCAACGGCGCCGAACTTTGGGCGGCCACCGTGGACGATGCTTCGTATCCGAATGGGGGCGTCGGATTCGATGACGGCCCGCGCACCACCCCGGCGGTGGAGGGCGGATCGGTGTTCGTTCTGTCTTCCTACCTCAAACTCTACCGCCTCAACGCAACCAACGGAGCAGTTATTTGGCAGAAGGATTTGCGCGCGCTCTACGGGGGCGACGTGATCAACTACCAGAACGCGGCCTCGCCGGTGTTGGAAGAGGGCATGATCTTTGTGAACGTAAACTGCGCCAACTCAAACCTGATGGCGCTGCGCGCCAGCGATGGCACCGTTGCCTGGCGGTCTCAGAACGAGCCGATGACGCATTCCACCCCTGTGCTCGCCACCATCCTGGGCGTGCGGCAGGTTATCTTTGCCACGCAAAACGGGCTCGTCTCGTTGGACCCCGCCTCCGGAAATTTGCTTTGGAAGTTCCGCTACCCTTTCACCTACAGCACTGCTCTCGGGGTTTCTCCGGTCGTTTACCAGGACATGGTGTTTGTGTGCGGTGCCCGTGCCTACAGCATGGGATCGGTGGTGATGCAAGCCGCTCTGACCAACAGCACATGGACGACTGCCCAACTTTGGTGGACGAATAACCCTTCAAGCCATTGGATGACGCCCGTCTGCCAACAGGGGTTTCTTTACGGCCAATTTGGGATCCTTCAAGCCGACAGCCCGACCGCTCAACTTAACTGCATCGAGATGCGGACCGGCACAGTAAAGTGGTCCGCCCCCGGTTTCGGCCGAGGCGCAACCATCCTGGTGGACAACCACCTCCTCACGCTGACGGAGAAAGGCGAACTTGTCTTGTCCAATCCGAACACCAACGCCTACACCGAGCTAGGGCGCTTCCTGGCGTTTCCGAACTACAGCGATTTCACCAACAAATGCTGGAACGTCCCAGCCATGGCCGATGGGCGGGTCTATGTTCGCAGCACTTACTACGCGGCGGCGTTCGATTTCTCGATGCCCGCGCTCAAGCTGGACGCGCCGCAACTCGTCGCTCCGGACAAACTTCAATTGACCGTCCGCACCGTCGATGGCACCCCCTTGGACTCAAACCGCCTGGCCAGGATGGCCGTCTGGGCCAGCACCAACCTGGCGCCGAATTTGACCCAATGGACGCCGTTGACAAACAGCCTCAACCTCACCAACGGCGCGGTTCGCATCGACGGCGTGGATTCGCGGTCGCAGCCGCAGGAGTTTTTCATCCTTAGCGAACCCCAGTAGGAGAGCCGCATGAGAAGAATTGCCTTTACGCTGATCGAACTCCTCGTCGTCATTGCCATCATCGCGATCCTGGCGGCGCTCTTGTTGCCCACCCTGGCCGGTGCGAAGGAACGCGCCCGGCGCACAAGCTGCAAGAGCAGCCTGCGCCAGTTCAGCCTCGCCGTCCACATGTATGCCAACGACAGCGAAGACATGCTGCCCAGCGGCGCCTCCAACAAAGGGGCCGATGACGACCACCTGCCCGTCCTCAGCAGCGCCACGAGCAACGCCATCGTGGTCTATTCGGGCAGCCAGCGCATGGCGAGCTGTCCGAGTGTCGCCGACTATTTCATCAATCATCAATCGGAGCGCCCGTTCCAGGAGCAGGAGTACGGCTATGTGATCGGCTACAACTATCATGGCGGCCACACCAACACGCCGTGGCCTGCCATCTCGGGCACTAACACCTGGGTTTCCCCGCAGCGTCTGACGGATGATCCCAATCTGGTCCTGGTCTCGGAGATGAACGACTGGTCCCCTGGCTATGGCCAGACCTTTGCCCCGCATGGCCGGAACGGGACCATCCTGTCGGGAGGCGATTACTCGAACGTGGGCGCCTTCGGCGCTTCCTCGGCGGACATCGGCGCGGTCGGAGGCAACCTCGGATTGCTCGATGGCTCCGTCGCCTGGAAACCCGTCAGCGAGATGAGCACTTACCGAGGCTCCCAGATGTGGGGCAACGACGGTTGCTGGGCCATGTGGTAGTAATCAGTCGGCAGTGGTTAGTCGTCAGCCGTCTTCGCGGAGCTACGACGCGCCGAGGAGGGCGGAGGCCGGAGAGTCAAACCACGGAAGACTCGGAAAACACGGAACCCCGAAAGCTGAAGTTCAACCGCAGAGGACGTCCACCCTCCGCAGTTTTGCTAAGGAGGACGGGCAAGGAACGCAGAGAGGAGCCGGAGTCTTAGCCACAAAAGAGCACAAAGAGCGCAAAGGGGACGGGAGAAGAGGGTGAACCACGAATCCACACCAATCGACACTAATCCCGGATCGGGCTGGTGAATTGGCGGGGATTTCCACAGAAGGTCGCGCAGGCAAGGAAGGTCGGAATGCAGAACCACGAAAAACACGAACCACACGAAAGGGCGGAAGCATGGAGGGCGGACGAACTGGCAGAAAATGCCCAACGATTCAAAGCGTTCATCGATGTCATGGTTTGGAATGGAATGCACCGCGAAATACTCGGATTACGCGAAATTGGCCAGTCAAAGCGTGGGTGATGGGTGAGAGTGTTTCGGTCGGATTTCTTCCCCCTCGGAGGAGGGGTTATTAGCCGTGACAAGCTGACATGACAAGCGTGACAAACCAATGATTGCAGGGGTTTCACATTTTGAAGCCGTGACAAAGGCACATTTGTCACGGTTGAAACAGTGAGTTTGGACCATGCTGTGGTTTGACCCGTTTTTCTTTTCGATTCGTTTGGTCTTGCAAATTTGTGCCGAAATTGCATAGTTATAGAATCAGGTAAGTGATTCCACCCTATGAACTCGAAAGCATTATTTCCGATTTTGACCGTTTGCTTGCTCGCCAATCTGCAAACCGCGTCGGCGCAAGGAACCGCATTCACTTACAATGCCCGGCTAGCGGACAATGGCAATTCCGCCAACGGCAATTATGACCTTGTTTTCGCTGTGTTCGACGCTCCGAGCGGAGGCACTCAGGTCAGCGCCGGCCTGACGAAAGCGCCCATTCCCATCAATAATGGGCTTTTTGCTGTAACGTTGGACTTCGGAGGAGGCGTTTTCAGCGGGGGCGGGCGCTGGCTGGAGATAGGGGTGAGAACGAACGGGAGTGCCGGCGCGTACACCCCCTTGAGCCCCCGGCAGCAAGTGAGTGCTTCGCCTTATGCGATTACGGCCGGCGCCATTACAGGTCAAATCAACGGCAACTTGATCGCGAACGGAAGCATCACCAGCGCCCAGCTCAGCAGCGGCAGCGTCGGTGGCTCGCAACTTGCCCCTGGCGCGGCGGCCTTTAATCTCGGTTCCTCCGGCCAAAGCGGGGTTGCTTCGGGCGGTACTATCTTGTCTGCCAGCGCGAACGCCTCCGACTTGCTCAATGCCGGTTACATCAAACTCGGCGCCGCGGAATTGGGCGAACTCTGGCAAGCGCGGAGCGGGGTTGGGCCACCGGCTGCCCGTTACGGTCATACCGCGGTTTGGACAGGTACAGAGTTGATTATTTGGGGCGGGACCGATGGCATTTCATTTGTACCTTTCGGTGATGGCGCTCGCTACAACCCGGCATTAAATGCCTGGAGTCCGATCTCGACCAACAACGCCCCAAGTCCCCGCTACAGTCACACGGCCATCTGGAGTGGTTCGGAAATGATTCTCTGGGGAGGTTACGCCGGTGTTTTGGCGAACAGCGATTACAACGACGGGGGACGTTACAATCCGATCCTGGACGCCTGGACCAGCGTTCCCACGAACAACGCGCCCGTCGCGCGGCAGCTCCATAAAACCATTTGGACCGGCTCGGAAATGATCGTCTGGGGCGGAATCACCAAGGTCGGTGATCAAATGACTGGTGGACGATACAATCCTTCCTCCAATACTTGGACGGACGTGGTGACCAATGGGGCGCCGGCGGCCCGCTCTGGCCACCGTATCGTGTGGAGTGGCAGCGAAATGTTGGTCTGGGGGGGATTCCACTTTATCAATTCATTCAATCGAACCTACTTCAATGACGGTGGCCGCTACAACCCGGCAGCCAACACCTGGACGCCAATCCCCACCAACGGAGCGCCGACGCCGCGACAAAACGTCGCGATGGTTTGGACCGGTTCGGAGATGCTTCTTTGGGGCGGCAGTGGCCGCTCAGGATTTGCCCCCGATGGGGGACGATTCAACCCCGCTGGCAATACCTGGGCCACGCTCACGACGAATGGCGCCCCAAGCCTGCTGCAATTCCCCACCGCAGTGTGGACTGGCTCGGAACTAGTCCTCTGGGGTGGCTCCGCTAATACCGGTGGACGTTACAATCCGGCAGCTAACACTTGGGCATCCGTCACGACTAACAACGCGCCGGCAGGGCGAGGCGGTCATACGGCAAATTGGACGGGCTCGGAAATGATCATTTGGGGTGGAGGGGCCTCGGTCGGCAGCTCGATATTCAATGACGGCGGCCGTTACAGACCAGCGGACGACAGTTGGAGACCCACTCCGACCACCGAGCCTTCCGCAAGGGACTTTCATACGGCTCTGTGGACCGGGAGCGAAATGATCATCTGGGGCGGGGTCAGCGGCGGTTACCTCAATGATGGAGCGCGCTTCAATCCGGTCGTGAATTCCTGGACACCAATGAGCCTTTTGGGGGCGCCGGCCGGTCGAACTTATCATGGTTCAGTCTGGACTGGCACTGAAGCCATCATTTGGGGCGGCCAAAACGGGAACTCCCTGAACGATGGCGCGCGCTATAATCCAATTTCAGATGTCTGGCTTCCGATCAGTGTGAATGGAGCCCCCTCCGCTCGTCACGCCCATAGCGCTCTCTGGACCGGCACGGAGATGATCGTCTGGGGCGGAAAGAACGGGGACATCCATTTGAATGATGGCGGGCGCTACAATCCGGCCTCGAACACGTGGAACAATGTCAGCGCCACCAGCGCTCCGGAACCGCGCTATTCCCACACCGCCGTTTGGACAGGCGCCGAGATGATCATCTGGGCCGGGGTTACGAACTCCGGGCCGCCTGATTACATCGAGGACGTTTACAATAACGGCGGGCGTTACAATCCACTGGCTGACGCATGGACTCCGGTGGCAGTGAACAGCGGACGGATCGGCAGCACCGCAGTTTGGACTGGAAGCGACATGATCGTTTGGGGGGGATATATCAACGATGTTTTTGGTACGCAGTATCCGACCAGCCACTTTCGTTACAATCCCGGCAACGATACGTGGACGCAAATGACCACCAACGGCAGTCCCATCCCCCGTGCTTATCATTCAACCGTCTGGACAGGGAGCGAGATGATCGTGTGGGGCGGCTTTGGTTTTACGGGGCGCTTTGGCAGCGGGGGCCGTTATGATCCGATTTCAGACACATGGCAACCGACGACTGGATTCCGATCTCCTGGTCTTCGGGCCCAGCACACGGGTGTATGGACAGGCACTGATATGCTCGTTTTCGGGGGCTGGGCCAGTTCGACGCCACAAGGGCCATACTCACTGGTTGGTTCACTTTCCAGCTACACTCCTGCTCGAAAAGTGTATCTTTATTCCAGACCATAGAAGCGCCACAGCCAGTTCCGCATTGTCCAAGGTGGTGGAAGGTTCGAGCGCTAACGCCCTTCCCAGCGTTGCTACGCCCGGGGACGGGCGCACTCCGCTAAACACATTCAACCTTCAACGTTCAACTCTCAACTTTCAACATCCCTACTCAGAGAGAGTCCACTGCGCGCCAAAGATACCATGCCGCCGCGGTGCGATGGGGCTTCCATTTTGCGCCGAACCGCTCCAACGGCTCTGACTCGGGTAGCTTGCGCTTGCCGTAAGCGATTTGGAATCCCTTGCGAACGCCGAGATCAAGCACTGGAAGCACGTCTGGCCGGCCCAGATTGAAAATCAGGAACATCTCGGCGGTCCAGCGCCCCACCCCTTTCACCTCGGTGAATCGCTCAATTATTTCTGCGTCAGTCAAACGGTCGCAGGCTTTCAAAGTTGGCAGCCGGCCAGCGACTGCGTGTTCGCCAAGACCGCGAACGTAGCTGACCTTGGGCCTCGACAGGCCAGCGGCGCGGATTCGGTCTGAGTGGATTTGCAGGACCTGTTCCGGAGTCGGGAACTCGCCGTCGCCGAACAGCGCCTGGAACCGTCCTAGAATGGTTTCAGCCGCTTTGCCGCTGAGTTGCTGGTAGATGATCGCCTTGACCAGCGATTGAAAGGGGGGCAGGCGGCGGGGTTTCAGGTTGCAGGGGCCAATACGCTCAATCAGCCGAGCCATGACCGGGTCGGCGTCGGACAGATGTTGAAGACTTGCAGCGTTCATATATGAGACGGGCCTAAGCGACGACGATGTTGACCAATTTTTTCGGGACGACGATCACCTTTTTGATGACTTTGCCATCGAGGAAGGGTTTGATCTTCTCACAAGCCAGGGCGGCGGCTTCCAAGTCCGCTGCGCTGGCTGTGGATGCCACGGTAATGCGGTCGCGCAGCTTGCCGTTGACTTGCACTGGAATCTCCAGGGTATCCTCGATCAGCAACGCCGGGTTGTGCTGTGGCCAGGGGAAGTAGGGCAAAGGGATGTGGCTCTTCGGAATGAGTTTGGCGAACAGTTCCTCAGCCAGATGCGGCGCAAAAGGTTGCAGCAGGATGAGGAAATCGCGCAGCACGGAAGCGGGCTTCTTCTCCCACGTCATCGCTTCGTTGACGAAAACCATCAGGGCAGAGATGGCGGTGTTGAAGCGCAGCCCATCCAAATCCTCCGTCACTTTTTTGATGCAGGCGTGCAGGGTCTTAAGTTGTGCGGCGCTCGGTTCGCCGTCGTTGATCGCGGCGGAGAGCGCGATCCCGTCTAAGAGTTCTCGGCCTTTATGCGGGTCCGCGGTCAGGTTCTGTTCAAATTCGGTTTCACTCTTTTCATCGACGAACAGCCGCCAGACGCGGCCGAGAAACCGGTAAACGCCTTCTACGCCTTTGGTATTCCAGGGCTTGACCATTTCGAGAGGGCCGAGAAACATTTCGAAGAGCCGCAGCGAATCCGCCCCGTACTCTTTTACCATGTCGTCGGGATTGACGACGTTGCCGCGGGCTTTGGACATTTTCTGGCCGTCCTCGCCAAGGATCAACCCCTGGTTGACGAGTTTGAAAAACGGCTCAGAGGTGGAGACAAAACCGAGGTCGAAGAGCACTTTGTGCCAGAAACGCGCATAGAGCAAATGGAGCACCGCGTGTTCAGTGCCACCCACGTAAAGATCAACGCCGGGGGTTGGGTTGGTTCCGGCTTGGGGTTGCTGCTGAGTCGATGAAGACGCACTTCCCCCTCCGCCCATCCAATAGAATTCTGCTTCCCGGGAGCAAAGGGCGCGGTCATTGCGCGCATCCAGGAAGCGCAGATAATACCAGCAACTGCCGGCCCATTGCGGCATCGTGTTCGTTTCGCGCATCGAACCATCTGGCCGGTTGACCCAATCTTTGGCCCGCGCCAAGGGAGGCTCGCCCGAAGCGGTGGGTTTGAAATCGCTCAAGTCCGGTGGGAGCACGGGCAGGTCGGATTCCGGCACCGCTTCGTGATGGCCGTCCCGCCAGAGGATGGGGAACGGTTCGCCCCAATAGCGCTGCCGGCTGAAAAGCCAATCGCGAAGCTTATAGTTGATGGTCCTGTGCCCGAGTCCCCGTTCGACCAGCCAGGCGATGATCTTCCTTTTGGCATCGGGTGTGGGCAGTCCATCGAGAAAGCCTGAGTTGACGCTCACGCCGTCACCCAGAAAACCGATCGACTCCTGTCCGGTCGGGGCCTGCACCACCTGGCGAATCGTTAGCTCGAATTTCCGGGCGAATTCCAGGTCGCGCGCATCGTGCGCGGGCACTGCCATGATCGCTCCGGTGCCATAACTCAAGAGAACGTAATCCGCAATCCAGATCGGAATCCGCTCGTCGTTCGCCGGATTGGCCGCATAGGCGCCGGTGAAGACGCCGCTCTTGTCCTTGGCCAATTCCGTGCGCTCCAGGTCGCTTTTGCTGGACGCGAACGCGCGGTATTTTTTCACTGCTTCCTGCTGCTCCGGGGAGGTGATCTGGTCCACCAAGGGGTGTTCCGGCGCCAGCACCATGTAAGTTGCGCCGAAGAGTGTGTCGGGACGGGTGGTGAAGACGGTAATGGAGTGTTCAGTCTTGAGCGAGTCAGTATTCGGTGGCCGAACACCGAGTATCTTAAAAGTGACTTCTGCGCCTTCTGACCGCCCAATCCAATTCCGCTGCATCTCCTTCAGTGAGTAGCTCCAGTCGATGCTCTCCAGATCGTTGAGCAGGCGCTCCGCATAGGCGGTGATGCGCAGCATCCATTGCCGCATTGGTTTGCGGACGACGGGGAAGCCGCCGACCTCGCTCTTGCCCTCGACGACTTCTTCATTGGCCAGAACGGTGCCGAGTTGCTCGCACCACCAGACCGGCATTTCGGAGACGTAAGCGAGCCGCTTTGAGTCATGATAAGCGCGGCGTTTGGCTTCGAGTTCCGGCCGGGGCCGGTTTAGTTCGGGAGGGTAAGGCAGCGATTCAATCGGCTCGGCTTTGTTAGTTTCCGCGTTGAACCACGAGTTGTAAAGCTTGAGAAACACCCACTGCGTCCATTTGAAATAGCGCGGGTCTGTGGTGTCGATTTCACGGCTCCAATCGTAACTGAAGCCGAGCGATTCGATCTGGCGTTTGAAAGTCGCGATGTTTTCCTCGGTGGTTTTGCGCGGGTGCTGGCCGGTGCGAATGGCGTACTGTTCGGCGGGCAGGCCAAAGGCATCCCAGCCCATCGGATGCAAGACGTTCAGCCCCACGGCGCGCTTGTAGCGGGCCAGGATGTCGGTAGCAGTATAACCTTCCGGGTGCCCGACGTGAAGGCCCGCGCCGCTCGGGTACGGAAACATGTCGAGGATGTAATACTTTTTGGGCCACGGACGCGCGAGTGGTGATGCGCTCTCCCCTATCTGGCCTCCACCGTCCAGATGTCGCCGTGCGAACGGATGCTCAGAAGGGATGGGTTCTCCTGGATTCCAGGCCCGGAAAGTTTCCTGGCGCTCCCAGCGTTCCTGCCATTTGGGTTCGATCAAATCAAACGGATATTGTCTGCGTGTCACCGGCATAACGCAAAATAGTGGCGTCTCAAGGGTGGTTTGCGCAATGGAAGATTTGATCAAGCCACTCCCCAAATGCTGGCAGCGGGAACGGGAGCAGTTTTTGCAGGCGGGCGCAATTGAGCGAGGTGTCCGGGGCGCGGGGCGCTCCCTGGTATTCGCGCAAGGAGACGGGTTCGATGCGCGGGTGAAGTTGAGGGAAGCGAGCGGCCAGGAGCTGGCCGATCTGCCAGCGAGAAAGACGCGCGCTTCCGGCCAGATGGTAAAGACCGGGACGGCCTGCCGAAACCAGCGCCCACACTGCCCGGGCGGTGACGCTCGCCGGAATGGGGCAGCGAAATTCGTCCGTAAACAGCCGGAGGCTCTTGCCGGTCTGCCACTCCCGGCAATGCTCCTCGTTGAAACTGCGATCGCCCGCGGGCGAGACGCCAAAGTTCAAGGAAGTGCGAACGACTGTATGCCGGGGATTTCGGAGCACAATCTGTTCAGCGGCTGCTTTGGTTTCGGCATAGATGCTCAACGGTGCGACTGGATCGGTTTCGACGTAGTTGCCTTTGCGCCCATCGAACACCAGATCGCTGGAAAAGAAGATCAACGGAATCTCCGCCGCCAATCCTGCCAGCACTTCGGTAACCTCGACGTTCAGTTGGCGAGCCAGTTCAGGATTTTGCTGGCAGGCGGGCGTCTTGGTGAGCCCGGCGCAGTGGACGATGAGTCCGGGTTTGTCCTGGGCGAAAAGCCGCTGAATGGCTTTGAAATCCGTCAGGTTGATTTGAGCGCGAGTCAGGCCCCGGACCGTCCAAGCGGGTGCAAAGGTGTGGGCGGTCTGGAGCAGATGGCTGCCAATCAAACCGCCTGCGCCGGTGATCCAAGCTAGCGGGGATCTTGACAAGAGTCCTTCCTCGCTGTTTTCGGTGGAGAAGGGTTGGCGTTGGCTGGGCCCTCGCGGAGCGAGGCTTTGACGGTAGCCGTGGGCTTCAGCCCACGGTTGCTCGTCACAAGCATCCGCGTCGCGGAGCGACGGTTGAGCGAAGGCCGCGCTGTCATCCAGTCGTCAGGCGTCGCTCCGCGACGCAGCACCGTCCTTCCGAACGCCGTGGGCTGAAGCCCACGGCTACCGTCATGCGGTCGCTCCGCGACCGGGAGGCGCTCGAATAGGTTCATTGCTTGTGCGCGATCAGGAATAGGTCAGGACAACCCAAACCGGCAGGCTTATTTGATATCATCCGGCGTGACGCGCGCTTCGGTGGAAAGTTTGTATTCGTCGCCGGTCGGAGAAGTGAGAATGACTTCGGCCAGGTAGGCGCGATGCCCTTTTTCGGGCGTTTCAACCTTCGCGGCCGCCTGGCTGCTGCCGGGTTTGATCTCCAACTCCCGGCTGCTCCACTTGCTCTTTCGAAAATCCCGTTCTTCCGAGTCCGCCGTCCAGAGCCGGATGCTTTTCGCCTTTTGATTGACCTTTACCGTGAGTTCGGCGCTCTCCTTCGAGGCGTCCTTGAGTTCCCATTCCATTTTCGGCAATTCCTGGCCATCGGCAATCATTTGGAAAAACGCGGCCAGTGTCTGGGTTGATTCTTTGCCGCCGCCCAGATCGTGGCCGGCGTTAGGCGTCTGGAAAATCAGCTTCGGACCGGGCAGTTCACCCCAGTAATGCCGCAAGGAGTCCACGGTCCAGTAAGGGTCGTTGGTGCCCAACAACAACAGCTTGGGCATATTGTAGCGCAGGCGGTAACTGTATGGGTCCACCCAACTGCGCAACCTCACCATCGCCGGATCGTCCGGCTTTTCCAGCAGGTGGAGGTCGGTGTAATCGCGGATCTGCTCGCTTTGCTTGCCATAAACCTTTCCCGCCCAGTCTGTCTGGACTCTCATGTTGAGCATGTCGATCACCATCGGCGCAATTGCTTGCACACGGGCATCCACAGCGCCGGTCAACCAGGTGGTCCAGCCCCGTTTGGAGGCCCCGCTGACCACGAACTTCTCGACCTTTTGTTTGTATTCCTGCTGGGCGAACGCTTGAACTGCGTCCATCGCGCGCACTGCGCTCTTGGCCATTGGGAACAGCAAGGGCCAGGTTTCGTCGCCGCTCTTCAGATATTGGTCGAAAGTGTAAGCGATGAGCGCGTCCTCCTTGCGGCCATCGTAGAGCGGCTGGTTCGGGACTTTCGTCACTACCGCCGCCATCGCGCCGGCCCGTTGAGCCAGAATCTGGAGCATGGGGATGCGGTTTTTGCCATCGCCGTCGCCGGTAACGAGAAGGAAGGCGATGCCGGGGTTGCGCACTTTCTCCGGGCGCACCACCTGGAGATGGTGACGCCAGGTGTTCTCGCGCCATTGTTGAGAAACCAACTCCAAATGGGTGATGGCAAAGCCGCCCTCTTCCTTCTGGTCGAGCTGCTTCCAAACGTAATTGGTGTCCGGCTTGGAAATGTAGTTCTCGAGCGCGCCCGCCTGCGTCTGGATGCATGCGCAGAGCCAGGCGATGAAAATGCAGATGGCTGGATGGGCCCATTCCAGCCTCGGGAAATCGGGAGAGGCGGCGTTTCTACGCATATAATCAAATGGAACCACACTCCGGAAATTCGTCAATGCGAATTAAAATTCCGTGTCATGGCCGGTGTTTGATGTATGCTCCCTCACGCTTATGAACGACGTGGAACGATTCCTGTTCGACCACCAGGTACTGACGCGACGGCATTTCTTCCGCTTGGGCACAGGCGGGCTGGCAGCGCTGGGGCTTTGGCCCTTGGCGGCCAGCAGCGAGCCGCTTGGCCCCGAACTCGCGAAGCTCTTGGACGAACTCGAACCCTACTTCACTGTTCAGGAGAAATTCCGCGACGTGTCGCGCGGCAAGCCGCTTCCACATTCCTTATCCGATGAAAAGAAGCGGAAGGCGGGCCTGACTCGGGAAACCTGGAAGCTCGAAGTCGTGTCTGACCCGGAGAACCCGGCGACCCTTCGCCATCCACTGACGAGGAAGGACGGCACCGTGCTCGATTTTCCCGCGCTGCTGAAACTGGCCGAAAAGCACGCGGTCCGATTTGCGAAGACGATGACGTGCTTGAACATCGGGTGCCCGCTCGGCACAGGCATCTGGGAAGGCGTGCCTTTGCGCGAAGTGCTCTGGCTTACCCAGCCGCGCGAGAACCTGCGCAGGGTCTTCTACTATGGCTATCACAACGACG
>WNFM01096878.1_pt2 | contig 12364 bp, 3 predicted proteins | sample 5400271 | NCBI WGS metagenome assembly WNFM01 (sample SAMN13153352, study PRJNA577476) | soil metagenome | isolation source: 60 cm saprolite on Douglas fir-dominated hillslope | place: USA:California | collected 2013-09-17 | reverse complement strand
GACCACGGCGGGGCGTCGGCGATGTTGTCGGTCTGCGTGATCCGGATGAACTGGGCCCGCGCCGGCGCGAACGTGACGGTGGTGTGCGCCCCGGTTCCACTGCCTTCCGCCACCGGTTTGCTCCACTTCTTGCCGTCCATCGACACCTCCACCGCGTAGGCGCGTGGGTACCCGATGACCGGCGGAGGCGGTGGCAGCTGCGCCGGCGCAGCCCCGCCGCGCGCGCCGCGACCGCCACCCGCCACGGATGTTGAGTCGAATTGCAGCTCCGTCAGCGACACCGCCTGCGACAGTTCCACCTCGAACCACATCCCCGGCGCCTGCGGAACACTGGAGGTCCACCCGCGAAGCGTGGCGGCCCCGGGCGCCGTGTCGGCTCCATGACTCGCGGTCAGCTTCCACAGCTGCGAGTCGAGCGGGCGCGGCAGGGAGGCTTCGAGCTCGGACAGGTTCCAGGGCGTTTTGCGACCCGCGATCTCCGCGCGCACGCGCGCGACATCGGCGGGCGACACCAGGTCGCCGCTGTTGCCGAAGCTGGTGCGGACGTACGACGCGATCCCCGCGATCCATTCGTCGGTGTTGTCCATCGGCACCATGACGTCGCGGTAGGTCTTCCCGTCCAGCGGACCCGTCATGCCCCTCATCAGGATCTTGATGATGTAATCGCGATGTCCCTGGACACGCGGCGATCCGGCCAGCGGCGGCGCCATCATCGTGCCGGGCGCCGCGCCCTCGAGCGGCGCGCCCAGGCCGTCGGGCGCGTGGCACGCGAAGCAGACGGCGTTGAAGACATCGCTGCCCTGCTGCAGCCGCTTCGCCTCGACCGGTGTCAGTGTGCCGCGGCGGCCGCCGCCACCGCCGAAGGCGCCCGCGGGTGCGAGCAGCCGCGCGCCGACCAGCGCGACGCCTTTCGCGGTGTTCGATGCCTGCGCCGCCTTCACCACATCGGGCAGGTCCTTCAGCTTGAAGAGGCTCGCCGACAACATGGCCTGGATGACGACGTTCGGATCCGGATCCTTCGTGAGCGCGCGGTAGTCGTCCGCGAACGACTTGTCGCCGGCCTTGTAGAGCGTCTCGCTCACGCGCAGCGCTTGCACGCGCATCCGGGGGTTCGCGTCCTTCATGGCGTCGCGCACCAGCGCGGCGTCGAGCGCGCCAAGCCCCTCGAGCGTCCACATCGCGTGGAACCTGGCGAGCAGGTTCCCGCCTCCGCCGTTGGCGTCGGCGGGGCTCGCCGAAGCGGCCTGCGGCCGCGAGGGCGGCTCCGCCGACCGGGCCATCTGCCGCAGCGCGGGGACGACCGATGTGTCCTGCCGGAGGATGAGCAGCCGCTGCGCCATGTCGCGCCACCACCCGTTGGGATGCGTGAGATGCTCGACGAGTTGTGCGGCTGACTCGCTGTACATCCGCGGCGAGGCGAAGTGGGGCGCGATCGCCGGAATCGCGGGTTGCCCGATGTTCGTGCCGGTCGCGGGCACCGCCGCGCGTCCGTCGTAGCGCAGTCGCCAGATGCGGCCGAGCGACACCACCTTGTCCAGTTTGTACTGCTCGATCTTCGCGCGCAGGTACGAGCCCGGCCCCGACCACTGCAGCTCCTGGATGATCCCGTGGTACATGTCGGCGATATACAGCGTCCCGTCCGGAGCGTTGCTGATGTTCACGGGGCGGAACAGCTGATCGACGCTCGTCAGGAACTCCGCGCCCGGGTACACGTTGCGCAGCTCGGTGAGCCCTTCGATGTTGTCGATCGCCGCGCGGCGGACGAGACGCCCGACGGGCTCGGTGAAGAGCAGCTGCCCTTTGAGGTCCGCCGGCAGGCTGTCGCCGCGGAAGATCGCGGGGCCCGTCGTGGCGGTAAAGTGGTTCAGGTTCTGCGCCGGCATGCGCGTGCGGAAAATCCCGCCCTGCATGTCGCCGATGCCCGGCGTGGGCCACACCATCGCGAAATCCTTCTCGAACCCGTTCTCCATCCCCGGCGGGCAGTTCGGATTCGGCCCCGCCGGCGCGGGCGCCGGCGCGGCGTTGCGCCCGCCGCCGCCGAAGCCGCGTCCCCCCGCGGGTGGGCAAGGCGAGAACGCCCCGTAATGAATGGGAAACTGGAAGTTCATCGGCCCCCGTTCGCCGCCCGCGTCGACGAACCACGGCTTCCCGTCATCGTCCGACGCGAGACCCCACTGCCCGCCATTCGGGCCCGTCGGCTCGCGGAGGAATCCCGACGGGGTCCAGCGGATGCGGAACGGGTTGTAGGTCGTGTAGATCCAGTTGTCCATGTTCCACAGCAGGCCGGCTTTCTGGTGCTCGATGTTGGCGTCGCCGCTCTGGCCGATCCCCGTGAAGACGACCTCGCGCTTGTCGGCCACGCCGTCCGCGTTCGAGTCCGTCCACTTCACGATCTCGTCGGAATCGGTTTCGCTGGTGAGGATGACGCCGTCCTGAAGCGGCAGGATCATGCGCGGCGCGACGACGCGATCGACGAAGACGGTGTGCTTGTCGTACACGCCGTCTCCTTTGGTGCTCTCCCAGCGGCTGATGCGGCTGATGGGGTCGTGCTCGCGGGTGGCCTCGGCGTCCATCATGTAGCTGACGAGCTCGCTGACGTACATGCGGCCGTTGCCGTCGAACTCGATCACGGCCGGGCTGATCACCTCGGGGTCCGCCGCGACGAGCTCCATGCGATAGCCGGCGGGGAGGACGAAGCCGCGCGCTTCCTCTTCCGGGCCCCGCGCCACGTACGGAGGCTTCGGGGAGAAGTCCGTCGTATCGTTGCTCGCCGCTCCGCGCCCGCCGCCGAACCCGCCACCTCTTTGCGGCGCGCCGGGCACCTGTTCGGCGGCCGTGCCGGCCACCTGCGGGGCCGCGGGCGATTGCCCAGGCGGCTCCGCGACGCCCTGGAGTGCGGCGGTCGAGGATGCAATCACGAGTGCCGCGGACGTCGCGGCGACGCCAGCCAGCACTGCACGAACGAGACGGACCATAGAATCACCCCCGGAACGCGATTGGCAGCGGGTAAGCCAGGCGATTATACCCGCCCGTCCGGTCAGCGCCGCGGTTCCAGTTTGATGATCGAGGCGCTCTCGTTATTCCCGACCCAGAAGGTCACCGGCGTGGTGGAGTTGTCGACGAACACGCGCCGAATGTTCGTTTGCTGAGGCAGCAGATACTCGATGAAGCGGCCGCTCGCCGGATCCAGTCGCATCACGCGGTCGGCTTCCATGCCCGCGCCCCACGCTTCGCCGTTCTTGTCGAGCACGACGTCGTAGGGCGCGGTGAACGGCGTCGGCACCGGCCACTCCTGAAACGTCTCGGTCCGGGTGTCGAACATGCCGATCCGGCCCCCGTAGAACTCTCCGAACCACAGGCGATCCTGCGCGTCCATCCGTCCGCGGCGGGGCCTCGATTTGGGCGTCGGTGTGGGAAAGAGCTTCAGCACGCCGGTCTTCGCGTCGATCCGGCCGACGTTCTCACCGCCAAAATCGCAGAAGAACAGGTTGTTCTTCGAATCCGCATAGATGCCGTACACCGAGTGGGGGCCCGGCGGCAGGTCCTTGTAGGGAGACCACTTTTCGAACTTTCCCGTCGACATGTCCATGCGGTACACGAAGGTCGCGCCGCCCGCGTCGTTCAGCCAGACCTTGCCGTCCACGTCCCAGTGTTGCGGGCCGACCATCGACTGCTGCGTCTCGTCGTTGGTGAGATCGGCGGGCACGCTCCAGGTCTTGAACGTCTTGGTCTGCTTGTCGAACCTGGCCATCCCGTTCTGGTACATCATCGACAGCCACAGGTCGCCCTTCGCGTCGGTTTCGAGATCGAGCATCCCGGTGGGGAAGCCGGGCCTCGTCAGCGGGACGGGGTACTCCGTGACCTTGGCCGTCTTGGGATCGAGCCGGCCGAGGAACTGTTCGCCGAAATTGGAAAACCACACGATGCCGTCCGCGTCGACGATGACGTCGTGAGGCTCGATCGTCTTGCGCGGAAGGTCGTACTCCGTGATGATGACGCCCGTGGCGGCGCCCGTCGGTCGCGGCAGGGTCTTGAGCGGATATGACCAGGTGGGACTGTCGCTCAAGTTGATGCTCGCCAGATACGCGGCCAGGTCGCCCGTCCCCGCGCCGAAGCGCCGGACCAGGTTCGGGGGGCTCACGCGCGCCTGCGGATGCAGGGGAAAGCTCTGGTTCGCGTAGCTCGCCATTCGCTCGAGCACTTTCCCGAAATCGTCCGCATCGTGCGTCGATCGCAGCGTGCGCTCGAGCGTGTGGCAGTTGGTGCAGCCGAGGAGCTGCTTTTTCTGGGCCTCCGTGCCGGGGATGCTCGCCAGCCACTCCGCGTCCGTGAGTTGCGATGCGAGGTTTTTCGTCTTGCGCAAGGTCAGATCCGCGGTCGCCGGCGCCGTCCCGACGTCCACCGCCTTCGGGCCCTGCAGGTCGTATCCCGCGGCACGGATTCGAAGCGCGTAATGGCCGGGCGCCAGTCGCGCCGCGGGAACGCCGTATTTCCCCTGGCTGTCGCTGACGACCGTCGTGGTGATCGTGGATCCATCGGCCCTGACACTGACGAGCACGCCTTCCATCGCGCCCTCGTCCGCCGACGTGACCTTTCCGCTCAACCCGATCGATCCCGGCTCGTCTGCTCGCACCGGGACCTGCGCCGTCAGAGAAAAGAGCGAGAGCCCAGCCACCGCGACCGCCGTGAACACGCAGGGTGCCGTCCGCACGTTCACCAACTCACCTTGAGCGCCAACTGGATTTGGCGTTCGGAGGTCTGGGTCGGCGAGGTGAGCTGCGTGGCGGTGGGAATCACGTTGCCGCTCCCGTCGAAGATCTTCGTCTTCGGGGCCTGGAAGTTCGCCGTGTTGAACAAGTTGAAGGCTTCGATGCGAAGCTGCACGCGCCCACGCTCGTGCGCCCACGGCCAGTTCTTGAAGAGCGCGGCGTCGAACGCGTGAAGTCCGGGGCCCCTCAGCGTGTTGCGCCCGAGATTCCCCAGCGTGCCGAGCGCCGGGAACGAGAAGCACTCCGTCCGGATGTAGTTGGTCGGGTTGCCGGGATTGATCGCGTTGACCGTACAGCCGGGCGCGGGATTGAAGTCCGGCCGCTGGCCGCCCGACGTGCTGCGGACGCGGCTGTCTCCCGTGCGCGCCTGGTCGGTCGTGATCGTGACGGTGAACGGGGGGCCTGTCTGCGCCGTAAAGATGCCGCCGAGCTCCCACCCGGCCAGGAGGGCCTTTGCCGCCCCGTCGAACGAGACGGGTGTCGGGATGTTCCAGCTGTAGCTGACCACGATGCGGTGCGCGATGTCGAAATCGGAGACGCCGCGCTGAAGCCGCGGAAGAAACGCGTACGCGGACCCGGAGGTGTTCGTGCTCTCATTGTCGCTGAAGGTGTTGGACCCGAGATCCATGCTCTTCCCCCAGGTGTAAGCCGTCTTGAAGAACACGCCGTGGCTCACGCGCTTGTTAAAGTCCACGACCAGACTGTGGTAACTGGTCGAATCATCCCAGACGGTCGCCGCGATCCGGCTGAAGTTGGGGTTGATCTTCGGAATCGGCCCTCCGTTTTTCAGCGCCAGATTGGTGGGAAAGGTGAGATGGCCGTCCGCGGAGGTCGTTACGAGCGACAGCGGGACCTGGTTGACGTCCTCGATGCTTCGCGGAAGGTTCCGGCCCGCCGATCCGACGTAGCCGACCATCAGCCCCGCGGATCCGCCGAGCTGTCGCTGGATCGTGAGGTTCCACTGCATCGAGTAGGCGCGCCGGGGGTTCTGCTCGACGTACGACGCCCGCAGGCTGCTCGGGGTGATCAGCGCGAGGCCGCCCGTGGGAAAGGCCGCGGGCGGCGGCGTGTTGATGGTGCCTTCTTCGAAGTACGGAAAGCTGTTCGTGCGGTTCTCCATCAAATAGGGGAACGGCAGGACGTCATAGACGCCGAACCCGGTGCGAACGGCCGTCCTCCCGTCGCCCGACGGATCCCAGGCGAGCGCCAGGCGCGGCGCGAAGTTCTTCTTCCTGGTGTTGAAATATGCGCCGCCGGTCTTCGGGACGGCCGCCCCCGGAGTCGTCAGCACGGCCACCTTGTTCGAGATTTCGGTCGTTGGCGCGACGTACTCGTACCGCACGCCGATATTCACGTGCAGATTGCCGCGCAGGGCGATGCCATCCTCGATATAGAGGCCCGTGTAGGAGGTGCGCAGCCCGCGCACATCGTCGGTGCCCGGCACGTCGGTCCTGAACTGGCCGGGGATCCCCTGGAGGAACAACGACACGGTATCGAAGTCGTACTCACCGATGGGCGCGCCGACGAGTGAATTCTTGTCGTAGTGAATGCGCTCGATCTTGCCGCCGAACTTGAGGGTGTGACGTCCCTTGATCCACGACGCATCGTCGCCCACCTGGTACGAGGTGTAATCGAGGATGTCCGAGCCCGAGGATCCAATCCCGCCCTGCGTGCCGGTCAGGCCCGCCACCGCGAGGATGCCGGCCGGCACGCCCGGCTGAAAGCCGAGTGAAACGTCCGTCGCGATCGGATTGATGGCGACCGTGTCGAGCGCATCGGTCACGTGCGAGTGGCTGACGCCGACGAGGGTGCTGTTGAGGAGCGTGGGGGAGAACACGTGCTGCAGCGTGCCGACTCCGTTGGCATGACGCGACGGAGATCCCGTCCGCTTCAGGTTGTAGGGATCGGGCTGCGATTCGGCGGTCTTGTCGTACTGGATGCTCCCGGAGAGCGTCGTCCGGTTGGAGAAGTTGTTGTCGATCCGTGCCACGGCGTATCGCTCGAGTCCGATGCGCTGTCCGGCGAACACGAACTTCGCGCTGTCCCCGTTAATCGGTCCGTTCGCGATCGGGAAAAATGCCAGGTACGGCACGATGCGCGGCGCGATCGCCAGGAGGGTCTTCGACGCGCACGGGTTGCCGCCGGCCGCCACGCACACGAGGCCGTTGCGCGCGTCGGGCGACAGCGTATCCGAATTGTGCGGCAGGCCTTTCGTGTCGCGGAGCTCCTCGTAATCGGCGAAGACGAAGGTCGTGTTCATCCTGATCGGCCCGCCCGCCGCCCCGCCGAACTGGTTGCGGCGGAACGCCGGTTTCGTGGCGTCGAAGTAGTTCTTCGCGTCGAGCGCGCTGTTCCGCAGGAATTCGAACCCGCTTCCGTGAAACTCGTTGGTGCCTGATTTGTAGACGGCCGTCACCACGCCGCCGGTGGACCGTCCGTATTCGGCTGTGTACTCGTTGGTCAGGACGCGAAATTCGCGAACGGCCTCGACGCCGAGATTGACGTTCAGGCCGCTGCCGGGACTCGCGTTGGCGAAATCGTTGACGACGAGGCCGTCGACGAGAAACACGTTGCCCGTCGGGCGGTTCCCGGAAATGGAGAGCGCGAGACCGTTGCCGCGCGCCGCCCGGGAGTTCGAGAAGCTGGCGGCCGACTGCTGGCCGATGCCGCCCTTGACGCCCGCCTCGAGCGTCGTGAGCTGCAGCCAGTCGCGGCCGTTCAACGGGAGCTCGCGAACCTCCCGTTCGCCGACGAGCCCCCCGAGACTCGCGTCGGTCGTATTCACCTGCGGCGCCTCGGAGGTGACCGTGACCTCCTGCGTGACGCCGCCCACGACGAGGTCGAAGTTCACCACCGCCGACGCCCCGACCGTGACCGTGACGCGGCCGCGGGTCGCGGTCCGAAAGCCGCTGAGCGCCGCCTCCACCGCATAATCTCCGGCCGGCATGCTGAGGATCTGGTACGTCCCGCCCCCGTCCGTGACGGCCGTCCGTGCCGCGCCGGTTTCCAGGCTCTTGGCGGACACCGACACGCCGGGCAAGGCCCCGCCGCTCGAATCCCGCACCGTGCCGATGACGCCCCCACTGGCTGTCTGCGCCTGCATCGTCCCCATCCGGGCGACAAGGATCAGGGCTGTCAGCCCGATGAGCTTCCCGCGCGTGCTGTTTCGCATGTCGTCTCCCGTAGGTTGATTGGTCTAACCTTTGCGCGGCGACATGTAGCACACCAGGTCCCGGCGGGTCAAATCCGCCCGGGGATGAGGCGCATGGTTACGGCCTGCGGTTGATCGGCGTATCGGTGCTGAGACCCCACGAGGTGACGAAGGCTGATCCGTAGTTCGTGCTCGACGTCAGCACGGCCCACAGGCCCGTGGACGGCCGGAAGATCGCCGGGTCGGCCCGGCCGTCGCCGTCGTAGTCGGCCGGCACCGGGACATCGGTGCTCAACCCCCATGAGACCCCGGCGCTCGTCGTGTAGCTGGTACTCGACTTCAGGAAGTACCAACTGCCTGTCGACGGCCTGTAGACCGCGGGATCGACCATGCCGTCGCCGTCGTAGTCACCCGGCACGGCGACGTCGCTGCTCAGCCCCCATGACACGACCGTCGACGATCCGTAGTTCGTGCTCGACTTCAGGATCGCCCACACGCCAGTCGACGGCCGGAAGATCGCCGGGTCGGTCCTGCCGTCGCCGTCGTAGTCGCCCTGCATCGGCAGGTCGCTGCTGAGGCCCCACGACACGGTGACGCTCGTCGTGTAGCCCGTGCTCGACTGCAGGATGTGCCAGTCGCCGGTGCTCGGCCTGTACACGGCGGGGTCGGTCTTGCCGTCGCCGTCGTAGTCGCCCGGCACCGGGAGGTCGGTGGGGAGGCCCCATGAGACCCTGGCCGAGCTCGTATAGTCGGTGCTCGACTTCAGCATTGCCCAGAGACCTGTCGACGGCCGGAAGATCGCCGGATCGATCCGGCCATCGCCGTCATAGTCGCCGGGCACCGGCTTGTCGGTACTCAAGCCCCAGGAGACGACGCTGCTCGTCGTTGAGCCCGTGGTCGACTTGAGCGCGTACCAGGTGCCGGTCGAGGGGCGATACACCGCGATGTCCGCCTTCGAGTCGCCGTCGAAATCGGAGAGCGTGATGGTGTCGCGCACCCGCTCGGTCACCCCGAAGGCCTGATTGCCGACGACGATCGCCGTCGATCGCGCGAGGCCGGTGGGGTTGGGTTGCGCGGTGAACGTCATCGTGCCGCCGCCTGTCCCGCTGCCCGCGCCCAGGCCGATCCAGCTTGCCGGCGTAAAAGCGTTCCAGGTGCACCCGGCTTGCGTGGTGACCACGGCGCTGCCGCTGCCGCCCGCGGGACCGAACCGCGCGCTGGCCGGTGTCAGCGTAAACGAGCACACGACCGTAATCGTCGCGGTGTTGGAGTCCGCGGTGCCGTACGGGCTCGACACCCGCACCCAATAGCTCGTCGTCGTCAAGGGCGCCGCCGTGTAGCTGTTCGACGTCGCGCCACCGATCGGGCTGGCCGTCGTGCCGCTCGTCCCCAGGTACCACTGATACGTCAGCGTCGCCGTTCCGCTCGCCAGCACCGTCATGGTCGCCGCCGATCCCGACGGAATCGTCTGGCTCGCGGGCTGCGTCGTCACGTTCGGGGCGACGCCAATCGCGATGGTGGCGGTGTTCGAATCCGCCGCGCCGGGTGCGTTCGATACCCGCACCCAATAGGCCGTCGTGGTCGTCAACGGCGGCGTCGTGTAGCTGCTCGACGTGGCCCCGCCGATCGGGCTGGCCGTCGTGCCGCTCGCCCCCACATACCATTGATAGGTCAGCGTCGGCGTTCCGCCCGCCGACACGCTCATGGTGGCCGTCGAACCCGACACGATGGTCTGGCTCGCCGGTTGGGTCGTGATGTTCGGCGCCACGCCGATGGTGATGGCGGCGGTGTTCGAATCCGCCGCGCCGTACAGATTCGACACCCGAACCCAGTAGTTCGTCGCGGTTGTCAGGGGCGGCGTCGTGTAGCTGCTCGACGTGGCGCCGCCGATCGGGCTGGCCGTGTCGCCGCTCGTCCCGACGTACCACTGGTATGTCAGCGTCGGCGTCCCACTCGCGATCACGCTCATGGTGGCCGTCGAGCCCGATACGATGGTCTGGCTCTGCGGCTGCGTCGTGACGCTCGCGCCGACGCCGATAGTGATCGTCGCGGTATTCGAATCCGCCGTGCCAAACCCATTCGACGCCCGAACCCAGTAGCTCGTCGCCGTGGTCAGCGACGGGGTCGTGTAGCCGCTCGACGTGGCGCCGCCGATCGGGCTGGCTGTATTGCCGCTCGCTCCCACGTACCACTGGTAGGTCAGCGTCGGCGACCCGTTCGCGACGATACTCATCGTGGCCGTCGTCCCGGACGCAATCGTCTGGCTATTGGGCTGTGTCGTGATGCTCGCAGGCACGCCGGCCGTGACCGTCAGCGTCAGGCTGTTCGAGGTCCCGCCGTCGGGGGTGGGATTGAACACGGTGATCGCCGGGTCCGACCCCGCCGTCGCCACATCGGCCGCCAGGATCGCCGCCGTCAGCTCGGTCGGCGACCCGTACGTCGTCACGCGATCCGTGCCGTTGACCCGCACCACCGACGTCGCGATGAAGTTCGTCCCGGTGACCGTCAGCGGGAACGCCCCACTGGCCTCAACGACACTCGACGGAGTCAGCGTCGTGATCGCCGGCACGGGATTCCCGACATTCGTCACGCACACCGTCACGTCGTTGATGGCGGGCGTGACGGTGCCGTCCGACGTCGTCAGCAGCGCTTTGTACCTCAAGTACCGTGAGCCGTTGAACTGCGCGAGCGACCCGCCGTTACTGAAGAAAGTCCCGGCCGTGGCGTCCGGTCCGACGAAGGAGAACGGACCGTTCAAGCTGTTGCTCGCCGCCACCTGGAACTGCAGGTTCGTGTTGGCGGGAACGGACGCATTCCAGCTGAGCGTTCCCCACGTGGGGGTCCGGCCCGGCTCGGGATTCGCGTCCTTGATCGATGAGATGAGATTGCCGGACGGCGCGTACCCGGTATTCATGTAAGTAACAAAACCCGCGTCAGTCGTAGAGCCCACTGTCAGCGGAACCGTCCAGGTTCCGCCGCTGTTTGACGACGTGACCCGCTGGCCGCCGGCGTACACGTCGGTGGAGCTTCGGGTGAGCGCGTAGGTTCCGGGAGAGGGCACCGCTACGGGGTGCAAGACAAACGCGTAAGTCGTCCCTGCGGTCAACGCAGGTGGCGATGCGAAGGTGGCTGTGTAATACACGGCAGCGCCGCTGTTGAACCCGGCGATTGTCGCGCTGGCGAGGTCGGCGCCCGTTGGGAGATTGGCGCTCGTGGCTCGGACCGAGAGTGTGAGATTCGGGGCTGTCCCGGTGCACCCGGAGCAGAACAGGTTGACGTCGACTCGCGTCAACGTCCCGGTGACACCGGCTGTGAAGGTCTGGCCTCCCCAGGTCGTGGTCGTGATTCCCACTCCGCTATTGCTCAAGGTCAGATTCTTCTGGTCGGTGGTCGGCAGATTCGCCAGCGTGGCATCGCCAGGGCTGGTGGTCAGATCGCAGTTCGTGGGAATGCCGGTCTGGAAGTCCGCCTGCGATGTGTCGACAAAACAGGCGCTGAGCGGGGACGCGCTCAGCGTGAAGTCCTGGATCGTGGTGCCGCCTTGCGTCACGGCGATGCTGGTGGCGGTCTGCGTTCCGAAACCGGCGAGGCTGGCGGTGACGGCCGGATACGTGCCGACGGGAAGGTTCGGGAACGAGTAGAAGCCGCTGCCATTGGTGGTCGTGGTGCGGCTCCCGAGCGCGACGGTGACGCCGGCGAGCGGCGTCGGACCTGCGGTCGTGACCGTGCCCTGCAGCGCGCCGGTCGTGACCGGCGTGCACGACGGAAACGCGAACGAGCCGATGCGCGTGTTGTCGTTCAGGCCGGTCACCTGGTAATACTCGTTCGTGTACCAGAACGTGCACCCGTCCACGTCCAGCGTCATCGCGCTGTAGTCGCCCCAGCGGTTGCACGTGCCGCCGCAAGTGCCCGACTGCGAGCCGGTCCCTTCGATGAGCGAGGTTTCCGTCTGCGGGATCGTGTTGACCGGATCGGTGGCGAGGCGCCCCGCATAGCGCAGCGCTGGGAAGAGCGTGCCGCTCGACGCCGAGTACCCGAGCGCCATGTTGCCGTCACGATCGACGGCCGTGCTGACCATGAAGCGGTGGATGGTCGCATCCGGGCTGTGCGTCGCGGCCTGGACCGACGGGGAGACGACGGTACCGCCCGTGACGTTCACCTGGTAGTAGCGGACCGCCGCCTGCGACGAGCTGGCACCCGACGCGCCAACGGTGTGGCTGTTCCACAACGACTCGACGCCGCCGATGTTGCTGTACTGGTTCTGCACCATCAGCCGCGGATACAAGGTGTCGAGGGTGTTGGCCGGTGAGGGGGCCTTCTGCGCGGCCGTCAGCAGTTGACTCCAACTGGTTGGCGTAATGACATTGAACGGGCCCGTCAGCGTCGAGGTCGAGATGCTGTTCCAGTCCACGTGGAATTTCCACACGCCGACGACGTTCAGGAA
>WNFM01044206.1_pt6 | contig 12364 bp, 8 predicted proteins | sample 5400271 | NCBI WGS metagenome assembly WNFM01 (sample SAMN13153352, study PRJNA577476) | soil metagenome | isolation source: 60 cm saprolite on Douglas fir-dominated hillslope | place: USA:California | collected 2013-09-17 | reverse complement strand
GCCATAGTCGAGCACCTGGTCGAGCGCATTCTGCTCCCGGTCGTAGCCGATCTTGATATCGTGCCCGCCCCGCAGATGCTCGAGGCTGACGCGGTAAAAAGTGCGCGACGCGTCGTCTTTCCCCGAGTAGGCGTACGGCCCCGCGGACAGATAGCGGCGCTCGAAGGCCTGGCGCTGGGTCGGATCGCTCGGATCGCTCGGGGGCGCCGATCCGACGTTCGTCCCCCCCGGGTTCTTGCGCACCGAGGGAAACGACAGACGCCGGTCGGCTTCCACCGGAAATTCGATCGGCAGCGGCGACACGTCGTTCGACTCGTTGTGGACGCCGGCCTGACCGTCGAGGATCCAGTTGGAGCCGAGGATGGCGGTGTACTTGAGGGCGGTATCGGTCCCGCCGGCGCCGACCTTCCGATCCTCCCCGATTCCCCAGCGCTCCGATTCGATCTCGGAGTTGGACGGGTCGGAGAAGGTGGTCAGCACCAGCCGCTGCGCGCCGGTCATCTGCCAGGTGATCTTCCCGCTGAACAGATTCGAGCGGATGCTGTTGACCGCCTGGTCGCGGCCGTTCCCCGCGGCGTTGAACTGGGGGTGGGTGGTCTCCTCGCGTTCCGGGGAGTAGGCGACGAAGAACCAGACTCGATCCTTGACGATCGGTCCACCGACGCTCATCGGAAACTCGGCGGTCTTGCCGACGCGGAAAGAGGTGAGGTTTTCGGCCTCCAGCGGCCTGGCGACGTAGTTCAGGCCGCTCCAGTAGAGCTGGACCCCGCCATGGAACTCGTTGGTTCCGCTCTTGGTGACGACGTTGACGACCCCGCCGAGGGCGCGTCCGAACTCCGGCTCGTAGCCGCCGGTCTTGACCTGGATCTCCTCCACGAAGTCGAAGTTCAGGCTCTTCCCCGGCTTGCCGGTCATGACGGCGGTGGTGTTGACGCCGTCGATGACGTAGGTCGACTCGAGCCCCGAGGCGCCGTAGATCGACTGGCCTCCCGAGCCATCGTCTCCGGCGGAGCCGCTCAGGATCTCGACCACCGACTCGTAGGAACGGGCGGTCGGCAGAGCCTCGAGCTTCGCGGCGTCGAGGCTCTGCCCGAGCGCCGTGCTGCCGGGATGGATCATCTCGGCTTCGATCGACTGCGACTTGACCTCGACCCTCTCGACCGTCAGCGAGATCGGCGGCACGGTGGTCGATCGATCCGAGGCGACCTGGACCCCTTCCCGCGTCACGGGCGCGCCGCCGGCGAAGACCACGGTGATCGTATAGGCGCCGGGGCCGATCGCCAGGAACCGGTAGGTGCCATCGGCCGCCGTGACCACCGTGCGACCGCCCGGCGCGTTCGGGCCGGTCAGGCCGACCGTCGCGCCAACCACCGGGCCGTTGACGTCGACCACGGTGCCGCTGAGGTTGCCGGTCGTGCCGGCGAGCGCGCCGCCGGCGGCGAGGAGCGCCAGACAGAGCCCCGCGCCGGCGGCCCGGAGCAGACAAACGATCCCGTTTCGAAACACCGTCATGAGCGCGTCCCCGCTCGTGAAGGTCGATTACGGGCAGAGCCGGACGTTGATCTCGGTGTTGGCCGAGGTCTTGCCGGCGCTGCCCAGACCGCAGGAGTTGCGCCCGCGGACCAGGTAGAAGGAGCCCAGGCCCGAGGCCGGAGCCGTCGCGTCCGAGGCGGTCGTTCCGCCTACGCCGGTGGCGACGCAGGTCGCCGCGGCGCTTGCGAAGTCGCTCTTCGAGGTCGACCGGACCAGGTCGTAAACCGTGGACGACCCGCCCGGATCGAGAGGCGGAGTCCAGCTCAGCGTCGCCTTGTCGGAGGCGATCGTCAGCGCCGGCACCTCGCCGGGGATCGCATGCACGCCCCGGTCGCCGTCGTTGCAGTCGCAGGCGGCGCCGAAGCCGTCGAGGTCGGCGTCGGTCTGAGCCGGGTTGTAGACCGAGGGGCAGTTATCGGTCCCGGCCGGGATGCCGTCGCCGTCGGTGTCGATGTTGAAGATCAGCGTGCCGTCGGTCGCGAGGGTGAAGACGCCGACCAGGCCCTGGGCGATCGCGCCCGCGCTGGTCTTCGAGCCGAAGAAGAACGGGACGCTTTTGGAGCTGGCGCCGATCAAGGTCTCGGAGTCGAACGGAACATTGCCGCCGAGCGACCCCTTGCGCGTGCCGTTCAGCGTGTTCTGGTAGCTGAATTGATAGGCGCCGGCGTACTGCCCGGCGTTGGGGTTCCCCGTGACCGGGCTCGCGAGCTGCGAGACGTTCGAACCGAAGCCGAAGATCTGGTTCGCGGCGCCGAAGGCGTTGCCGATGGTGATCGGGTCGAGCGAGGTCGGGCCGTTCGTGGCGAGGTAGGAATTGAACGTCGTCTCGTCGCGGATCCCGAAGATCGAGACCCAGACGCTGTCCGCGGCGATCGGCACGCCGGCGTTCAGCACATTGCGCAGATCTTGCGCCGAAAACCGGGTGATCACGACCGGGCCGGTGGCCGAGGTGAACTGCGTCTTGGGGCCGAGGTTGACGATGATCTCGTTGCCGCCGGGAACGTAGGCGACATACAGGATGTCCTGCGTGTAGTCCCAGGCGGGGCCGGCGAACGCGGCCGGGCTTGCGCCGGCGAGCGCGATCAGGGTTCCGAGCAGGCCCGCTATCGCGGCGAGGCTCCGTCCCATACGAGTATTACGGCGCATGCGCATGTCCTCTTCGGTCACTTCCGAAGGAATGGTTGTCGAGTCGTCCCAGAAGCGAACTGCTCGCGATGCTGCGAAGGGGACTGTACCGGAGCGACTCCAACCAAAGCGTGAACGGCAGGTTACGAACGCGTGACAATGCTTCACCCGGGCATTCAGAAGCGCGCGGGGCAGCGGGCGGCGGCCTCGATGGCGCGCGGCGTCCCCTGGCTGTTCGCCCCGAAGGGACCCTCGGCGCATTCGTTCTCGGCGTCCAGCTCGTAATAGAAGAGCTCCCCCGGCGCCGGCCGGTCGGGGTCGGCCGCCTGGGTGTCGGTCAGGTTGTCGAACAGGCAGACAGGGGCGAACGCGAACGTCGCGCCCGGGGAGAGCCGCCCGCGGTACAGGTTGTAGCCCAGGCTGTCCGGTTGGGCCGGCCAGGCGAGAGCCTCGGAGCTCCCCGCCACGAAACCGAGTCCGGCGGGAGCCGCCTCGGCCGGCGGCCGCCGGCCATCGTTCGTGTCCGGATTGAAGAAATCGACGCAGGCGTCGCAGGCATCGCCCACTCCGTCGCGGTCGAGATCCTCCTGCTGCGGATTGGCCGCGAGGGGACAGTTGTCGGCCGGCAGCCGGATGCCGTCGCCGTCGAGGTCGGGATCGAGTGCCAGGCTGTAATAGCGATCGGCGTCGAGACAGCCGCTGACGCTGCACGAGCCGGCGACCGAAGCGGCGAAGGTCCCCGCGCCGAGAGCGACGGTCAGGGCGGGGTCGGGGGGCGACGCGTTGGAAGCGAGCAGGCCCGTCCCGTCCTGCACCCCGATCGTTGCGCTCAGGAGCGACAGCAGATCCTGCGCCGCGTCGAGATCGGCGCCGAGCGTCGCCGGCCCGGCCAGGTCGAAGCGATACAGGTCGCGATCTCCGGAGGGGCCGATCGTCCCCGAGACGGCGCGCGGCAGGAGAACCGGGGAGGCGGTCGCGAACAAGTCGTTGCCGGCCGCCGGACCGAGGTCGAGGATCAGCTGATAGAAGGTATTGGTCGTGCCGACGAAGCCGCGGACTTCGCGGACGCAGACGACGTAGTTCCCCGGCGCGGCGAGCGGCAGCTGCACGAACGGATCGGTCGGGTCCTGCAGCGACCAGGCATCCTGGATCAGGATCCTGCCGGCCGGATCGTAGACGGTGAGGACCGTCTCGACCGGGGAGTCGGGATTGAACACCGCCGCGTCGATGTCGGCGGTCAGGACCTGCCCCGCGGCGGCGGCGAATCGGTAGCAATCCTGATCGCCGGCCGGGTCGATCAGGCCGTCGAGGCTGGTCATCGTCGGCGGCAGGACGGGCGTCGCCTGGGACGGCACGTTGTTCGGGTCGATTTCGAGAGAGAGGAGATAGCGGGAGGCCGGACCGCCGTTCGCGGGATCAAGGTCGCGCACCGAGATGAGATAACGTCCCGGACCCGGCAGCACCGCCGAGATTGTCGGGTCGTCGAAATCTCCGAGAGACTGGTCCTGGGCGATGAGAACGCCGCCGTCGCTCCAGAGCTGCAGCAGCGCGCTGAGGGCCGACCCCGGTCCCGAAGCGGCCCGGAAGCCGCGCGCCAGGATGTCGATCGTCACCGCCTGACCCGCTTCGCCCCGGAAAGAGTAGACGTCGACGTCCCCGGCCGGGTCGACCCGTCCGCCGATCGTCAAAGGGGCGATCAGAGGCTGGGCCGCCGCGGGGGCGTCGTTCGGCTCGCGCTCGCGCAGCAGCTCGGCGCGGGCGGTCCCCGCCTGCAGGAGGATCGCGATTGCGAAACCCGGGATCGCCGCGAAGGCGCCGCGTCGAAGGCGCGCGATCGGCCGGCGCTCCACGGAGGGTCTCATTCGGGACAGGCCTTCATGACGACGCGGACCTCGATGGTGTCGCCGGCCCGGGAGGCACCCGGCCTCTCCCGGGTGGGACGCCACGGAAGAGGCCGGATGCGAGGTGCTAACGCGTGCTCTTGTTGTTGACGCGCGTCGAGCCGCAGGCGCCGAGGATCTGGCCGTCGATCGTCGTCTTGAAGCAGATCGAGACCGACGTCCCGTCCAGGGCGTCCATCAGCAGCGCCGCAACGTCCTGGCGCCCTCCATCGAGCGTCTGGCAGTTGCCGTCGGAGGGAGTGTCGAACAGCGCCGCGAAGCTGGCCGGCGACAGGATGACCCGGTGCGATTCCCAGATGCCATCCTGCGACGGCAGGCAGTCGGGCGCCGTGCTCGGGGTCGGAAGCGTCATCCCGCCGACCGACGAGATGGCGATCGGCCCGATGGCGGAGGGATCGACCGTCATCGGACTTGCCGGATCGGTGACCTCGGTCGCGGTCACGGTGAACGAGACCGAGACCCCCTTCGATCGGACGTTGAAGGTCCCCGGTCCGAACAGTCCGGAAATCTGGAACCGGCGCACCGGCTGGAATGCCAGGGTGCCGTCCGCCTTGAGGGTCAGGGTGCCGATCAAACCGATCCGAGGGGGTACGGTCGAGCCGAAGGTCGGATCCTTGAGGCCGAAGAAGAGCGGCACCTGCTGGTCGGCGGCCATGAAGGAGGTCTCGACGTTGAACGGCACATTGCCGCCGAGGCTGCCGCGGTGCGCGCCGTTGAGGGTCCTCTGATACGAGAAATTATCGCTTGCCAGGTAGAAACCGGCGTTGGGGTTGCCGGCGACCGGCCGGGCCAGGGTCAGGAGCGCGCCGAAGCCGAAGATCTGATTCGATGCGCCGAACGCATTGCCGATCAGGCTGGTGTCGGAGGGTCCCCGGCTCGCGAGATAAGCGTCGAAGCTGGTGGTGTGGTCGATCCCGAAGACGGCGGCGTTGATCGTCGCCGGCAGCGGGTCGCCGAGCGCCGCCTTGACGTCGAGCGCCGAAAAGCGGCCGATATCGAAGGCGCCGGTGGCGCCGGTGAACTGCGATCGAGGCCCGAGGTCGGCGATGAACTCGCGTCCCCCCGGCACATAGGCGACGTACAGGACGTCGTCAGGGGAATAAGCGATGCCGGCCTCGGCGGCCCCGCCCGCGGCCAGAGCGACGAGAGCGGCGAAGGCCGCTCCGATCGCCACGCGGCGGGTGAATCGAAGGGTGCTCATGAGAAGTCTCTCCTTGTTCTTTCGCCGGCTCAGTTAGGGATGACGACGCAGGAGTCGCAGGCGCGCTCAACCGACATCGTGCCGATGTCGATCAGTCCCTTCGACTGGGTCGCCAGGCTCTTGGCGGCATTCTCGATCCTCACCGCCAGGGCCCTCCGGTCGGCCGGCGCGACGCCGCCCGCCAGGGCATAGATGTTCTCGTACGACCAGTGCGTGTACTTGCCGTTCCGGATCTTCTCCGGGCTGAAGGCGATGCCGTTGTAGGTGGCGGTGACGTAATGATCGGTGGCGTTCCCCTTGACCGGGAAATCGTCCTCGGTCCCGAGAAGGCCGTCGGCGCCGGCCGTGACCGTCACCCGATCGCCGCCGACCCAGCCGGCGGTGAACTTCGGCGAGCCGGCCGGCACGAAGTTGGCGCAGAAGAAGGGGCGCGCCGCCGACTGGCAGGGGGTGACGCCGTCGTCGCAGAAGAAGGAGCTGGCGGCCGGGTTGTTGCCGCACTGCTGCGCCGGGTTGGTCGAGCAGACCCGCTGGTCGAGCGGCGTCAGGTTGTTGTTGACGGCGTAAATCACGTCCCCCGTCCCGGGCTGGGTCAGCGTCGAGAAGCCCTGGGTCAGGTCCTTGGCGATCACCTGTTGATAGATCACCCGCGTGCCGGAGGTCAGCGAGCGCCAGACGGGCGCGATCGCCGCCGATGAGGTGAGGCGCGCCGGAGCGACATTCTTCCAGTCGCACCAGCCCAGAGCGCCCCAGGTCCCCGCGGAGGAATCGCGGCTGAAGCCATCCTTCGCCGGGTCCCATCCGAGGCTGGTGATCCCGTCGTTCAGGATCGTGACGAAGGCGCCGACCGCGAACCGCGGGTTGCCGCTGCCGTCGATCGCGGCGAAAGCGTGGGTCGGGGGGATCGGGCAGTTGGCCGATTCGTTGTCGGCGCCGGCGATATTCACCGGAAGCCCGAGCACCGCGAGCGAATCGACAGCGGGACCGGCCGGGTTGTTCAGGTCGCAGACCAGGCTCCCGTCAGCCGTGTCGAGCTGCTGCACGCCCTCGCACGAACCGCCCCGCACGCCGAGGTAGAACTCGGCGCAGGTCTCCTCGACGCCGTCGTTGTTCAGATCGACCAGCCCGCGCCAGGAGTTCTGGTTCCCCGATTTCACGCACTGGGCCACGCCGCCGAAGACCTGCTCGGCCGCCAGGCGGATCGAGTTGTTGATCGCGGTCGCGCCGCCGTACACCAGGCGGACGGTCACCGGGCTGCAGTTGGTGACGGTCGCGTGGGCCGGGGCGGACGCCGCGAGGACGGCGATGCCGGTGCCGATAAGTGCTGCCTTGAGCCGCATGGACGATCTCCTCCGTGGTATGGCCCGCGCCACCCTCTTCGGTTTGCTGAGGCGGCGCGCGTGCGCCGCCCCCGACCGGGACCTTCGCGGGCGTTGACGACGCTCTAAGTACCACCCCGCATGGGACCGTCAGGTGAGGGGTCTGCAACGATCGCGTGAAGGCGGTCCCGCCGCCGGCGGTCCGCGGCCGCCCGGCACGCCTCCCGCCCTCCCGCGACGTCGCCGTCTCTTTGCCGGGCCGACACCTCGTCGTCATCACCGCGCGCGCATCATCGCCGGCATCGAAAGGGAGGGCGACGATGAACCAGGAAGCGCGAGCGGGCCGCAGGAGCGTATCGACCTACATGAGTGAGATCCGCGACTATCCCGTCATGACCGTCGAGCGCGAGAGGGCGATGGCGAAGCGGGGGCCGGGCGCGGTCGATCCGACGCACCGGGACGAGCTGGTGACCTCGAGCCTCGGCTTCGTGGTCCGGGTCGCTCTCGAATTCAAGGGGTGCGGACTGCCGCTCGAGGATCTTCTCAACGAAGGAAACCTCGGGCTGATCGAGGCGGCGCGACATTACGACCCCAGCCGCGGGACCCGGTTCATCACCTGCGCCGTCTGGTGGATCCGCAAGTCGATCCTGAAGGCCCTGGCCGGGCATGCCTCGCTGGTGCAGGTGCCCTCGTACCAGCTGCGCAATCTGAAACGGGTCCGCGCCGCGGCCCAGGGTCTCGCGGTCTCCCTCGGCCGCAGCGCGGGGCGCCAGGAGCTGTCGTCCGCCCTGGGAGTCTCGCCCGCCAAGATCGACTCGATCCTGCAAATGAAGATGCGCGAGCTGTCGCTCGACGAAAAGATCGGAACCGACTCCGAGGATCGCCTTCTCGATCGTCTGGTCGACGACCGGGCGCCCAGCCCCGAGGCGGTTGCGATCGCGCGGGACCGCGAGACCCTGGTCCGGCGCATGCTGCCTCATCTCGAGGCCAGGGAGCGCGCCATCCTGACCCGCCGCTTCGGGCTCGATGGAAGCGATCCGATGACCCTCAAGGAGGTGGGCGATCTGCTGGGGGTGTCGCGCGAGGCGATCCGCCTGGTCGAGGTGCGGGCCTTCAAACGGCTGCGACGGTTGCTGCTCCGAGAGGGCGTCACGACGGCCGGGGCTTCTTCCGGGTGCGGAGGTGCGCACCTGTCCGACACCGTTCCGTCACCAGTCCTTCACCGCACCGCCTCCGGCGCGCGCCGATAATCGGGACGTCATGTCGCGCTCCCGCGTCCCTCCGATCGCCCTGCTGTTCGTGATGCTCTGCGCAACCCTGCCTCGCGTCAGGCCGTCCGAGCCGGAGCCGGCCCCCGGGTCTTCCGCCCCGCACGCGACGGACGGGCTCGCCGCCCGATTGCGCCGGCGGGCGCTCGAGAGCCGGATGCGCGGTGATCGGGATGGGGAGATCGCCGCGCTCCGCTCGGCGCTTGCCGCCGCTCCGGGCGATGGCGGCGCGATCTTCGCCCTCGCGGTCGCTCTTGGAGAGCAAGGGCAAAACGATGAAGCCGCGAAGCGCTTCGCGACCCTTCTTGACAACGAGGCGCTGCGCGCGCCGGCCCTGGCGCATCTGGCCGAGCTCGATCGCGCCGCCTCGAGGAACGCGTCGGAGATCGACCGGCGTCGCAGGCTCTCCGGCGAGCGGCAGGACCTTCCGGCGCTGCTGGCGTTTGCGCGCTCCCTGCGCCGGACGGGGCTGTTGCGAACGGAGCTGGATCATCCGCCACCCTCCTCATCGCGCCTCGCGGAATCGCCTGCCTGGCAAGCGCTGACGCGCGCCGCTCTTCTGCGTGAATCGGGGAGGGATCGCGAGGCCCGCTCCGCGGCCCTCGCGGCGCTGGCGCTCGACCCGGTCTCCGAAACGATCCGCAGCGGCGCTCGATGGTTCTCGGACCGCGGCCGGGCGGCGGACGGCTGGATCGCGACTCTGGCGGCTCGCGCCGCGCGCGGCGGCGTCTCTCCTGGTGACCCTTCTTCAGGCGGCGAGCCCGGCGCGAGCCTGGCGCGCGCCATGTTGCTGCGCTGGCAGGGGAAGGTCGGCGAAGCTCTGGAGCTCGTCCGGGGCGCGGCGGCGTCGCACCCCGAATCGGCCGCAGCGCGGACCATCCTCGGCGAGCTTCTGGCCGCCGATGGAGCCGGGACGGAGGCGTCCCTCGGCGAGATGCGGCGCGCCCTCGAGATCGACGCCGGGTTCGCCCCCGCGGCCCGGGCGCTGGGCCGGCAGCAGCTGGATGCGGGCCGCGGCCTCGACGCCGAGCAGACGGCCACCGCGGCAATCGGGGCGGACCAGGACGATGCCGCCGCCTATCGCCTTCTTGGCCAGGCCCGTCTGGCGACCGGCCGGCCCGGCGAGGCGCTGAGCGCCTTTCGAAGCGCGCTGTTCCTCGACCCGCACGACCTGTCGGGCGAGGGACGGCTCGGTCTGGTGACCACGCTGGCGACGCTCGGCCGTCCGGAGGAGACCCGGGCGTTTCTCACATCGCTCCTGCCGGTGGTGACGGACGAGATCGATGGGGAGATCGAGCTCTTCAAGGCGGCGCTGCCCTGGAGCCCCCGAGGAGAGCGACGAGAGCGCCGACTGGAAATCGTCCGCGCGCCGTCGATGCCCCGCCTCGACCCGAGCCCGGGTGGTTCGGCGGGGCCGGCTCAGGCCCTGACGATCAGAGTCCTCGCCGATGGATCGGCGATCGCGTGCCGGTCGCATCGCGCCGGCGGGGAGGCGAAATGACCAGGCGGCTCGTCGTGGCGGCGTCTTTAGTGTTGTCCGGCGCGATCTTCCTGACACCGGCGTACTCCTCGCAGGCTCCGGCCGCCGGCATCGACTCCGGTACGGCGCACCCGCAGTCCGGCGGAGCGTACGCGGGGCGGAACGACGCGAAACCGGATCTGATCTTCATCAACGGAAATGTCCTGACCATGGATCCGAACGGCGGGGTGGCCGAGGCGGTGGCGGTGGCCGGAGAGCGGATCGTCGCCGTCGGGACCACGGCGGCGATCAAGGGGATGGCCGGTCAGACGGCGCGGATCATCGATCTCGCCGGTAAAACGCTGCTCCCCGGCTTCATCGACTCGCGCCTGCACGGGCCGCTCGGCTTCTGGGAGCTGGAGGTCGGCGCGTCGCTCACCGACAAGGACGGACGGCCGCTCGGAAGGCCGGAGGAGATCGAGGCTCGGCTCAAGAGCTGGAAGGCGGAGCATCCTCCCGCGCCCTACGCCTGGGTTGTCGCGGCCGGGTTCGACCCGAAGATGTCCGCGTCGCGCAAGTTCGACCGCGACTGGGCCGATCAGATGATCGCCGATAATCCGCTGCTGCTCCTGAGCCTCGACCATCATGTGGCGCTCCTGAACAGCCGGGCGATCGAGCTGGTCGGCCTCCAGGGGGTCGCCGTCCCCGAAGGGAGCGGCGAAATCGTCCGGGACGCCCGCGGCAGGCCGAGCGGTCTGGTGCGCGAGGTGCCGGTCTTTCTGGTGTTAAATCGCATCTGGGCGCTCCTGCCGGAGGAGGTGCGCCGGGATGCCACGGTCCGCTTTCTCGATGCCGCGGGGCGGTTCGGGATCACGACGATCGGAGACCCTTTGATGGTGCCGGCCGATCTCGCGCTCGACGAATCGTTGCTGCGCGACAAGGCGCTGCCGGTCCGGATCGTGGCGGGCACCCTGCGCGAAGACGCCGCCTCGAACGCCGCCTTCGACGATTACCGGAAGGGGAAGCGGAGCCCGGACCCGGAGCGGCTCAGCGTCGGCCCGTCTCTCCAGATCCTCGACGGCTCGCTCCTGGGATGGGGCGCGGCCCTGTTTCAGGTCTATCGCGACTCGGCCTGGACCTCGGGGTTCATGACCATGCCGCCCGAGCGGATCGCCCGGCTCCTGGCGGACGACGCCGGGGACGGCGGCTTCCTCGTCGAAGCCTCGGGAGGGCTGGCGGTGCATCTCTTCCTCGACGCCTTCGATCGCCTCCCGGCCGCGTCGCGGCCCGCGATGTTGCTGCGGGCCGACGGCTTGCAGCTCGTCGCCCCCGCGGACCGGGAACGGCTGGCGGGAGCGTCGAAGCGCGGTCTCATCGTGTCTCTGCAGCCGACCCGATTTCCATACCGGCTCTACATCCAGGACTCGCTCGGAGCGGAGCGCGCCAAGGAGGCGATGCCGTACCAGGCGCTCCTGCATGCCGGCATGACGCTCGCCATCAACTCGGACTGGCCGATGACCGCCCAGACCTTCCAGCCGACGCAGATCGTCGAGTGGTCGGTCACACGCGCGGGCTTTGGCGCCGAGGAGGCGTTGAGCATTCCCCAGGCGCTTCGGGCTTACACCGCCGACGCCGCCCGGGCGCTCGGCCTTCAGGACAAGGTCGGATCGATCGAGGCCGGCAAGAAGGCCGACTTCGTCGTGCTCGACAGCAACCCGATCGACCTGGACTCGGCTCCCGATCGGATCTCGGACATCCGGGTCCGGATGACCTTCTCGTCCGGGGCCCTCGTCTTCGAGGATCGCCGCGTCGCGGACGGGCCGCATCCGCCGCCGATCGACCGGGCCGCGGGCGGCCGCTGAGCTGGCCCATCCCGCGAGCTCTCAGGAAGGCACGTCCTCCTGCGCCGAGAGGCTCAGCGCAGCGTCAGCTTCGTGAGGTCCACCGTCGGCTTCGGGAAGACCATGCGCAGCGCCCCGAGGCTGTCGGCGATGATCTGCGACACGGCGAGATTGCGGTACCACTTGCGGTCCGCGGGGATGATGAACCAGGGCGCCCAGGGAGTGCTGCACCGGCGGAGGAGATCCTCGTAGGCTTCCATGTACCGATCCCAGTAGGCCCGCTCGGAGAAGTCCTGCTCCGACAGCTTCCACTGTTTCCTCGGGTCGGAAATCCGCTCCTGAAGCCGCCGGAGCTGTTCCGCCTTGCTGATCTGAAGGAAGAATTTCAGGATCAGAACATCATTCCCGGCGAGCATCTTCTCGAAGGCGTTGATCTGATCGAAGCGCTGTTCCCAGACAGATTTCGGGACCAGGTGATGAACGCGCGCGACGAGCAGGTCTTCGTAGTGCGAGCGGTTGAAGATCCCGATCTCCCCCCGCGGCGGGACCGCGCGGTGGATCCGCCAGAGAAAATCATGCTCGCGCTCCTCGGTCGACGGGACCTTGAACGGCGTGACCCGGCACCCCTGCGGGTTGAGGCCCGACATCACGTGCCGGATGGTGCCATCCTTCCCGCCGGCATCGACGGCCTGCAGCACCACCAGCAGCGACCGGCGG
>WNFM01037214.1_pt3 | contig 12365 bp, 15 predicted proteins | sample 5400271 | NCBI WGS metagenome assembly WNFM01 (sample SAMN13153352, study PRJNA577476) | soil metagenome | isolation source: 60 cm saprolite on Douglas fir-dominated hillslope | place: USA:California | collected 2013-09-17 | reverse complement strand
CCGCCGCAAGGAGGCGCGCGTCGAGGTCCCGCGGCTGGCTGCCGACCGGCAGTGGGCGAACGTGGGTCAGCCGATCGAGTGTCGAGAAGAGCGTGATCACCTCGTCCAGACGCCGCTCGAACTCGTGTGGCGGGTCGGGCCATCGCGGCGCGATCAGCCGGTTCCAGAACGGCTCGGGATCGGCGGGGTCGTGCAGGAGCCAGCCGTCGCCGAGGTCGGTCAGCTCGCGTCCGAGCGACTGCTGGGCCCGGGCCTCGTGAAGCAGCAGCCGTTGCGCCAGCGCCGGGTCGCGTAGGGTCTCGGCCACGCGGAAACCATAGCCGTGCCGCCGTCGTAGATTCCCGTAGGCCCGGAACCGTCATCGCGGCCATGGAGGAGAGAGATGCACAGAGCTGCTCGCCTGTTCGTCGGAACGATCACGGTCGTCGCCCTTGCCGCGTGCGGCTCGGGAGCCGCGACCGGCGCGCCCGGTGCCGGCGCCGGCGCCGCCTGCGCGAAGTCATCCGCAGCGGGCACAGTCAAGGCCGGCGTCGCCGACTTCGCGTTCGCCCCGTCGACCGTCACGGCCAAGGTCGGCGATGTCATCACGTGGACGAACGGTGGGCCGGCGAGCCATACGGTCACGGTCGACAACGCACCGGCCTGCGACACGGGCGCGATCGCCTCGGGCTCGACCGGGAGCCTGACGTTCAGTGCCGCCGGCAGCTACCCATTCCACTGCTCGATCCACAGCTCGATGAAGGGCACGATCACGATCAGCGGCTGAGCGCCGGGGCGGCCAGCCGCTCTCCCGGCGGCGCCTTCAGATTGCAACCGAACGACCCGGCAGCGTGTTGAAGGAAGCGATGGACACAGGCGCCCACCAGGACGCGCACCTGGCCGCCAGCCTGGCGGCCGATCTCGACCATGCCTTCCCGACTCTGGTCGCCGCCCACCGCGACCGGCTGTACACGATCGCGCTCCGCCTTCTGGGCGACTCCCGGGACGCCGAGGAGGTCGCCCAGGACGCGCTCGTCCGGGCGTACCGAGCGATCGGCGGATACCCGCCCGCCCGCACGTCGGAGCTTCGGCTGCGGCCGTGGCTCGCTGCGATCACGGTCAACCTCGCCCGGAATCGTCGACGCCGCCACGAGGACCGCCAGCCAGCGGCCCAGCTCGAGCCGCTCCTGACCGACGGCTTCGACCGGGCGGACGAGGCGGCGCCCAGCGGACCGGTGACGCTCGTCCGGCGGGAGGCCGCGGCCGACCTGGCGACCCTGCTCTTGGAGCTCCCCCCGGCCGTTCGCGTCGCGGTCGTGCTACGGCACGTCGACGGGCTCTCCGTCGCCGAGACGGCGGCCGCCCTCGGACGCCCGGAAGGCACCGTCAAGGCCCAGGTCTCGCGCGGGCTGGAACGCCTGCGGGTGCTGCTCTCGACCTCCACCGCGGCGGATGCCACGCCGGCGTCAGCCACCCATCCCCACGTTAGCTCGGGTCGCACGTTCGCGGCCGCGGAGGTGCTCGCATGATCGCGATCGAGACCCAGCTTGCTGCCCTGCGGACGACCGCGCCGGCCACCGTCGGCGATGGCGCCCTCGTGGCCGTCGGGCTCGCCGATCGGTACGCGACGGTCGAGTCGCCGCTCGGCGAGGCATTCGTGGCCTGGAACGGCCGCGGCGTCTCGTGGGTCGGGCTCGCGGGCGATGGCGATACGTTCGAGGACACCGTTCGAGCCCACACGGGTCGACCCATCTCCCGCGTCGAGGCCCTGCCGGCGTCCCTCTCCCGGGCCATCGCCCGGCGATTGGCCGGCGACCGGCGGGCGACCATCGAGCTCGACCTCCGGGGCGCGACCTCGTTCGAGGCCGCGGTCTGGCGGAAGGCGCTCGAGATCCCGCGTGGCGAGGTCCGGCCGTACGGCTGGATCGCCGCCGAGATCGGCAACCCGAAGGCCGTCCGGGCCGTCGGCACCGCCCTGGCCCATAACCCCGTGCCGCTCGTCGTGCCCTGCCATCGGGTCGTCCGCAGCGACGGTTCGATCGGGCGCTACTCGATGGGCGGCTCCGACAACAAGCGCCGGATCCTCGCCGCCGAGGGCCTCGATCCGGATGCCCTCGAGACCGAGGCCTCCGCCGGCGTCCGGTTCATCGGCTCCGACACCACCCACATCGTCTGCCTGCCCACGTGTCGCCACGCCCGCTCGATCATGACCCGCCATCGGGTCCGGTTCGGGTCATTGGCTGCGGCGCGCGATGCCGGCTACCGCGAGTGCAAGCGCTGCCGGCCGGTGTCGCTGGCCGCCTGACGCGGACACCCGCGGCCCGAACCAAATCGCAACCGAACCGTACGTTGCCGGGGCGCGGGAGCCCGCGCTAGACTCGGCTCATCTTGGACCATCCCACTATGCCAACTCAGCAGTACGCCACCGGGGTCCGGCTCTGGCTCGCCCTGGGCGTGATCTACGTGATCTGGGGCTCGACCTACTTCGGCATCGCGGTCGCGATCCAGACGATTCCGCCGTTCTTCATGTCGGCGTCGCGCTTCCTCATCGCCGGCGTGGCACTCCTGACATGGGACCTCGTCCGCAGCCCGGAGGCACGCCACTGGCCGACCGCTCGCCAGCTGCGCGACTCGGCGATCGTCGGGGCGCTGCTGCTGGGCATTGGCAACGGCTTCGTGGCGCTCGGCGAACGGTCGGTCCCAACCGGGATCGCCGCGATCCTGATCGGCATGATGCCGGTCTGGTTCGCGATCTTCGGCTGGCTCTACTTCCGGGAGCGCCTACCCCGCGTCGTCGCGTTGGGCGTCGTCGTCGGGTTCGCCGGGGTCGCGGCGCTCGTCTGGCCATTCGGATCCGGTTCCAACAGCTTCAAGCCGTTTGATCTCGGAATCCTGCTGCTCGCTCCCCTTGGCTGGGGTCATGGCTCGCTGTTCGCCGCACGGCGAGCCCAGCTGCCGAAACGGCCGATCACGGCGTCCGCCCTGCAGATGCTCTTCGGCGCCGCGTTCCTGTTCCTCGAGGGCGTCCTGACCGGCGAGCCGGCTCAGCTCCACCCCGCGGGCATCTCGCTTGCGTCGCTCGCGGGCGTCGCCTACCTGACGATCTTCGGCAGCATGCTGGCGTTCACGGTGTACGGCTGGCTGCTCCGCCACGCCCCGATCTACCCGGTCGTCGCGGTCGGGCTCGGCACGATCTTCCTGCACGAGCCGATCACACCGCGAACGCTCATCGCATCAGCGGTCATCATCGGAGCGGTAGCGCTCATCGTGACCGCCCGCGGCCGCCAAGCTCGGACCGGGTCCGCGACCACCGTCACGGCGGCCGGTGCCGGTGCCGGTGCCGCGAAGACGCTTTCCCCGACGCGCTCCACGACCCTTCCCGCGAGCGTCAGCCGGGTCCCTGCCCCTCCTCGAGCACCGTCCGGCTGACCCGCCGCGCCATCGCCATGATCCCGAGCATCGGGTTGACCCCGATGCCTGTCGGGAACGTCGAGCCGTCCGCCACGTAGAGCCCGCGAACGAGCCGCCCGCTGGCATCGGCGCGGATCCGCCCGCGAGGGTCGGCCGCGTGATCGCGCGTCGCCGCCCCGACGCGGACCGTCCCCATCTGGTGGGCCGAGAACACGCCGCCCCGGTTCGGCCCGAAGTCCATTGCGCCAAGCGCCGCCTCGAAACGGCCGAACCGGCCGACCTCATCGGCGCCGGCGACGCGACCCCGACCGGGTCGAGGCGATAGTCGATCCGGACGCGGCCTGCCCGGGTGAGCGAGGTGCGGCCCTCGCCGCCATCGCGACTGATCGCAATGAGCGGCGCGACATGCCCGACCCGGGCCATGAGCGCGGCATGGTCGGCGGCGCCGGCCCACGGCAGGGCCAGGGCGATCAGCCCGAGATGCCCCGGCGCCGACTCGATGACATAGCCCCGGCGGGCCGCATCACCTCGCCCGAACTCGAGCGACCGGAGGGCCTGCATCGTTCCGCGCCACATTTCGACCGGCTCGGCGACGAGCGCCGCGATCAGCGGAACCGGGTGCAGCCGAAGGGGCGCGCCGATCGCCGGATGATCGATCCCGGAGCCCTGCAGGACCGCGGGGCTGCGTAACGCGCCGGCGGCGAGCACGACCTGCGGCGCGTGGACGATCAGGCGCCGGACCTCGGCGTGGGTCGGATCGCCGTCCGGCGTGATCGGCAGATGGCTGAACGGGTCGGTCGCCAGGACCCGGCCCTCGACCCCCGTAGCCCGGCCGCCCTCGACAATGACGCGTGTCACCCGGACGCGATCCACGATCCGGGCGCCGTGCTCCGCCGCGCTCCGAAGATGGACCCGAATCCCGGACTGCTTGGCCCCGACGACACAACCGAATGGGCAGGAGCCGCAGACGCCACAGTCCGTCGCGTTGCGACGGATGAGCTCCGCCTCCCAACCGAGCGCCCTGGCGCCACGCAGGATGAGCTCGTCCTTCGGCGGTACGACCGTTGCCGGAGCGACGCCCAGCTCGCCCTCGAGCGCAGCCACGTCCGCTTCCCACTCCCCATCCGTCACGCCATCGAGCCCGTGGACGCCGGCCCATTCCGCCCGGACGTCGTCCGGCACGTCGATACATGTCATCCAGTTGATGAGCGTCCCGCCACCCACGCCCGAGCCGGCGAGGATCGTGACGGAGCCATCCCAGGTCGAGAGCAGGCCGTGGTTGAGGTACAGGCGGCTATACGCGTCGATCTCCGAGCGCGGCATCGTGGCCTCGTCAACGAACGGCCCGGCCTCGAGGATCACGACCGATCGACCGGCCTTCGCGAGCTCCGCCGCGACGACGCCGCCGCCCGCTCCCGAGCCAACGATCACGACGTCGCCGGTCAGCTCGATCGGGTCAGAGGTGGCCGAGTGGCTGCGGTCCACATCGAGCGGCTGGATCGGCGTCAAGTCGGCGGTCACCGGCGGGCGATCCGGGTCGTAGCCAGCGAAGCCCGGGAGCGGGTTCGGTGTCTCGGGCAGGCCGGGATCGGCGTACGCCAGGAACGACAGCAAACGCTTGAACGCGCCGAAAGCCGCCCGCTGCTGGGGGATCGGCGACGTCGACCAGGCCAGCAGCACGCGCTCGCGGGCCGGCTGGTCGAGCCGGCCGAACGCCTGCCAGCGACCGGCCATCACCCCGTTCGTCGGAGCCAGCTCGAGGGCCCGCAGCACGAGCCGCAGTTGCGTGACCTGGGCTGGATCGGCCGCCCGCGACAGGGCCTCGGCGGCGAGGCCGGCGATGCGCTCGCCGTCGGCGGCCGGGACGAAGGTCGAGGCGAGGGTCGCGAGCGTCCGGAGCTCGCCGGGCGTCACCCCTCGGAGACGCCGATCACGCGCGGCCGGTCGTCGCAGCGATCGAGGCCGGCAGGCGCTCGAAGCCCTCGGCAGGCAAGGCCTCGCAACGAAGGGGCCGATCTTCGCGGTAGCCGAGGGCGTAATCGGCCTGGATGAGCGTGTGGAGCTGGCTCGTACCCTCGTAGATGACGGCCGCCTTCGAGTTCCGCAGGTAGCGCTCGACGGGGAACTCGTTCGAGTAGCCGTTCGCGCCGTGGATCTGGATCGCATCGAGCGCGCTGGCGACGGCGTGGTCGGTGGCGTGCCACTTCGCGAGCGACGTCTCGCGGGTGTTCCGGACCCCGTGGTTCTTCAAGAAGCCGGCGCGCCAGACGAGGAGCCGGCCGGCCTCGATGCCGGCGACCATCTTCGCGAGCATCTGCTTCACGAGCTGGTGTCGCCCGATCTCGTCGCCGAATGTCTCGCGCTCGTGGGCGTACTTCAGCGACGCGTCGAGGCAGGCCTGGGCCAGCCTCGCCCTCCTCGCCGATCCGCTGATCGGCCGGGACGCGGACGCCGTCCATCGTGACGGTGCCGGTATTGCCGGCCCGGATCCCGAGCTTGCCGTGGAGCGTGCCTGTCGCGAGGCCGGCCATGCCCCGCTCGAGGAGGAACGCCGTGATCCCCTTGTGGCCCTTCGAGCGGTCGACCGTGGCGAAGACGAGGAAGTGGTCGGCGAGGTCGGCCAGGCTGATCCAGATCTTCTGGCCGTTCAGGACGTATGACTCACCGTCGCGGCGGGCCATGGTTGAGAGGTTGCCGGCGTCCGTGCCCACGCCTGGTTCCGTCAGCCCGAATGTCGCGATCTTCTCGCCCTTCGCCTGGGGCACGAGCCAGCGCCGCCTCTGGTCGTCGGTTCCCCACTGCATGAGCGTCAGCGAGTTCAGCCCGACGTGGACGCTCTGCACGACGCGAAATGCCGTGTCGGCCCGCTCGAGCTCCTCGCAGATCAGCGCGAACGCGATGTAGTCCATCCCCGAGCCGCCCCATTCCGTGTGGATCGGCGCGCCAAGAAGCCCGAGCGCGGCCATCCGGCCGAAGATCTCGCGGTGGACCTCGCCCTTGGCGTCCCACTCGCGGATGTGGGGCAGGATCTCGTCCGCGGCGAAGTCGCGGACCGTCCGCTGGACGAGCCGGTTCTCCTCGGTCGGGCGAAAGTCGAACACGCACGGCATTCTAGGGACCGTGACCGAGGCGAGCCCACGTCCGTCGTACCGCGCTCTGCTCGGCGTGCCCTATCTGGGCCGCGCGCTGCTCGGGATGCAGACGTCGCGGATCGCCCAATCGATGATCGGGCTCGCGCTCGTCCTGTTCACCCTCGCCCACTACCACTCGCCGGAGCTCGCCGGCCTCGTCGTGTTCGCCGGGATCGCTCCGGGCCTCCTGGTGAGCCCGATCGCGGGGGCCCTGCTCGATCGGCACGGCCGGATCCGGCTCATCACCCTCGACTTCCTCATCGCGGCTGGGTCGCTCGCCCTCATCGGCGGCCTCGCGCTGGCCGACCTGCTGCCTGCGTGGCTGCTCGTCGTGATCGCCGCGCTGTCCTCGATCACCGGGCCGCTGAGCGCGACCGGCCTCCGGAGCCTGTTCCCGCTCATGGCCCCGCGGTACCTCTGGGAACGGGTCAACGCGATCGACGCGAACGGCTATGTCGTGGCCCAGATCGTCGGGCCGCCCGCCGCCGCGGTCCTCATCGGGATCCTCGGCGGCCCCCTCGCGCTCGTCCTGATGGGCCTCCTCTACGCGGTCGCCGCCGTGATCATCTCGACGGTCCGCGAGCCCGACACGGACACCGCCACCTCGGGACGCCTCTTCATCGACGCCTGGCAGGGCCTGCTCTACACGTGGCGGAATCGGACGCTGCGGGGGCTCGGCTTCGCGATCACGACCCAGAACATCGGGGGCGGCATCCAGTCGATCGCGCTGCCCTTGATCATCCTCAACCGGCTCGGCCTCGGCGCCGCCGCCGTCGGGATCGTGTATGCCCTCCAAGGAGTGTTCGGGCTCGTCTCCGGACTCCTGGCCGGGCGGCTCGACACGCACGGACATGAGCGCCGGCTTATGGCCATCCCGATGCTCCTCGCGGGCGGCGCGATCGCGCTGCTGATCCCGAACGCCGGCATCACCCCGGTGCTCATCGCGATGGTCCTGCTTGGCCTGATCACCGGCCCGATGGACGTCGCGATGTTCACCGTTCGGCAGCGGCGCACGGATCCGGCCTGGATGGGTCGCGCCTTCGCGATCTCGATGTCGTTCAACTTCGCGGGCTACCCGATCGGGGCCGGCTCGGCCTCGCGGTGGTCGCCACGCTCCTGGCCGCGGCCTTTGCCCGCTGGCAGATCCCGGCCCACGAAGCCGACGCCTGAGGTCGGGCGCCCGTCGAGGAATCAGAAACCGGCGGATCGCTGATCCGCCGGTTCAGGATCTGGTACGCGGCCCGACGCGAACCGTCAGCGGTTGTTGTCGAGGAAGCGCCGGACGTCCTCCAGGAGGAACCGGCGATCGCCGCGCTTGCACACCTTGTAGTACTTGAGCTCGCCTCGATCGCCGAGCCGCTTCACGGTGTTGACGTGGAGATGGAGCATCTCCGCGACCTCGGATGCGGTCAGCATCTTCCCGAGCTCGTTGACAGCCAACGACGCCATGCGGGTGGTGCCTTTCTGCGACAGTCCGGGCCGGCGGATGATGGTTTGATGAAGATGAGTGCGGTACCGGCTCGCTGTCGTGGGCAACGTACGGTCTGGTCAGGATTGCGCCAAGCCGTACTTCGGTCACGTGAGCGGGGGTACTAGCATCAGTCAGCGGCGGGTCCGGGGCGGCGGCCGACGTGTCGCGCCTCGCGGCTTGCGGCGTGGAAAGAAGGCCGACGCGAGGAGGCCGGCCAGGACCAGGGCGATCGCGAGCCCGGCATAGATCGTGACCTTGGGGATGCCCTGATCGGTGGCAGGACCGCCGGCACCGCTCGGCGCAGGGGTCGCCGCGCCGCCCGCGACGGGGCCGCTGGGCGCCGCACTTGCGCCGGGGCCACCCGATCCGGCCGGCCCGGCCTGCGTCAGCGCGAAGTCCCCGAACTCCGTGACGACGGCGAGGAAGGTGGCGCCGAGCCCGGCGGCGTCGGTCTTCAGCGCCTGCCAGCTGCCGCCTTTGAGCAGGCTGACCGTCGCGTCGGTGGTCGTCGGGTCGGGGGCGCGCAGGACGACGCTCACGGACGCGCTCGGAAGCGCCGTCGCTGGCATGCCGGCCTGGTTCACGATCGTCATCCGGTAGACGTTGCCGGCGATGTGTCCGTCGCCTGGGAGGCTCGCGGCTTCGACGGGCGTGATGGAAACGGTGATCGAGGTCGTGCCCGGCGGGAGCGTGAGCGCGCCCGGCGCGGCAAAGAGCTGGGCCTGCGGGGTGAGCTCGGGCGTCGCCACCGCGACCAGCGGGCTCGTCCCGCCGCTGACCGCGAGCACCTGGGACGCGCCCTGCGCGCCGCCGTGCTCGCCTGGCGGCGGCACGAGCCAGCGGTACGCCTCGACCGGCACGACGCCGTCGTACAGGGGCGGGCCCGGGAGCGGCGCCATCTCGGCCGCGGCGAACGCGAGGCCGAGGCCGACGGCCAACGGGGCGAGAGCGGAACGAATGGATCGGCGGCTCACAGCCACCAGGTAGCGAGGTCGGCGACGGCGTGGGCGATCGCGGGTCCGGCCCAGCCCCCGCCGGCGAGCCGAAGGCCGCCAAGGAAGATGCCGACCCCGAGATCGAGCGGGACCACGTGCCAGCCGTAGAGCGGCACGTGCATGAGCGCGAACGCGAGGCTCGTGACGGCGAGGGCGACCGCCACGCCAGCGGCGCGCTCGAGCACCGTGAAGAGCGCGCCGCGGAGGACCAGCTCCTCGCCACCGGCCACGAGGAGCGTCACGCCCGCCCACGGCGCGAACGCGGCCGCGGGGGCGAGCGACGGCCCGGCCCCTCCGGCGCGGGCGACGAGCGCGAGCCCGACCAGCATCGCTCCGCCGGCGAGCCCGATCGGGATGGCTGCGAGCGTCGGCCGGACGAGCCGCCGCCCGCCGACGATCCCGAGGCTGATGAGCGCGATGCCAAACACGAGGCCGATCACGAGCTCGCTCGACGTGGCGGCGATCGTCGTCGCCAAGCGAGCCGCCACGATGGCGGCCAGGCCGCCCAACAGGCCGGCGGCCCGGAGCCAGTCACGTCGAGATCCCTCGAGCTGCGCGCCCAGCGTCGGGCGAGCGTCGGCCAGCCGGCCGCCGATCATCGGGCCAGCGGCACGAACGAGATGGCGCCGGTCGCGTATGACGCAGGCCAGACGAACGCGTACTGGCGGACCGCCTGCCACTGCCAGATCACAGCCGACGCACGCTCGTTCTGGCCGAGCGTCGCCGCGTCCGACGAGAACCGCAACCCCGCGCCGTTCGGAAGCGAGCCTTGCGGCAGGTCGACGACCCGGGCCGCCGACGCAATCGCCGACGCGCCGAGTGCGGGATCCGAACGGGCGGCGACGGGCAGGACGTCATGGAACAGCGCCCACGCGGCCGAGAAGCCGGCGAGCGCCTCCTCGGAGGCTTCCGCGCTGGGCGCCTCGGCCGGCCCCGTGAGGGCGTACTCCTCGTCGCCGGTCGACGCGGACGGCGCCGCCGGCGTTGCCGCCCAGGCTGCCGCGAAGCGGTCATAGGCGGCCCGGGCCGCGGCATCGAGCGCCTCCGGTCGAAAGCCGGCGGTCGGTCGATCCGAGGCGAAGACGCCGACGGCATCGGGCCCGAGGTCGCCAGCGAAGTCGGGGTCGCACTCGGCCATCGTCGAGCCGATGAGGGCTCCGACTCGGAGGCCCGCAGCCAGCATCGCCCGGCGGAACTCGATGCCGTCGGGGATATGCGAGGCCAGGATGATCACGTCGGGCCGAGTCGCGGCGAGGTCGGCCATGAGCTGCGGCCAGGCCGGGACACCGAGGTGATACTCGGTCCGGCTGACGACATCGACGTTCTGGGCGGTCGCGGTGGCGAGCGCCGCATCGGCGACCGAGCGGGCGTAGGCGTCGTCGGCGTTCACGATCGCAAGCCGCACGGCCGAGGCCGCTTTCCCGAGGCGGCCTGCGAGCTCGGTTGCCGCGAACGTCGCCGAGTTCGAGCCGAGATTCGAGCCGCTCGCCCCGATCCGGAAGACGAGCGGCAGGCCACGTCCCGTCAGCTGATCCGCGACGGCTCCGGACTCCCAGTAGACGAGCCCGGCCTGGGCGGCCGCGGCGCTCGCCGCGATCGAGAGGTCGGACGAATACGCGCCGATGACGAGCCGGATCCCGTCGTGGGCGAAGCCGGCCATGATCCCCGGCGCGTCGTCCCGCAGCTCCAGATCACGGACGTCGAGCTCGATCTGACGACCTTCGATTCCTCCGTCGGCGTTCGCGAGGTCGACGGCGATCTGCACCCCGCGCAGCTCCGGACCGGCGAGGGCCTTGGCGTTGCCGGAGATCGGGAACACCGCGCCGATGCGGATCGGGCCGGCCGCGCTCGTCCCGCTCGACGTCGGTCCTGTCGACGAGCCAGGGGCGGCGCAGGCGGCGACAAGCACACCGGCGACGAGAACGGCCGCGAGCGCAAGCGGGCGGCGGCGAGTACCCGAACGGTTCATTTCGACTCCATGGGTCACACGCGGATGGTGCGTCATCGGCGCTTCGTCCGACGTTTCGATGGGACTCGGGCCTTCGATCGTGTGGCCGAGGCGGCCTCCGCGGCGAGCTGCCCGCGTCTGCTCCGGCGGATGAAATAGGCCATCGCGACGAGGAGCGGCACGCCGATCGACAGGCTCACCGCGATCGCCGTCGTGTAGTCGGTCGGCGGGCTCACTCCGGTGAGGACGGCGTAGTCACCGAGCTCGCGGGGCATGACCGTGAAGAGGCCGAGGCCGCCGCCGTGCTCGGTCGCGAGCGCCTGCCAACCCGCGGTCGTGAGGTGGCCAATGACCGCGTCGGTCACGTTGTCCGGGCCACGCAGCGTCAGGGTCGGCTCGGCATCGCCCGCGAGCTTGAACGCATTGCCGGCTTCGTCGGTGACGGCGAAGCGGTAGACGTTCCCGGCGATCGCGCCGCTCACCGGCGTGACCTGCGGAGCCACGGCGTCGATCGCGACCTGCATCGCGGTCGCTCCCGCGGGTGCGACGAACGCACCGGGCAGAGCGATGAGCTGGGCCTGGGGCGGGTTCTCGGTCGTCGCCGCGGCGAACGACCGGCTCGTCCCACCCGCATCGAGCCCCGGCGACGCCTGATAGGACATCGGTTGGCCCGCCTGGCCCTGGGCGGGCTGGAGGTACCGGTAGGGCTCCTTCACGGTGACGCCGTCGTACAGCGGGACTCCCACCGGGGCGACGAGCTGGGCGGCAAACGCCAGGCCGGCCCCGACGCCGAGCGTCAGGGCCGCTCGCCACCGCATGCCTACTTCACCGTGAAGAAGACCTCGGTCGACCAGACCCGAGGGCTGAAGGGGGCGTGATCGGCTGCCACGAACTCGGCTTTGAGGACATACGTGCCGGGATGGACCGGCAGGTCCTGCTCGAGGCCGTAGTTCATCGACACGAGGACGTTGTCGACGTAGAGGTGGACGTGGCCCTGGTCGGGCCGGATGGCAGTTGTCGTCGCCGCGACGATCGTCGCTCCGGTCAGGGTCAGCACGACGTGGACCGAGGCGCCGCCGACGGCGGCCCCGTTTGCCGGCTGGACGATGGCCACGGCCGCCGGGGACAACGGTCGAGGGCCACCGGCGGTCGGCTGGGCGGACGCCGCGAGGGTCGGGTTCGAGGTGGGCGCGCTGCCGCCGCAGCCGGCGATGACGACCGCAAGGAGCACCACGACCAGAGGGAGCGATCGGGCTGTCATCGGGACCTCATGGTTGCACGAGGAAGGTGAGATGGACGTGGATCGGCGCTCCGGTGACCGGGTTCGGCCCGACGACGTCGACCACGAGCGGACCGGCGTCCAGGGTGACATCGGCGACGAAGTGTCCGGGCTCCAGCTGGCGAGGCCTCAGCAGCTCGGCCAGGCCCGA
>WNFM01309607.1_pt1 | contig 12368 bp, 6 predicted proteins | sample 5400271 | NCBI WGS metagenome assembly WNFM01 (sample SAMN13153352, study PRJNA577476) | soil metagenome | isolation source: 60 cm saprolite on Douglas fir-dominated hillslope | place: USA:California | collected 2013-09-17 | reverse complement strand
GTCAAGAAGGGACGGCTCAAGCAGACAGTCGCACGCTGGTGCTACAAGAACATCCCGGACCGCGAGTTCTACAAGGCAGTGGCCGACATGGGACTGACCGCCGTCGACCTCCTCGGTCCGGACCAGTGGGAGGCCGTGCGCGAGTTCGGCCTCATCTGCTCGCTCGGGTGGCAGGTGGGCGGCACCATCCCCGAAGGCCTGAACAACCCGGCCAACCACGATGCGATCGTGAAGGGGCTGACCACGGCCCTCCCCACCGCGGCCAAGCTCGGCGTGCCGAACCTGATCACGTTCTTCGGCAACCGCAAGGGGATGTCCGACGCCGACGCGATCAAGAACTGCGTGGCCGGCCTCAACCGCATCAAGGGCCCGGCCGAGGACGCCGGCGTCACCGTCGTGGTCGAGCTGCTCAACAGCAAGATCGACCACAAGGACTACCAGGGCGACCGGTCCGCGTTCGGCCTGGAGATCGTGAAGGCGGTGGGCTCGCCGCGCGTGAAGCTGCTCTACGACATCTACCACATGCAGATCATGGAGGGCGACGTCATCCGGACCATCCGCCAGGACAAGGACTGGATCGCGCACTTCCATACCGGCGGCGTGCCCGGCCGTCACGAGCTGGACGAGACGCAGGAGCTGCAGTGGCGGTCGGTGTGCACCGCCATCGCGGACATGGGCTACACGGGATACGTGGCACACGAGTTCGTGCCCACGCGCGATCCGCTGACGTCCCTGCGCGAGGCCGTGGCGCTCTGCGATGTCTAGCCGCGCGCGGGCACGGATCGCGTTCGCGCTCCTCCTTGCCCTGGCCGCGTCGCCCCTCTTCGCGCAGGCCCTGCCGCGCGCGGCAAAGCCCGAGGAGGTGGGCCTCTCCTCCGAGCGCCTTCAGCGCCTGACCGACGCCTTCCAGGGATACGTCAAGGACGGCAAGCTCGCGGGCGCGGTGGTGCTGGTGGCACGCCGCGGCAAGATCGTCTATTCGGGCGCCTTCGGGCAGCGCGACGTGGAGACGCACGCGCCCATGAAGGAAGATGCGATCTTCCGCATCGCCTCGCAAACGAAGGCGCTGGTGAGCGTCGCCGCCCTGCAACTACAGGAGGAGGGCAAGCTTCTCATCGCGGATCCCGTCGGCAAGTACATTCCCGAGTTCCAGAAGACGAAGGTAGCGGTGCTGCGCCCGGGCGGATACGACATCGTGGACGCCAAGCGGCCGATCACGATCCGCGACCTGCTGACCCACACGTCGGGAGTCAGCTACGGCGACGGACCCGCCAAGGAACTCTGGCAGAAGGCGGGGATCACGGGCTGGTACTTCGCCGACCGCGACGAGCCCGTCGCGGCAACGGTGACGCGGATGGCGGCGCTTCCCTTCGACGCGCAGCCGGGCGAGAAATACATCTACGGCTACAACACGGACATCCTCGGGGTGGTGGTCGAGCGTGCCTCCGGGCAGCCGCTCGACGAGTACCTTCGCACGCGCATCTTCGAGCCGTTGAAGATGCGCGATACGCAGTTCTACCTGCCGCCGGCCAAGGCCGACCGGCTGGCGACGGTGTACTCGGCGACTCCGAACGGAAAGATCGAGCGCGCGCCGACCACGGGGACGATGGTGAGCCAGGGCGCCTACGTGGAGGGCCCGCGCAAGAGCTTCTCGGGGGGCGCGGGAATCGTGTCCACGGCGGGCGACTACGCGCGCTTCCTGCAGATGATGCTGAGCGGCGGCGAGCTCGAGGGCGCGCGGATCCTCGGTCGCAAGACGGTCGAGCTCATGACCGTGGACCACATCGGCGCGCTCGAGACCGAAGCCGGTCGAGGATTCGGCCTGGGATTCTCGGTCGTGAAGGACGTGGGCCTGCGCGGCATACCCGGCTCGGTCGGAGAGTACGGCTGGGGCGGCGCCTACCACTCCACGTACTGGGTCGATCCGCAGGAGCAGCTCGTGGTCGTGTACTTCACGCAGCTGCTCCCCGCGAACAACCTCGACGACCACGCGAAGTTGCGCGCGCTGGTCTATCAGGCGATCGTGGACGGGCCCAGCCCCGTGCGGGCCGGTCCCCCGGCACGACCCATCCCTGGTCCGGCGGTCATGCAGCACTAGTCGAACCGGAAGCGGACCCCGAACGTCGGCAGCAGCGGCACCGAGCCGCCGCGGGTCTCGACCAGCTTGGGGCGATCGGAATCCGGGTCGTACTCGAGCTGCGCGTCGATCGACGAGGTGTTCTTCCGCCGCAGCGCGTTGATGACCTCGACGTAGAACTGCCAGCGTCCCTTTTCCCCTTGCGGGTGGAAAGCGGCGCGCAGGTCCAGTCGCGCGTAGAAAGGCAGGCGCGCGGAGTTGAGCCGGTCGAGGCCACCCGTGGCCGCCGTGTACACGAGCCGGCCGTCGCCGTCCCGCTCCGGCACCAGCCGTGAGCCCACTTCCGTCGCCGCCACGCGGACGCCGACGAAAGGCGTACGCGGAAAGCCGGAGGAGGCACGCGCGGTGGCCGAGACCTCGAACCGCGGCGAGAAGCGATGGCTGCCCACGAGCGTCGCCGAGTGGCGTCGGTCGTAGTCGAAGGCGTACTCGCGCCCGTACGCTTCGCGGCGCGCCCAGCCCAGCGTGTAGGAGAGCCAGCCCGACAGCCGCGGCCCTCCGCGCGTCACGTACACGTCGATGCCGTACGACTGTCCCCGGCCGTCGTTGGTCGGCGTGCTCGTGATCACGGGCTCGGTCGGGATCTCGGACTGCAGCGAGGCCGGAAAGTCGTAACGGGCGAGGCGCTCCTGCCGTTCGGCCTCCGTCTCCAGCCGTCCCACGACCAGGCGGTCGAAGCGCTTGTGATACGCCTCCACGCGCGCGACGAGGCCGTGCGGCAGGTCGCGCTCGACCCCGAGAGTGAGGTGCCGCGCGCGCTCGAAGTCGAGGTCCACCTGATCGACGAGATAGTCGGAGACGATGAGCTTCTCGTAGCCGGGACTCTGCGTGTAGAGGCCGCCCGCCGCGCGCAGGCGCGTGCTCCGTCCGAGGCCGACGGTCGCGCTGATCCGGGGTGAGACGACGGCGCCGTCATTCATGCCGCTGGCGTCGAGACGGAGGCCGGGGATCACGGTCAGGGCGTCGGTGACGCGGAACCGGTCCTCCAGCCACGCCCCGCCCCGCACGTACCGGTTGGCGCGGTCGAGCAGCGATCCCCCTCGAAGAGGTACGTGATGCCCGCGCGCAGGCGATGGACGTCGAAGCCGGTGTCGAGGGTGTGCTTCGATCCGATCGGCAGCGATACCTCCTGCCGCCCGGAGAAGTCGCGGATGTCGTGGTGAAGCTGCAGGGAGATCGAGGTCAGCGGCACCTCGACCGGCTGGGCCGTGTTGGACCGACGGGTGTCCGGACGGAAGCGGGCGGCCGCGTCGAACACGCTCGTGTTCCCGTACCAGGCCAGCGTCGTCCGCGAGACGCCCGCGCCCACGCGGGCCTGGAACGCGGCCGAGACGAGGTCGTTGCGCACCCCGAGCAGGAAGTTGCCGCTCTCGTCGGGCACGTCCCCCGTGAAGTCCCCGTTGCCGTCCTCGCGGCTGCGCACTCCCGTGAGCGAGAGCTTCTGGCCGTCCTTCGGCTCCCAGGCCATCCGGAGCTGCACGTCGCGGAAGGCGGGAAGCTGCGCGTCCACGAAGCGCTCGGCCACGAGGTCGTAGTACGTCCGGCGCGTGGTCAGGAGCCAGGACCCCTTCCTCACCGGCAGCTTCCCTTCCAGGATGACGTTGGCGTCCGTGATGCTGAGGGCGGAGGATCCGGACAGAACCTTCTTCGCGGCGCCGTCGCGGTTCTCCACCACGAGCAGCGAGGAGAGGCGATCGCCGTGGCTGACCCCGAAGCCGCCGGGAGAGAAGTCGAAGCGGGCCACCGTCTCCGGATTGAACGCGCTGGTCAGCCCGAACAAGCGGTACGGGTTGTGGATCTCGACGCCGTCCATGACGGTCAGGTTCTCGTCCGGCGATCCGCCGCGCACGGAGATCCGGCTGCCCAGCTCGTCGGTGGCGACCACGCCGGGCAGGGTCTGGATGACGTGGAAGATGTTGTCGAGTCCCCCGGCCACGGTGAGGACGCGGTCGGGAGTGACGGGCAGCGCGCCCGGCTCCGCGGGTGGCGCGGGTGTCGCCTTCACTTCCACGCGCTCGAAGAAGCGCGCCTTGGGAACGAGGGCGATGTCGAGGGGCGGCAGCGGCTCCTCGGCGACGGTCACCCGGCGCGTCTCCTCGAGATAGCCGGGGGCGCGGAAGGAGACCGTCCAACGCCCGCGCGCCAGGGAGAGCGCGAATGAACCCGCCGCATCGGTGACGCCGCGCGCCTCACCCGCCGCGACCTCCGCGCCGGCCACGGGGAGGCCGGACGTCGCGTCCTTCACGCGCCCACGGACGGTGACGATCTCATCCGCCGCCGCCTTGAGGCTGGAGCCGGCCAGCAGCACGATCACGGCCAGGACCGGCCACCGCGCTCCCATGCCGCCAGTGTGGTGCCGCGCCGCCGCGCGGTGCAAGTCAGCGCGGCTGGCGGTCGGTTGGACTTTCCCTTCTCCGCCAAAGAAAATCGCGCCCATGATCGTCATGAAGTTCGACGCCGGTTCGATCGGATCGCACGACCGATTGCGAGCGGTGGCCCGCCTCGTCCAGCAGCACAAGGCCCGCAAGCCCGTGGTCGTGACCTCGGCCCTGCCCAAGGTCACCGACCTCCTCCTGGAGGCGGCCGACCTCGCCGCCGCGCGCCAGAGCGACTACGAAGACCGCGTGCAGGAGGTGAAGGCGCTGCACGAGCAGGTGGCCTCCGACCTCCTGCCCGACGGTCCGGGCCGCCGCCGGTTCGCGAATCACCTGGAGGAGCGGCTCGAGGAGCTGCGCATCCTCTATAAGGCCGTCTACGCGCTCGCGGAGCTGACCCCCCGCACCCGCGACGCCATCGCCGCCGTCGGCGAGCGGCTGTCGAGCGAGCTCGTGGCCGAGGCCTTGAGCCAGCAGGGGCTGCGCGCGGAAACCATCGACGCCCGCACCGTCATCCTCACCGACGACGCCTTCGGGGCCGCCTCACCGCTGATGGACGAGATCGCCCCCCGCCTGAAGCTCAAGATGAAGCCGATGCTCGGGACCGGGCAGGTGCCGGTCATCGGCGGCTACATGGGCGCGACCCGGGAAGGAGTGACGACGACGCTGGGCCGGGGCGGCGCGGACGCCACCGCGGCCGTGATCGGCACGCTGCTGGATGCGGAGGAGATCCAGATCTGGGGCGAGGTCGACGCCTTCATGACCGTGGACCCCAAGCTCGCCCCCGACGCCCTGGCCATCCCCCGCGTCTCTCCCGACGAAGCGGCGGAGCTGGCCTACTTCGGCGCCAAGGTCCTGCACCCCGCGATGATCCGGCCCGCCGTGGACAAGGGCATTCCCGTCCGCATCGGGGACACGCGCGAGCCCGGCCTGCCCGGCACGCTCATCACCACGAGCGCGGACCTGGGGCCCTCCGGCCCGTGCGCGGTCGTCTGCCGCAAGGGCATCACCGTCATCCTGCTTTCGACGCCCAGGATGCTGATGGCCACCGGATTCCTGCGCCAGATGTTCGAGATCTTCGAGCGCCACGACACGCCCATCGACCTCATCGCGACCTCGGAGGTCTCGATCTCGGTGACCGTGGACGACGTCGAGCACCTGGCCGAGATCAAGGCCGATCTCGCTCGCCTCGGCGAGGTGAGGATCCTGCGCGAGAACGCCATCGTCAGCCTCGTGGGGCGCGGGTTCTTCCGCTACCAGGGGCTGTCGCGCCGGATCTTCGAGGCCCTGTCCGACGTCAACGTCGTGATGATCTCGTTCGCGGCGTCGGACGTGAACATCTCCGTTCTGGTGGCGGAGGCGGACGCCGAGCGCGCGGTGCATAGCCTCCATCGAGAATTCTTCTACAAGTCGGCTTCCGAGCCCTCCGCGGAAGAAAAATCGAATCAAAAAGCTTCCGGCGGCCGAAAAAGTCCCAAGGGCGGCTCGCATCCACGCTAAGCTGCCCCGATCGCTTTTGAATCGGGGATCTGCCATGACGCGAGTCGGTCCGCCCCCCAAGCAGGGGCTCTACGATCCGGCGCACGAGCACGACAGCTGCGGAATCGGCTTCGTGGTGGATGCGCACGGAAAGAGGTCGCACTCCATCGTCGAGCAGGGCGTGCAGGTGCTGCTCAACCTCGAGCACCGCGGCGCCTGCGGCTGCGAGAAGAACACGGGTGACGGCGCCGGCATCCTCATGCAGATGCCGCACCGCTTCCTGGCCGAGGAGTGCGACAAGATCGGGATCACCCTGCCCGCGGCCGGGCGTTACGGCGCCGGCATCGTGTTCCTGCCCCGCGACGCGAAGGGGCGCGCGGATTGCGAAGCGATCTGGACCCGCGTGGCCGCCGAAGAGGGCATGCCCGTCCTCGGCTGGCGCGACCTGCCCACCGACAACCGGACGCTCGGGCCCACCGCGGTGGCGGCGGAGCCGGCCATGCGCCAGGTCTTCGTCTCGCGCCCCGATTCCATCGAGGACGACGACGCCTACGAGCGCCGTCTCTACGTCCTGCGCCGCCGGGTGGAGAAGGCGGTGGACGCGGCCGACATCGCGGACAAGGCGATGTTCTACGTGCCGAGCTTCTCGCACCGCACGCTCGTCTACAAAGGGATGCTGATCGCGCCCCAGCTCCCCGCCTACTTCTCCGACATCGTGGACAGCCGCGTCGAGTCCGCCCTGGCGATGGTGCACTCGCGCTTCAGCACGAACACCTTCCCCAACTGGGCCCGCGCGCACCCGTACCGCTACGTGTGCCACAACGGCGAGATCAACACCCTGCGCGGCAACATCAACTGGATGCACGCGCGCGAGAGCCTCTTCTCCTCGCCCCTCTTCGGGGACGACCTCCGGAAGGTCCTGCCCGTCATCGACCAGCGCGGCAGCGACTCCGCGATGTTCGACAACGTGCTGGAGATGCTCACCCTCACCGGCCGCGCGCTCCCCCACGCGGTAATGATGATGATCCCGGAGCCGTGGAGCGGCCACGAATCGATGAGCGCGAAGAAGAAGGCGTTCTACGAGTACCACGCCGCGCTCATGGAGCCCTGGGACGGGCCCGCGTCCATCGCCTTCACGGACGGCATCCGCATCGGGGCCACCCTCGATCGCAACGGGCTGAGACCCTCGCGCTACTACGTCACCAAGGACGGCCTCGTCGTGCTGGCCTCCGAGGTCGGCGTGCTGCCCGAGATCCCGGCCGACCGCGTGCTGCAGAAGGGACGCCTGCAGCCGGGCCGCATGTTCCTGGTCGACACCGAGGAAGGTCGCATCGTGGCCGACGAGGAGATCAAGCTCCGCACCGCCAACGAGAAGCCGTACGGCCAGTGGGTGCGCGACAACCTGGTGACGCTGGAGGAAGTCCCGGAGGCGCCCTCGCCGGCGGAGCCCGACCACGAGACGGTCCTGAAGCGCCAGCTCGCCTTCGGTTACAGCCGCGAGGACGTGGAGCAGCTCATGCTGCCCATGGGCAAGGACGGCGTCGAGCCCGTGGGCTCCATGGGCGACGACACGCCCCTGGCCGTGCTCTCCGAGCGCCCGCAGCTCCTCTACAACTATTTCAAGCAGCTCTTCGCCCAGGTCACGAACCCGCCCATCGACGCGATCCGCGAAGAGATCATCATGGCCGGCGACACCACCATCGGCCCCGAGAGCAACCTCCTGGAGCCGACGCCGCTCTCCGCGCACCAGATCAAGCTGGCCAGCCCCATCCTCACCAACGAAGAGCTGGAGAAGCTGCGCTACGTCAGCACGCCCAAGGGGCGCTCCGGCGCCTGGGCCTTCAAGGCCGCGACCATCCCCATCCTCTTCCCGCCGGAAGCGGGCGGGGAAGGGCTCGAGAAGGCGATGGCCGAGGTCTGCCGCCGCGTGAGCGAAGCGGTGCGGTCCGGGATCAACATGCTGATCCTCTCCGACCGCGGGGTGGACGCCGAGAACGCGCCCATCCCTGCCCTGCTGGCCGTGGCCGGCGTCCATCACCACCTGATCCGGGAGGGCACGCGCACCCAGGTCGGTCTCGTCCTGGAGAGCGGCGAGCCGCGAGAGGTGCACCACTTCGCCCTGCTCATCGGATACGGGGCGGGAGCGGTGAATCCCTACCTCGCCTTCGAGACCCTGCACGACCTCGTGAGCCAGGGCATGCTCCCCGGCGTCGACGAGGAGCGCGCGGTCAAGTACTACCTCAAGGCCCTGAGCAAGGGCGTGGTGAAGGTCATCTCCAAGATGGGGATCTCCACCATCCAGAGCTATTGCGGGGCCCAGATCTTCGAGGCCGTGGGCCTCGACCAGGACGTGATCGACAAGTACTTCACCTGGACCCCGTCGCGTCTGCGCGGCATCGGCATCGGCGTCATCGCGCGCGAAGCCACCGCTCGGCATTGGTCGGCCTTCGGCGCGACCGGAGTGGGCCTGCGCGACCTCGACCCCGGGGGCAAGTACAAGTGGCGCTACGACGGCGAGCACCACCTCTTCAACCCGCAGTCGATCCACAAGCTCCAGCACGCCTGCCGCACGAACGACTTCACGCTGTTCGGCGAGTACAGCGCGCTCATCAACACCCAGGAGAAACGGCGGGCCACGCTGCGCGGGCTCATGCAGCTCCGGCCCGCGGGGTCGCCGGTGCCCCTGGAAGAAGTGGAGCCGGTGGAGGCGATCGTCAAGCGGTTCAAGACGGGAGCCATGTCCTACGGCTCGATCAGCAAGGAAGCGCACGAGACCCTCGCGGTGGCCATGAACCGCATCGGGGGCAAGAGCAACACCGGTGAGGGCGGCGAAGACCCGGCGCGCTACTTCCTGGAGCCCAACGGCGACTCGAAGAACAGCGCGATCAAGCAGGTGGCCTCGGCCCGCTTCGGCGTCACCAGCAACTACCTGGTCAACGCGCGCGAGCTGCAGATCAAGATGGCACAGGGGGCCAAGCCGGGCGAGGGCGGCCAGCTTCCGGGCAAGAAGGTCTATCCCTGGATCGCGAAGGTCCGCCACTCCACGCCCGGCGTCGGCCTCATCTCGCCGCCGCCGCACCACGACATCTACTCGATCGAGGACCTGGCCGAGCTGATCCACGACCTCAAGAACGCAAGCGAGCACGCGCGCATCAGCGTCAAGCTCGTGTCCGAAGTCGGAGTCGGCACCATCGCGGCCGGCGTGGCCAAGGCCCACGCCGACGTCGTGCTCATCAGCGGCCACGACGGCGGCACCGGCGCCTCACCGCTGTCCAGCATCAAGCACGCGGGAGTGCCCTGGGAGCTGGGCCTGGCGGAGACGCACCAGGTGCTCCTGCTCAACAACCTGCGCAGCCGCATCGTGGTGGAGACGGACGGCCAGCTCAAGACCGGCCGTGACGTGGTGGTGGCCACGCTCCTCGGCGCCGAGGAGTTCGGCTTCGCCACCGCGCCCCTGGTGGTGCTCGGCTGCATCATGATGCGCGTCTGCCACCTCAACACCTGCCCGGTGGGCGTGGCCACCCAGGACCCGCGCCTGCGCGAGAAGTTCACGGGCGACCCCGCCCACGTCGTGACCTTCATGCGCTTCATCGCGCAGGAAGTCCGCGAGCTGATGGCCTCGCTCGGCTTCCGCCGGCTCGAGGAGATGGTGGGCCGCAGCGACTGCCTGGAGATGAAGCCCGCGCTCGACCACTGGAAGGCGCGCGGCCTCGACTTCTCGGCGATCTTCCATCGCCCCGACGTGGGACCCGAAGTCGGCCGCTACTGCCAGATCCCGCAGGAGCACGGCCTCGAGGAATCTCTGGACAAGACGACGCTGCTCGCGCTCTGCGCGCCCGCGCTCGAGCGGAAGGAGCCCGTCTCGGCCACGCTGCCCATCCGCAACCGCAACCGCGTGGTCGGCACCATCGTGGGCAGCGCGATCACGCGCAAGTACGGCCCGGCCGGGCTGCCCGACGACACCATCCGCCTCACCTTCCAGGGCTCGGCCGGGCAGAGCTTCGGCGCCTTCATCCCCAAGGGGCTGACCCTGACCCTCGAAGGCGACGCCAACGACTACGTCGGCAAGGGCCTCTCCGGCGGCCGCCTCGTCGTCTACCCCGCGCGCGGCTCGAGCTTCGTGCCCGAGCAGAACATGATCGTGGGCAACGTCGCCCTCTACGGGGCGACCGCGGGCGAGGCGTTCTTCTACGGCGCCGCCGGCGAGCGCTTCGCCGTGCGCAACAGCGGCGTTCACGCCGTGGTCGAGGCCGTGGGCGATCACGGCTGCGAGTACATGACGGGGGGCCGGGTCGTGGTGCTCGGGCCCACCGGCCGCAACTTTGCCGCGGGCATGAGCGGCGGCATCGCCTACGTCCCGGCTGCGCTACCCGGAGGAGATCGAGTTCGTGAAGGACCTGGTCTTCCGGCACGCCGAGCTCACGGGCAGCGCCCGCGCGCGCAAGGTGCTCGTGGACTGGGACTACTTCGTCCCCCGCTTCGTGCGCGTGGTGCCGAACGACTACAACCGCGTGCTGCAGGCGCAGCGCAAGATGCGCGAGACCGGCCTCTCGCCTGAAGAGGCGGAGATGGCCGCCTTCGAGCTCAACGTCGCAGACGTGGCCCGGGTGGGAGGCAAGTAGGGACCATGGGCAAACCCACGGGCTTCCTCGAGACCGGGCGCGAGCTGCCGCCCGACCGCAGCCCGCTCGAGCGCATCCAGGACTGGGGCGAGTTCCACGAGACCTTCCCGGCCAAGAAGCTCCGGGACCAGGGCGCGCGCTGCATGGACTGCGGCACGCCCTTCTGCCACACCGGCGAGGTGATCGCGGGCATGGCCACCGGCTGCCCCATCCACAACCTGATCCCGGAATGGAACGACCTCGTCTACCGCGGCCGCTGGCGCGACGCCTTGGACCGCCTGCACCAGACGAACAACTTCCCCGAGTTCACCGGGCGCGTCTGCCCCGCCCCCTGCGAGGGCTCGTGCGTGCTCGGCATCATCGATCCCCCCGTCACCATCAAGGCCATCGAGGCCTCGATCATCGACAAAGGGTTCGACGAGGGCTGGGTCGTCCCCCAGCCTCCCGAGGAGCGCACGGGCAAGACGGTGGCGGTCGTGGGCTCCGGCCCCTCCGGCCTGGCCGCCGCCGCCCAGCTCAACCGCGCCGGCCATCTCGTCACCGTCTTCGAGCGCGCCGACCGCATCGGCGGGCTGCTCATGTACGGCATCCCGAACATGAAGCTCGACAAGAGCGTGGTCGAGCGGCGCGTGGCCCTGATGGCGGCGGAAGGGATCGAGTTCCGCGCCGGGGTCAACGTCGGCCACGACTACCCGGCGGACAAGATGAAGGCCGAATTCGACGCCATCGTCCTCTGCGGCGGCGCCACCCTGCCCCGCGACCTCCCCATCCCCGGCCGCGAGCTCAAGGGCGTCCACTTCGCGATGGAGTTCCTGCACAAGAACACCAAGAGCCTGCTCGACAGCAACCTGCAGGACGGGCAGTTCATCTCCGCCGCGGAGAAGGACGTCGTGGTCATCGGGGGCGGCGACACGGGCACGGACTGCGTCGGCACTTCGATGCGCCACGGATGCCGCAGCCTGCTCCAGCTCGAGATCCTGCCCAAGCCGCCCCTCGTGCGCGCGGCCGACAATCCCTGGCCGCAGTGGCCCAAGGTCTACAAGCTCGACTACGGCCAGGAGGAGGCGGCGGCCAGGTTCGGCGCGGACCCGCGCGATTACTGCGTGACCACCCGGCGCTTCCTCGGCGACGCGGAGGGCCGCGTCTCCGCCATCGAGACCGTCCGCATCGAGTGGGTCCGCGACAACGGCCGCTTCGCGATGAAAGAGGTCCCGGGCTCCGAGAGGACCTGGCCGGCGACGCTGGTCCTGCTGGCCATGGGCTTCCTGGGTCCGGACCGCGGCGGGATGCTCGACCAGCTCGGGGTCACTCTGGACAGCCGCGGCAACGTGGCCACGGATCCCGCCACAGGGATGACCAACGTGCCCGGGGTCTTCGCGGCGGGCGACATGCGGCGCGGTCAGTCGCTGGTGGTGTGGGCCATCTCCGAAGGCCGCGACGCCGCCCGATGCGCGGATCGATACCTGCGCACGAAGGCCTGAACGGGCCCACCGGTCGCCTTTGTCACTCCCGAAGTCCGGGTGGGCGGTCGGCTCGCCGTGGCCAAGGGAAGTTCATGACCGCTCCGGCCGGAGGCCGATTCGCGACCCTGGCGAGTGGTCCCGGGACCAGTCACCTTCGGACGCTGGTCAGCGACTAGAGATCTGTGCTGGTCGATCGTCGACGTCGATGCTAGCTGCGCGGAAGCGTCGGCTCCTCCGGCGGCAGCTCGCGCACCCAGATGTTCCGGAAGCGCACCGGGTGCGAATGGTCCTG
>WNFM01052766.1_pt1 | contig 12369 bp, 13 predicted proteins | sample 5400271 | NCBI WGS metagenome assembly WNFM01 (sample SAMN13153352, study PRJNA577476) | soil metagenome | isolation source: 60 cm saprolite on Douglas fir-dominated hillslope | place: USA:California | collected 2013-09-17 | reverse complement strand
TCGCGTACTCGCTCGCCATGTGCTGCGCGAGCTCCTCGGGCGTGGACGGCGTCGGCTCCTCGCCCTGCTTGAGTATGGCCTCGTGAGTCGCGGGGTCTTTTAGCGTCTTCACGATCTCGCGGTTCAGCCGCGCGACGATGTCCTTGGACGTCCTCGCGGGCGCCACGTACGCGTACCAGTTCGTCGCCTGGTAGCCCGGGTAGCCCTGCTCGGCGATCGTCGGCACCTCGGGCAGCGCCGCCGAGCGCTTCGCGCCGGTCGATCCGAGCGCGCGGAGCTTGCCCGATTTCACCTGCGGCGTCGCGGTAGTCGCCGAGGCGAACACCGAGGGAATCTGCCCGCCGAGGAGATCGCTCATCGCCGGGCCGCCGCCCTTGTAGGGCACGTGGACCAGGTTGGCCTTCGCGGTCAGCCGGAACAGCTCGCCCGCGAGGTTGCCTGCGCTGCCGACTCCCGAGGTTCCGTAGGTCATGCCCCCGGGCTTGCTATTCGCTTCCTGGATGTACTCGGCGAGAGTCTTGGCCTGCACCAAAGAATTCACCACCAGCACGTTGCCCGAGACGGTCGCCATTGACACCGGCGCGAAATCCTGCAGCGGCTTGTAGGGCAGCGTGGAGTTGAGGTGCGGATTGATGGCGAGCGCCGCGATGGTCGCGAGCAGGACGGTGTAGCCGTCCGGCTCCGCCTTGGCCACCACGCCGGCGGCGATCGTCCCACCGGCCCCGGCGCGGTTCTCGACGACGACGGTCTGGCCGAGATACTCGCCGAGCTTCCTCTGCATCACGCGGGCGACGGTGTCGGTACCACCGCCCGGAGCGAAGCCGACCACCACGGTGACCGCGCGGCTCGGATAGGTCTGCGCCGCGGCATTGACCGCGGCGGCGAGCGCCACAAGCGCGATGGTGATCCTCATCTCCTTCTCCTCTTTGCTATTTGCCCTGGAAGACGGGCTTTCTTTTTTCCATGAAGGCTCTGCGGCCCTCGATGTAATCCTGGCTCTCGAAGCAGGCCTTGACCAAGGCGTCGCAGGCCCGCGCGTCGAGCGCCTCGCCTGATTTCAGCAGCTCGCGCACGATGCGCTTGCTCGCGCGGATGGTGAGCGGCGCGTTCTCGGAAACCATCGCGCAGTATTCGAGGACGAGCGCCTCGAGCTCGGCGACGGGCGCCACGCGGTGCACGAAACCCATGGTCTTGGCTTCGTCCGCCTTGAACTGGCGCCCGGTGATGAGGACCTCGCGCGCGAACGCCGGGCCGATGGTGTCGACGAGATTTTTCAGCGACGAGGCGCGGTAGCCGAGGCCGAGCTTCGCCGCCGGGATGCCGAGGCGCGCGTCTTCCGCAGCGATCCTCAGGTCGCAGCACAGCGCGATGTTGACTCCCGCGCCCAGGCAGTAACCGCGGATCATGGCGATGATCACCTTGTCGCAGCTCAGGAGACGCGCTGCCACGCGGCCGGCGATCTCCTCGTAGCGCTGGATGCCCTCGGCGGTGGAGCGGTCCTTTTCGTACTGCGAGACGTCGGCCCCGGAGACGAAGGCCTTGTCGCCCTCGCCCTTGAGCACGATCACCCGGACCGCGGGATCCTGCTCGAAGCGGTCGAGCACCTTCGGGATCGCCTCCCACATGTCGATGGAGATGGCGTTGCGCCGCGCCGGATTGTTGAACGTGAGCCAGCCGATCGAGCCTTGCTTCTCGGCGACGATGCGCTCGGTCAGCTCGCCAGCGGCAAAAGCGGACTGTTTCGGGAGGGCGACGAGTTCTGCTTGATTCATGGCGGTTTGGAGGGAAAACCGCGATTGTACGTCAGTAAGGCCTGGCCCCGAACAGATAGGGATGCAGGAACAGAAGCACGAAGTACAGCGCGAGTCCGGCGAGCACTTTCCCCCACCCGATTTCGTCGAAACGGAACTGGTTGCGCCCGCCGATGATCGCCGCGAAAGGGACGCTGGAGGTGACCGATGCGAAGCGCTGCCAGTCCACCCCGATCATTCTGTCCTTGCGCCAGTCCTGCAGCACCGTTCCCGAGATCGCGAGCAGCAGCAACCCGCCGAACAGGATCGCGGAGGCCATATCCCCGCGCGCGATCAGGTGCACCGCCGCCCAGAGCGCGATTCCCCACAGGATGGGATGGCGCGTGACGCGCAGGATGCCGCGCGGTTCGTCCATGGCGCGAAGCGCGCTTTCCTGGCGCACCGCGCTTGGGTTCTTGCTGAGCGCGCCGCAGGCGATGAGCACGAGGGACACCGGCATCAGCACCACCGCCCACACCTTGAATTCATCCCCGACCCACATCCGCTCGTACGGCGCCTTGATGTACGCCCAGATCGCCCATCCGAGCGTGACGAGCGAGATCAGCGTGTACAGACCGAGATAGCCGTTCTCGCCGAGCAGCGCGACCAGCCCCGGACGAAGCGGCGTGCTCGAGACGTAGTGGGTGACGAGAAAGACGACCGTGGCGAGCACGAGCATTTCCATCGGATCCATGCCAACCTCCCCAAATTGGATTCGATTCTGGCCACCGCTGTACGAATTGTTACACTTTTTCCCGTTCTCCGGGTAGACCGTGGGCCGACACCGGCGTTACTTGCTCGGGGAGACTTTCACGAAGAACTTCATCAAGGAGGCATACATGAAAGCAGCAGCCACGGCCATCGCAGTTGCAGTCGCCAGTCTGTTTTCGGTCGCAGCTTCGGCCCAGACAGTCGGCTCGGAGGTGCAGCGCGACGTGAACCAGCAGCAGCGCATCGAGCAGGGGCTGAAGAGCGGATCGCTCAACACCCGCGAAGCCTCGCAGCTGGAAAGGGGCGAAGCGCGCATCGACCGCATGGAATCGAACGCCGCGAAAGACGGCACGCTCAGCCCGGCGGAGAAAGCGCGCATCCAGCGCGCGCAAAACCAGGAGAGCCGGCAGATAAACCGGCTCGAGAACAATGCCGCCAGAGGCAATCCGAACTCGGCTTCATCGCAGCGCATGCAGGCCGACGTGCAGCGCAACGTCAACCAGCAGCAGCGCATCGAGCAAGGCATCCAGTCCGGCCAGCTCACCAACCGGGAGGCCGGAAAGCTCGAGCGCGGCCAGGCGCGCGTCGACCGGGCGGAAGCGCGCGCGGGCGCCGACGGACGCGTGGGACCGAACGAGCAGAGGCGCATCCAGAAGGCGGAGAACAAGCAAAGCAAGCGTATTTACCGGGAGAAGCACGACGCCCAGCACCGCTGATCAGATTCGCCGCAGGAACGAGCCCGCCTTTCTAGAGCGGGCTCTTTTTTTGGCGGGGGCAGCCGGGGGACCGCTTTGCTTCGCAGGTGCCGCGTCGCCGCGGTGCGCGAAAGCTCGTGCGAGGCGGTGACAAAGGCGCGGGGCAGGCGCTGCCGAACGATCTCCGTTGTGCGCGTCTCGTGCGCGGATGATACCAACGCCGCGGATATCTGAGACAATTATCCCGATCGAGCGCGAGCGCATGGATCTCAAGGACATCAGGCTCTACGTCGACGACCGTCCCGCGGAAGGCGTTTTCCGCGTGCATCGCGACGTGTATTCCGATCCGGAGCTGTTCGAGCTCGAGCAGAAATTCATCTTCGAGCGCACCTGGAATTTCCTCGCGCTCGAGTCGCAGATCAGCAAGTCAAACGACTTCGTTACGGGCCATATCGGGCGGACGCCCGTGCTCGCGACGCGCGACGCGAAAGGGCGTCTCGGCGCCTTCGTCAACGTCTGTCGCCACAAGGGGGCGATGCTGTGCGCCGCCGAAGAGGGGAATGCCAAGTACCACGTGTGCCCGTATCACGGCTGGGCTTACGACTCCTCCGGCAGGAACGTCGACATCAAGGACAGGAAATCGGGGTGCTACGCGCCGGGCTTCGATGCCGAAAACCATGACCTCGTGCCGCTCGCATGCGTGGCAAGCTACAGGGGCTTCGTATTCGGCAGCCTGTCGGCCGAGGTACCGCCGCTCGAGCAGTTTCTCGGCGACATGCGCTTCTTCATGGATCTGGTGGCCGACCAGGGACCGAAGGGAATGGAGTTCATCCCCGGGCGCTCGGTGTATACCTACCGCGGCAACTGGAAGCTGCAACTGGACAACGGCCTGGATCCTTACCATCTGACCACCACGCACCTGAGCTACATGGACTTGCAGGCGCGGCGCCGCGAGGGAGAGGGCCATCTGGAGGCGCGCCAGTACGACTGGGCCAAACGGGCCAACGCGGAGGGTGGGACCTTCGCGCTTCGCTACGGCCACGCGGCGACCTGGCTCAACCAGCCGGAGCCGGAGAAGCGCCCGATCTATCCGGCCCTTGCGGAGATTCGATCGCGAATCGGCGAGCTGCGGGCAGAATGGATGCTGAAGGCGCGCAACACGCATGTTTTCCCCAACATGCAGATCGCCGACGCGATCACCCTGATGCTGCGCAGCTTCCGGCCGGTCGCGGTCGACCGCACCGAAATGAAAAGCTGGTGCCTCGCGCCGATCGGGGAAGGGCCCGAGCTGCGCGCCTGGCGGCTGCGCCAGTTCGAGGATTTCTTCAACCCCGGCGGCATGGCCACGCCGGACGACACGGTGACCTACGAAGGCTGCCAGAGCGGATTCGGGGCGCAGCCGATTTCCTTCCTGCAGGGCTACGCGCGCGGCATGGGGGCGCTCATGGAAGGCGCGGACCAGGTCGCAGCAGCGATCGGCATCCGTCCCGTGGCGAGCGTGAAGGGGAAGTTCGACATGTTCAACGAGATCGGCTTCCACGCGCCGTACCGCGAATGGGCGCGCCTGTTGCAGGCGGGCGTTGCGGGCGGGAAGGCGTATCCGTGAACGCGCGCGCGGAAGCAGGGCGCCTCGCGACGGGCATCGAGCTCGTCCATCGCGAAGCGATGTACCTCGATGAGCAGCGCTGGGACGATTGGCTCGCGCTCTACACCGAGGACTGCGAATACTGGATGCCGGCCTGGAAGGCGGACGGCACGCCCACTACCAACCCGCAGGCCGAGCTCTCGCACATCTATTACGCGAACCGCGCGGGGCTGGAAGACCGCATCGTGCGCATCCGTTCGGGGAAATCGCCCGCGTCGACGCCGATGCCGCGCACTGCGCACGTCCTCGGCAGCGTCCTTCCTGCGGAATCGCCCGCGGACCGGCTGCGCCTCAAATCCACCTGGGTGAGCCACGTGTTCTTTCCGCGCTCTCGGGAAAGCCACGCGTTCTTCGGGCGCTCTGAGCACGAGCTCGTGCTCCGCGAAGGAGACTGGCGGATCGCGAAAAAGAAGATCCTGCTGCAGAACGACTATATTCCTACGATGCTGGACGTGTATTGCGTCTAGCAGGCCACGCGTGGGCGCGAAAAAGGCCTCAGCCGCGATCGAAGCGACGCGGCTCCTTGGCAAAGGGAGTGCTGAATGAACGTCAAACAGTTGTCGATGCTGATTCTGGCGTCTGCGGCGACGCTCCTCGCCGGTTGCGCCTCTTCGCCACTAGGCCAATCGACGGAAGACCTCGCACGCATCGAACATATCGTAGTCATCTACGCAGAGAACCGCAGCTTCGATCACCTCTACGGCCTGTTTCCCGGTGTGGACGGGATCGCAAGCGCGACGCCCGAGCAAAAGACTCAGCTCGACCACGACGGCAACCCGCTGCCACACCTCCCTCCGGTATACGACGGCGGCAAGCCCAGCCCCGAGTTTCCCCAGGGGCTGCCGAACGGCCCGTTCCGCATCGATGCGCCGCCCACGAGCCGCCGGATGGACGAGGTTCTGCCCAGTCCGATTCATGCCTACTACCACAACCGCGAGCAGATCAACGGCGGCAAGAACAACATGTTCGTCGCCATGTCCACCGCAGGCGCCGAAGCTGTGGAAGTGGGCGCAGGAAAACACGCTCGCCGATCATTTCTTCATGGCCGCGTACGGCGGCTCGTACCTCAACCACCAGTGGCTCGTCTGCGCGTGCACGCCGATGGATACTGGCGCGCCTGCGAGCGTGAAACCGCAGCTCGATGAGAAGGGAAACCTGAAGAAGAAGCCGAGCTCGCCCGCCTCGGTGATGCAGGGGCCGGTGGAAGTCTTCGACGGTCGCGTGACGCCCGACGGTTACGCGGTGAACACCTCGCAGCCGCCGTACCAGCCGAGCGGCATCCCGCCCGCCGCGGGCGCCAGCCTCGACCTCGCCGATACGGCGCATCACCCGGTGCCGCCGCTCAAGGAGAAGACGATCGGTGATACGCTCTCCGCAAAGGGTGTCAGCTGGGCGTGGTACGCAGGCGGCTGGAACGAAGCGCTTGCCGACGGCCGACAGGATCCGAAAGCGAAGCGCAAGGTCATCTACAACCGCGAGACGGGCAGCCCGAACTTCCAGCCGCACCACCAGCCGTTCAACTACTACGCGCGCTTCGCTCCGGGCACCGCCGACCGCGCGCGCCACCTGAAGGACGTCACGACGTTCCTTGCCGACATCGAAAAGGGCGCGCTGCCACAGGTAGCCTTCTACAAGCCGACCGGGCGTCTTAACCAGCATCCGAGTTACACCGATCTGGCGAGCGGCGACGAACACATTGCCGACGTGCTCGAACGGCTGCGCAAGGGTCCGCAGTGGGCAAAGATGGCGGTGATCATCACCTACGACGAGAACGGCGGCTACTGGGATCACGTGCCGCCGCCCTCGGGACCGGGCTGGGGCGACCGCTGGGGACCGGGCACGCGCGTGCCCACGATCATCGTTTCCCCCTTCGCCAGGCGCGGCTACGTGGACAAGACGCCCTACGACACGACGTCGGTCATCAAGTTCATCACCCGACGATTCGAGCTCGAGCCGCTCCCGGGAGTGCGTGCCAACGTGGGCGACCTCACCAACGGGTTCGATCTCCGGCCGCACTGAACCGGATACCGCACTTCGGCAACGGTGACGCTCGCTATTCCAAAGTCTGTTTCACTTAGGGGGCCGCTTCTTGGACAGTAGCTCCTTGAGATCCGCGAAGGGAGCGTAGGTCGACACGCGGCGACCGACGGAGGCGCTGCTTCCCCCGCCAGTCGCTTCCAGCTGCCGCTGGTGTTCGTTGTCGTGGCAGTACAGACACAGCAACTCCCAGTTGCTGCCATCGGGCGGGTTGTTGTCGTGATTGTGGTCCCGGTGGTGGACGGTCAGCTCGCGCATGTTGGCGCGGGTGAACTCGCGGGCGCAGCGCCCGCAGATCCATGGGTAGATCTTCAACGCCTGTTCCCTGTAGCCGCGTTCGCGCTTCTCGGCGGCGCGGCGGGCATCGGCGACGATGCGGTCGAGTTTGCCGGGGTCACTTGCGCTCATGCGAGGAGTCGTTCGGGCACGTCAACGGCGCGTCGGGCGAAGCGATTCGATCATCGCTCGGAAGTCCCCGGGTGCTTCTCGCTCGAACGACATGCGTTGGCCCGTCCGGGGATGGTCGAACCCGAGAACCCGCGCGTGGAGCATCGGGCGCGTCGATTCGATTTTTCGACCCGCGTAGTCGCGGATGTACACGCGTTCTCCGACCAGGGGATGGCCGAGCTCGGACAGGTGGATGCGGATCTGATGCTGCCGCCCGGTTTCGAGGCGGCACTCGACCAAGGTCGCACCCGCGAGCGGAGCGATCGGTCTGACGTGCGTAATCGAACGCTTCGCTTCGGGCGGAATTCTGCCCCTGGGGCGCCGAAAGTGACCATAGGAGCCGCGGATTCCGTCGCCGCGATCCGTGATGAGATGAGTTTCGACACGCTTCGCAGTGACCGCGCCGTGCGCGATCGCATGATAGACGCGCTCGATGTCGTGCGCGCGGAACTGCGTGGCCAGAATGCGCTTCGCATCCAGGGTGCGCGCGAATACCATCAAGCCGCTCGTCTCCCTGTCGAGCCGGTGAACCACGCCGAGGCCGGGGTCGGAGCCGCGTCCGCCCATTCGCCGCAGCAAAGTTCGCGTGCAGTCTACGAGCGTGTCTTTGTCGCCCGCCTCGTAGGCTACGCTCAGCATTCCGGCGGGCTTGTCGACGACGACGACGTCGCGGTCGAAGAACGCGATCGCGCTCTCGGGCAGGGCGCCGGTACGGAGCTTCGGCGCGCGTTCGTCGACGACCACCACTGCGCCTGGAGGAACGCGCAAGGCCGAGTCGAGGCACCGCTGGCCGTTCACCGTCACGCGCCCTTCGGTGCACAGGTCACGCGCGCGCGACCACGCAGCGCCCGTCTGGTCGCGCACGATCGCGGCGAGGGTGGGCTCGGAGGGTCTCGCCGACCTCAAGCGCTCGAGAGCGCAGCCTTCACCCGGTCCGGCGTGAGCGGCGCGCGGCGCAGCCGCACGCCGGACGCGTCGAAGAAGGCGTTCGCCACTGCGGCGGGGATGACGCGGATCGACGGCTCGCCCGCCCCCGAGGGCGCGATCTCCGGATGGTTGATCAGCACCACCTCGATCGCCTCGGGCGCGTCGCGGATCTCGAGGATCGGATAGCTCATCCAGTCGATGCTGGTCACCTTCTCGCGATCGAAACGCACCTCCTCGAAGAGCGTGCGCGACAGCCCCTGCACCACGTTGCCTTCGATCGTATCGCGCAGCCCCTGCGGATTGATGATCAGGCCGCAGTCGTGGGCGACCGTGAATCTCTTCCCCCATATGCGCCCGCTCTTGCGCTCGACTTCGATCTCCGCGACTACCGCCACGATCGTGCCGTTGCGCTGCGCGTAGGCGATGCCGCGTCCCGCGAGTACCTCGCCTGAGCGCGCGGCGCGCGGCGCTTGCCGCGGCTGCCAGCCGGCTTTCTCGGCGGCCGCCTTGATGACCGCCGCGTCGCGCGGGGCGGTGACGTATTTCAGCCGGAACGCGACGGGGTCTTCTCCTGCGGCGGCGGCCAACTCGTCGATGAACTGCTCGCTGCCGAACTGGATCTGCGGCCCCACCGGATCGCGCAGGTGCGAGCTCCTGAGCGGCGAGCTGGCGTCGAGCAGCGGCGGGATCACTTCCCAGGCGAGCAGCTTGTTGTCGAAACCGTAGGATTCGGCGGGCACGCCGAAGTCGATGCTCGGTTTGGGGGGCAGTCCGATCGACATGCCGGCGAGGCTGTCGCGCGGGTCCGATTCGTTCGTGTCGATGTTCCTGCGCGAGAAGCCCTTGGAAATGAACTCGTAGCCGGTCACTTTTCCCGAAGCATCGAGCGCGGCACGGCCGCGGTGCACGGACGCCGGGCCCTTGGGATCCCAGGCGATCCCGTCGCTGCGCATGCCCTGCACGCGCACGGGGCGCCCCGTGAGCTTGGAGAGCAGCGCCGCATCGAGCGCCGCGTCACCGGCGTCGTTACGCCCGTAGGAGCCGGGCCCCGCCACCCATGTGGCGCGCACCTTTTCCGGCGGCACGCCGAGCAGCCGCGCCACGCCGGTCTGGACGAAGTGCGGTTTTTGCGAGCCGGTCCAGACAGTGACGCCTTCCGCGCGCACGTCGGCGACCGCGCAGGCGGGCCCCATGCTCGCGTGCGACTGGAACGGCCACTCGTACTCGGCCTCGACGACGCGGGCGGCGGTCTTGAACACGCCCTCCATGTCGCCTTTCTTAACCGGGTCTTCGCGCTTCACCACGGGTGCCTTGCGGATGTGGTCGTAGATTTCCGCCATCGGCGGAAAGGGGTTCTTCTTGATCTCGTTCCACGAGATCTTGAGCATGCGCGAGGCGCGCACCGCGTCCCACTCGTGATCGGCCACCACCGCGACGAAATCCTTTTCGCGGACGACGCGCGCACCTTTCACCTTTTTGATGGAGCTTTCGTCGACGCCCGCAACGGTGCAGGCGGCGCGCGAGCACCGGATGACCCGGGCGTGAAGCATCTTCGGGAGGGAGATATCGGTCACGTACTTGTCGGTGCGGTAGACCTTGCCCGGGAGGTCGCGGCGCGTCAGGGATTTCCCGACGACCCGGTATTCGGAAGGCGACTTCACCTTCGCCTCGACCCTGATGTCCATGGCGTTGCCGGTCTGCTTGTTCCACTCGACCTGACGGTTGAAATAGCGGCCGCCGATCAGCTCGGCATAACTCGTTTTCTTCGACGGATCGGAGACGGCGTTCACCACGCCGTCGTCGACGCGTAGCTGATCGGCAGGGACGCCCAGCTTCTGCGAGGCGGATTGGACCAGCAGCCGGCGCGCTTCGGCCGCCGCGCTGCGCAAGGAGGCTCCGCCCTGGTTGCAGGTGAGCGCCGTATCGCCCATGACGACGTCGACCTTGTCGACGGCGACGTCGAGCTCGTCGGCGACGATCTGCGCGATGGCGATGTCGAGCGACTGGCCCATGTCCATCTTGCCGAAGAAGGCGGTGACGCGGCCGTCAGGCAGGATCGCCACCCAGGAATCGAGCTCGGTCGGGACGAGCGGCGGTTTGCCGGCGGCGGTTTGCGCAAGGCTCTCCCCGATGCAGGCGGGTCCGGCCGCGGACACGATGAGCGCCCCGGACGCCTTCAGGAATTCGCGGCGGGAAAGTGACAGATCGGTGCGTGCGTTCATGTCATTCTCCTAGGCCATTTGCGTTTGGGCGCGCTTGATCGCGCGCAGGATCGCCGCGTGCGTCGCGCAGCGGCACTTGAGTCCGGCGAGAGCTTCCCGGATCTCGGCGTCGGTCGCTTTCGGCTTCTTTTCCAGGAACGCCGCGGCGGTCATGATCCAGCCGTTGATGCAGTAGCCGCACTGCGGCACCTGCTCCTCGACGTAGGCGGCCTGCAGCGGATGCGGCTTCTTCGGGGTGCCGAGGCCCTGGAGCGTGGTCACCTTCTTGCCCGCTATCGCCGAGAGCGGCATCACGCAGGAGCGAATCGGTTCGCCGTCCAGATGCACGGTGCACGCGCCGCATTGCGCGAGTCCGCAGCCGAAATGCGGATTGGTCATCTTGAGATCGTTGCGCAAGGCGTAGAGGAGCGGCATGTTCGGGTCGGCGTTGACCGTCACCGCCTTGCCGTCGACGGCGAATTTGATGCTTGCCATGAAGCCTCCTTTGGCTTTGGATGCGCGGCCCAGCGTGAATCGGGCCGGTCGATGTTGTGAAACTAGTGTAGACCCAGCGCAATGCCGGCGCAACGCGAGGGCCGCGCCAAGCCGCGGTGGTACGATACGCCGTTGATTTGGCGAAGAGGAGTTGAAGCCGTGAAGGCGAGCGCCCGCGAAACAGGGATCGACCTTGAGCGGTTCAGGCTGCGCCGCTTTGTAGAGGAACTGCTACAGACGGGAGATCTCGAAGTCCGGGCGGAAGCGGTCGATCTCGCGGGGGTTGCGCCGGCGCTCGAGGGCAACGCAAAGGCGGTACTCTTCGAGCGCGTCGGCAAGGAAAGCGCCCCTCTGGTCGGCAACGTCATGGGCAGCCGCGCGCGCCTGGCGCGCGCCTTCGGCACGGTGCCCGACAAGCTGCTCGCTGAAGTGCTTCGCCGCCTGCGCGCGACGCCGCAAGTCGTAGAGGTCCCGCGTGAGGGGGCGCCAGCCCAGGAAATCGTGCTCACCGGGGACAAGGCGGACCTGACCGCGCTTCCCGTCAATCTGCAGCACGGCATGGACGGCGGTCCCTACATTTCCGCGTCGATCGATTTCGTGCTCGATCCGTCGAACGGCTGGACCAACGTCGGCGTGCGCCGCTTGATGCTGCGCGGCAGGCGGGAGGCCGGCGTCGACCTCAACTCTCCCTCCGACCTGCGCGCCCTCTACGAAGCAGCCGTGAAGCGGGGTGAGCGGTTGCCGGTGGCGTTCGTGGTCGGGTCGCATCCCGCCGATTTCGTCGCCGCGGTGATGCGACTTCCGGTGGACGAGCTGGGGCTCGTCGCGAGCCTGCGCGATGCGCCGCTCGCGGTGGTGAAGTGCGTCAGTTGCGACATCCGCGTGCCCGCGGACGCGGAGTGGGTGCTGGAGGGGTATCTGGACGAGCGCGGCCACGTCGAGGCCGAAGGTCCCTACGGCGAGTTCCTCGGCTACTATGGGGGCGTGAAGCAGAACCCGGTGTTCCATCTCACCGCGGTGACGCGGCGCCGCGACGCGCTCTTCCAGACGGCGACGATCGGCGGCAGGAACCTGGGCCGCACCGATACGGCGCAGCTGAACGCGCTGCGCACCGAAGTCATGGTCTGGCGCGCTCTGGAGACGGCGGTGCGCGAGACCCAAACCGTGTACGCCACGCCTTCGAGCGGCGGGATGTACAACCTGCGCATCGCGATGCGCCAGCGCGTGCCCGGCGAAGCGCGCAACGCCATCGCCGCCGCGTTCGGCTGCCTCGCCAACGTGAAGCACGTGTTCGTGGTCGATCCCGACATCGATATTTTTTCAGACGAGCAGATGGACTGGGCGCTCGCGACGCGCTTCCAGGCCGACCGGGACCTCGTCGTGCAGTCGGGGTTTCGCACGCTCCCGCTCGATCCGTCGCT
>WNFM01205021.1_pt1 | contig 12373 bp, 15 predicted proteins | sample 5400271 | NCBI WGS metagenome assembly WNFM01 (sample SAMN13153352, study PRJNA577476) | soil metagenome | isolation source: 60 cm saprolite on Douglas fir-dominated hillslope | place: USA:California | collected 2013-09-17 | reverse complement strand
TGAGAACAGGTAGAGAAAGCGTTATGACTACCGCACAAATCGAGGACGAGATTCGGAGCCTGAGGCCGAGCGAGAGAATCGAACTCTACAGATGGCTCGATTACTTTGTTGTGGCTGATTATGGTGTGGATGCTAATTTCTGTTCGAGGATAGGGATGGACCGGTCACTTGAGATCCGCGCGCGCACTCGACCAGAAGGTGAAGATCAACGTCAGGAGAATCCTGACGAAAGGTCTCGCATCCCAGAGGGGGCGTAACGCTGGACCCATCGCCACACCGTGGCGTGCTCGGCCAGCAGTTCTCCGGTTCAAATTGTCGCCACTTGAACAGACCGGAAACCGAGGGTGCGAGAAGCATTGGCCCAGCCTATCAGGTCCACCAAAATTGCAACAACCACACACTCAGCTTTGGTTCATCCACGCATCAAAGCGCAAAGAAGTTCATCGAGTTTTACGGAAGCTATAATCGTTAACCTATCGCTAATCGCGTAAGGCAAAATCAGTTCCCCTCCATGGCTGAGTGCACCGCAGGTATAGATCACGTTCGGTACATAACCGTCCCGCTCGTCTTCTTCAGGCGTCAAGAGCGGCTCGCGCAATCGCCCGATTACCTTGGTCGGATCGGTTAGATCGAGTAAGACCGCGCCGATGCAATATTTGCGCATTGGGCCGACGCCGTGAGTGAGCAAGAGCCAGCCAGCCTCTGTCTCAATGGGTGAGCCGCAATTACCGATCTTGGATAATTGCCAGTTTTCCGATGGGCGCACGAGTATCTGCGGGTCGTCCCAGAAATGGGGATTGTCGGAGAACATGATGAAGAGGTTTTCATCGTCCTGGCGTGAAATCATCGCGTAGAGCCCGTCGATGCGTCGGGGAAAAAGCGCCATCCCCTTATTCTGGGCCGCCCGGCCATTCAGAGTGCGTACACGAAAATCCAGAAAATCCCGCGTTTTCATCAACTGGGGGAGAATAACGAGTCCGTTGTAAGCGGTATAGGTGGCGTAGTAGAGCGCCGTTCCGTCGTCATCGACAAACCGGACAAAGCGGGTGTCTTCAATGCCATTGCTCTCATTAGAGGAAACTGGGAAAATAACGCGCTCGCTCATCGCGAGGTCGGGTGAGAAGCGAAGTTCGTAGTTACTCTCGGCCAACCAGTGCACACATTCGAGGGTACGCTGTTCTTCGCGCCGGATAACCCCCAAGCGGCGCCGTAAATGGAGTATGCTGCGGTCGAGTTCCGCGAGCGTGAAGGTCTCACCGAGCGATGCAAGTATGCTATCCGCGAAATCGGTCTCAAATCCCATCTCGTGCAGCTTTACGAGAAAGGTCGCTTTTTCGTACGTCGGATTCGTCGCAATCTCTGGCGGGTTGACAAAGCGCGTTACGTTCTCTGCGGAGATCTCACCAAGTGGACTGAGCACACCCGTGCGGAACTCGATCGACGAGATATGGCCTTCCCCGACAGCGCGTAGGCTCATGATAAAACGCAATGCGCCCGGTTCGAGACCTGACTGGTCCGGATGAGGCACGATAGAAGGATTGAAGAGCGCCGCAGATTCGAGTGCGTATTCCCCGCTGAAAAGCGCGCCAATCAAGAGCCGGCGCGCTGTAGAGAGCGACCGATCGGTAAAGACATGTGCCTCGACCCGCCTGTAAATGCCCAGCAGCGACGAGTCCAGGTCACGGTGCCGGGCGCTAAATTCGCGGCGCACGATCTCGAGTTCTCTTTCAGTCTCCTCTTCGCTCAGCGCGAGGACGCGACCGATAATCTGAGTGAGACGTGAACGGTCTGCAGGAATGAACGGCCGGATCACGACTCAGTATGAGCGTCCCCCCAGGCGGGCTTTCATCTTCGATTTCGCTTCTTCCGAGAACCCTGCAGTTGTCGGCGGCTCTTCCGGTAATCGGCCCAAGCGTTGACCGGTCGAACTCTGTTGGTAAGAGTAGCGACGGCATGTAGCACAGAAACAGCCGTGCCAGAAAAGTGCCATCTGCTCCCGCCACGTCAGCTGCGCGTCTAATCGGCGAGATATTAGTCGATCCGCCTCTCGACACGAGACTACACCGCAACGCGTTAGCAGAGGAATCATCAATTTTCGCATGTTCTTATCCTAGATACTTCGATTTCCGTAACGGTATTGTGTCTCCGGATGGTGTTTCTCCGGCTCATGTTAGTAACCGCGACAAACACGCATGAAGTTTCACAGACCCTTTTATAACCTCCGGAGTCAACTGTTCCCGAAATCGACTCTGCATGAAGTTAGTCGAGAATTCTGTCGATTCCTTACACGTTTTTGTTGGGAGATTGGCAGTTGGTTTGTGAGAGGCCGCTTCCCATACGTGTCTGTTCATCCGACTTTCTCACGTTTGAACCGCCGCTTTTCCAGGCACAACCGCAGAGCTGATCGCACGCGGTGTAAGATAACCCCGAGGTAGTTGGAGGAAATCTGTAGCCATTCGCAAAGCCCTTGAGTGGACACCTGTTCAATAGTTCGGGAAAAAAAGTCAGCAAATTTCGTCGGCATGCTAAGGCGAAGGAAGAAGAGGCGGTCCTTTTGACCCTTATTCTAGAGGTTCAGGTTATGAATCCGTCAGATCCAGCGTTTCTGGGGAAGCCCACGCCGCCATCCGGTCTTCCAGTGAGCCCGGCGCACTGGGTGGATCAGTACGGGGACGATCTTTACCGCTACGCTCTGTCACGGCTCAGCCAGCCTGAAGTGGCAGAAGACGTCGTTCAGGACGCACTCTTAGCCGCCATCAAAGGCCTAGGACGCTTCGGTAGACGGTCCTCGGAAAAGACTTGGTTGTTGTCGAATCTGAAACGAAAGATCGCGGATCACTTTCGAGACCAGTTCCGTAAGGAGAAATTCTTTGAGGATGAGTTTCTCAGCGAAGACTTGGAGGAGCCATTCGATGAAAACGGCTGGCGGGTTCGAGCAGCTCGATCGACCAAACAGAAATTTGCAGTCGATGTTTTGGACCGGGACCTCTTTTGGCGCATGGTGCAGGAATGCCTAAGCGGCGTGCACCATTTTCCTTGGGAGGATGCTTATGTACTTGACGAATTGATGGGCGCCTACTGCGTGATGGAAAAAGGTAGAGAGGCGAAATAGCCAGCAAAACTCAGTAAGGAGTTCACCGAACTTGCGACTAATCTCTATGAAATGCCCAAACGTGCTTGGAACATTGTTAAGGAGAGGGGGTTAACATTTGCGAGCACCGGCGGGGCTAAAAGAAACACAGTATGAACAGTATTAAAGACCAAGTTGCAGTGATTACGGGGGCCGCCGGAGGTATCGGGCAAGCCCTGGCCATCGAGATGGCACGTCGCGGAGCAGCTTGCATCGCGTTGGTGGACTTCAGTGGGCAGGTTGTGCAAGTGGCCCGCGAAATAAACGCTGAGGTTGTCCGCGTAGTTACAATTGCTTATCGCGAGGACACGACTGACCCTGACTTCCGGCAGGAAGTGTACGCTGACTTCACCTCCAAAGCAGGCGTGCCGCGCATCTGTGTTCCGGCAGCAGGAATTACCAAAGATGCGCTTGCAGTCAGCATGCAGAAGAAGACCGGACGGATAGTGCTGTACCCGATAGAAAATTTCCGCAAGGTGGTGGAAGTTAACCTGACTGCACCAATCTACTGGGCGATGGAACTGGTAGCAGCTGTGGCAAAGGATCGCATTTCTCGCGACCTCAAGCGCTGGCAGCCGGAAGAAGGATTACAGGGAGCAGTTGTGTTTGTTGGATCCGTTTCCTCAGCAGGAAATGTTGGTCAGATCTCCTACTCCTCAACTAAAGCGGGCTTGGAGGGGGCTGCTGCCACGCTCATGGCCGAGGCCATGTATTATGGGGTCCGTTGCAGTGTGATTCATCCGGGCTTCACCGATACCCCGATGGTACGGGAAATTGGGGAGGAATACATCCGGACTAAAGTCATTCCGCAGACTCAACTGAAACGGCTGATCAAGCCCCCGGGGATAGCAGATGCCATTTGCTTTATGATAACGAACGCTGCTGTGAGCGGCGAACTTTGGGCTGACGCCGGATGGCGCGCAGCCGCATAACTGGAAAATGAATACTAACAAAGCTGAAATCCTGCCTACCGTAAAACCGACGACGGGCGAGAAACTCGTCGTGCTGACTTCGATCATTACTAGCCTCCCGGGAGCCGCCGCTACTGCTGTCTTTCCGATTTTGAAAATTGCTATGACTAACATCGTTGGTATTTTCTTTTTGACTGCCGTCAGTCTGGCGCTGTCCTCTGCTGCCCTCGCGGACAATCGAGGCGTCCTCGCAGCACAAGGATATCGCTGGGTCGTCGTCGACGGACCGTATGCTTGCAACACTGAGCAAGATGCCGAACACATCACTACTCACCATACCGACGCGGCAGAGCTCGAAGCGGTACAGAATAGCCGGTGTTACTATCTCATACCGGGAAAGATCGTGCAGCTGATTAAGCAGGATCCAGCGCGCGGCTTGTCGCAGATGCGCGTAGCTGGCATCCCTAGGCCGCTTTGGGCCTATAGCCGATTCGTCAGTGAGCATCCGGTCCGGGACCTGGACGGCGGGATCGAAACAGCAGAAAACTCCGGCCTAGTGTCTGCCGCTCATACCGCGCTCCCTGCCGCTAGTCCGGCCGGTCTAACTCGGCCGGATGGAATTAACTAAGTACCAATGTCATATGCAAAACTCATCAATCATACTGTCAGATCGATGCCGTTATCGAGATGACAGGCCCAAGTGCAAAGTAGTTATCATTTACGAGGACAACGCAGCGGGAAGGCGTGCCAAACATTTCTGCGACGAAGTGATGCGGGAGCTAGTCGACGCATGCGATATCAGCTTGGACCTTTGGAACTTCCAGGTACTTGGACTTTTCCAAGTTGCGGATACGGCTTTGAAAGCCGCCGCTCGAGCGGACGTCGTGATTCTTTCAATGCACGGCACTGCTGAGCTTCCTGCCACGACGAAAGATTGGATTGAAAGATGGTCCCAGCGAATTGCCGATAGTATGCCTATGCTCGTTGCACTGGTCACTCCCGCTAAGACAGAGCGCGGCACCGTGGCTTCCACACTGAGTTACTTACGCAGCCTCGCCGACGAGAATCAGATCTGCTTTTGGGCTAACACTACATTTTTGTCTGTCTAAACATCAGAAAGAAATCCAATTATGTTCTCGTGGACTTACCGCACGCAAGGGAACGAGATGTCTCGTTTTTCGGCGACCTGTACCCTGAGCGACTATCCACTTTTGATCGGCGAGATCCTACGCCGCGGCGACATCCGGTCTCGGCGGCGGGCTAAGCGTCGCTTGCTTGTTCGGAAAATCAAGGGCGCTTTCGGGGTGCGCAATTAGCTATCACGCGTCAGCTTCTTGGTACGGAGTCGTGTCCCTGTGAGACCAGGGTGCGAAATTGCCCAGCCAATCGCACCTTGAATGCAGCTAGTAAATTTTGGAGGGACTCTCGTAATCAGGGAGGAGCGACGCTCTGCGCCTCTTGATGAGAAGGCATACGGTTAATTCCGGGTGCAGTCCTGGTTAGAAACTTCAAATAGACGATGGAAATGCCAACAACACAAACTGTAACGTTAACGGTCAACGGATCGGAGGCTCTACCGATAAGAAAGGGAATACGGCCGAACATGATCTGCGAACCCGTGCATATCCAATTAGATGGACGTGGGAATCCGAAATACCTTCATCATCTAGTCGACGAAGTTCGTGGCTGGCCTCACGTTCAATTGCATCGGCCGTATGCCGACGATCCAGATACATTCTCTTTTCGACTGGAGGAAGTAGCGATTGCAGCCGACTCGTCGGCATTCATTAGGGACCGGGAGTTCGCTCGCATGCTCATTGCTACACCAACAATATACCTGGCTTTGCCGTTGGTTTGCGCGCACTGGGCGATTGTGCGCCGATGGGCCGAACCGCACTATCCGAGTTCCCACGGGGTGATGCCGCCCGGCGTCGTAGTTTTATATATGCCAAGAGATCAAGAGGAACTCGAGGTATGTTATTTCCTCTTTTCGGAGTCCTACCGCGTCGCACGTAAGGTTGCTGAGCAAACGTGGGCGACGTGAAAAGTGGTCCAGTAAAAATCTGGGACGGGCTAATCGCGGCTGCATCGAGGTAGCTTCATCTTAGTATTTTAACTTTCCTCCTATGTTAGTTTAGTGTCATTGCTGTACTGTTACACAAGGGCTTGATTTGTCGGGAAAGAGGAGATTCCGCAAGATATCTCCGTATTACGGATTCTGCACCGCTGAGTCACACAAGCTTTTTGGGAATATTTTCGTCACGTGGATGCTCATTCATCCGGAGAGCCAAATCGTCCAGTCGTAACGGGGATATGGAATGATGCTGCCGGAAACAGGATTCCTTATGCTTGCGTGAGGTACTACCCCCCCGAACGCCTCGGCCGAGTAGTCAATGATGGATGGGCACCTATAAGTTAAAGAGGAGTAGTTAGGGGAAAGGAGGGCGTATTTTGTGTTGCGAGCTCGGCGCACGCTATTTGGTTCCAGAAAATCTGCGCAAGCAGAGGGGTGGTTTAGCCGTCAGCGCAGATGGAATGGTTTCCGGTGGAATTGTTTTGCGTTTCTGAGTCGAAATCCATGGGTCTAACCAAGGTATAGAACTTTTGGATGGACAACTATGGGCACAAGTATCCGCACAGCGATAATAGGAACCCTCGGGGGAGCAGCTGCCAGTGCACCTCTGGCGCTCAGCCTTGGCCACCCGCGTTTCAGCGTCGTTCTCGGTGCGGCGATCGGCGTCGCCTACGCCGTCAGTACGCGACGCACGCCTCAGGCTTACGTTGACAACCTGTTGGCGGCTGGTGCGCTCGGAGTGCCCTTGTGGGGCCTGATCAGCGTTATTGCGCTTCCCTTACTGTCCGGTCAAAGACCTGAGTGGAGCCCGGAAGAGATGAGGGCACACCTCCCTGTACTCGTGGGATGGGTCTTCTATGGCGCCTTGCTTGGTTTGCTCACTCAGGCATTTAGCGATCTCGCGGAGCATATCTTCGGTCCTGAAGCGGCAGGCGTTGGGCTGGTTGAGCAGCAAAGGAAACGGATCGTAATCCTGGGAGGCGGATTCGCGGGCATGAAGACGGCAGAGTACCTGGAGCGCGAGCTTCACACGAACTCATCAGCGATGGTCACACTGATCAGCGAGACTAACGCGCTGTTGTTTACCCCAATGCTGGCGGAAGTGGCTGGAAGCACGCTTGAACCTAGCCATATCAGCACGCCCTTGCGCAGCAGCCTCCACCGCACGGAATTCATCCGCGGGCGAGTTAACGCGATTGATCTGGAGAACCGCGAAGTAGTCTTGGCCTCTGATTCCCCGACAGGGCAGTTAGTCGTTCCATACGACCATCTGGTGCTGGCGCTCGGATCGGTTTCCAATTATCTGGGAATGGCTAACGTTGAAAAACTGGCCTTCAACTTCAAAAGCCTGCTGGATGCCATTTGCATCCGGAATCGCGTAATTGAGATGTTCGAGCGGGCCGACCGCGAGTCTGATGCATCGCAGCGGGTGCGCTTCCTCAGCTTCGTGATTGCCGGCGGCGGATTTGCCGGGGTTGAGCTGGCTGGCGCGCTTAACGACTTTGCCCGGGGTATCCTGGCCGACTATCCAAACCTCAATCCAAATGAGCTGAAAATCGTCCTGGTTCACTCGCGGGACCGGATTTTGCCGGAATTGAGTGAATCGCTGGCCAGGTATGCACAGAAAAAGATGGAAGCTCGTGGCGTGAGCTTCCGCTTAAATGCCAGGCTGAGTGATGTGCAGCCCGGTGTCGTCATGGTCAGTGATGAGGAGATCCGCGCCCAGACTTTGGTGTGGACTGCCGGCACCGCCCCAAATCCCCTGCTCAAGTCTCAGCCCTTCGAGCGTGACAAACGAGGCGCAGTGAAGGTAGACCCCACCCTGGCGGTGCCGGGTCATTCGGGTTTATGGGCACTGGGAGATTGCGCAGCAGTCAACGATAGCAAAAGCGGCAAGCCATGCCCTCCAACGGCACAGTTTGCCATTCGCGAGGCCGCAACCGTGGCCAGAAATATCGCAGCTCAATTGGGTGGACGGCCGCTCAAGGCTTTTCATTTCGATTCACTGGGAGCCTTGTGCGTGGTCGGGCATCAGACAGCCTGCGCCGAATTGAGCCTGCCTTTTGCGCGGAGCAAATCCGTGCGCTTCTCAGGGCTGCTGGCGTGGCTGATGTGGCGGGGAATTTATCTTTCGAAATTGCCGGGAAGGGAGAGGAAGATTCGTGTCCTGATCGACTGGGCGATCGAGCTTTTCTTCCCACCAGACATCGTGCAGACGATCGATTTGCAAGAGGAGCGCCATTAAATGTTAGTATCACAACGCTCATCGACTGCGCAGCGTGGGGCATCAACCAAGGGTGGAGTCTGGCTAGCGCCGCTGCTTGGGCTTTCGACCGGCATACTGGGCAGCATCATTCAAAGCAAAATACTCTCGGCTCCGATGATTCCCTGTATCTTGGTCGGAGGAATTTTTGGCCTCGCCTTCGGTCTCTTCTTCGCCAGACGCACCAACACTCCGGGAGCGGGCCTGATCTGGGGCCTCGGCAGCGCGTTGCTTCTTTGGTTCGTCACGCCTACTGGAATTGATGTATCGCTGCTCCGTGCCGCTTCTTCCGCCGCGATGCTGAACGACGCACTCGCGCGGTTTCCCAAGCTTGTCGCTTACTTGGTGTGCCTAGGCATGCCGGTAGGCGTGATTCTCGGAGTCCGCGAATGTCTTCGCGCCAAGCAAGAACAGCCGAAATTTCGCTGGGGCCGCGCGGTCGTGGCCGGAGGACTCGCAGGAACCATTAGTGGACTGGCGTTCAGCGGTTGGGAATATGCAGGAGGGTACTTGCCGCTACTCCAGGGGTTGCCGGAGTTCGAATCTCAGGCGACGGCGGTAATGCTGCATTTCCTGGTGGCCCTGCTAATTGGCGCAATTTTTGGAATGCTCTTCCAGCGAGACGTGCGCGGCTACGGCTCCAGCATGGGCTGGGGTCTGGGGTTTGGAATCTTCCTATGGTTTTTCGGCCCGCTCACGATTTTCCCCATCATAGGGCGGCAGCCTCTGGATTGGTCCGCAGAACAGGGTACCACGTTATTCGGTTCGCTGGTTGGCTACATTATTTACGGCGTCATCCTAGGCACCGTCTATGCATTCCTGGACCGGATATGGGTGAGACTGTTCATTGAATCCGATCCATTGAATCGCGAGCCCGAAGGCCTAGGCGTCCATTTCCTACGTTCCGTCGAATGGGGAGGGCTGGCTGGGCTGGTCGGAGGCTTCGTTTCGATTCCAGTCATGACTGCAACCGGAATTCTGCCGAAGATTGCCGCTGTCGACACCAGTCTCGGCGGTATCCACGGCCTGGTCATCCATCTTCTTATAAGTGTAGGAATCGGGATGACGTATGGCCTGTTATTCCGCAATGAAGCCCCCAGCATTGGGCTCGGTATTCCCTGGGGATTTCTGTTTGGTATGATCTGGTGGTATGTAGGCCCGCTGACGCTTTTGCCGTTGATCTTGACCGGAGTTTACGATTGGAGGGCAAGCGCGGCTGCTGCTCTGCTTCCCTCGCTCATCGGACACTTGATTTACGGCGGGGCCACTGCGTTCACCTTCCTCGTCTTGGAGCGGCAGTATAAGCGATGGCTGCTTCTCGACCCACGCATTGCAGCCCGCGAACAGCGTCGCCTTCGTCCGCTAGGAACACCAGCCCCAGCACTGTGGTTCTTCGCCCTTGGACTCGGAGTACTACTTCCAATTCTACTTGGTTAATACGGCCTTATTTTTCGTGCAGAGGAATCCGGCAAAAACCCTGTGGTGGAACTCCAAGAGCGCTGTTGAACTTACTGGACAAATTCTGAAATGCGATGAGAGCCGTGAGCTCGATGATGGCGTCCTCTTCAAAGTGTTTCTTTAGCTGCTTCATCAAGTCTTCCTCAATCGCGCCGGAGTGCAGCGTGACGGCTTCGGCGTACTCAAGCGCGATACGCTCAGACTCACTAAAGAGGTCGCTTTGTTGCCAAGCACCCAGTGCTTCGACCTTGCTGAACCCAACGCCTCGCTTGATGAGCGTGGCGGAGTTTATGTCGACACAAAAGCTGCAACCGTTAAGCTGCGAGACGCGCACCGTAATCAGCGAGCGCAAAACTGGAGGCAACGGCGAGCTTCTCCGATCGATCATCCCATAGAGAAACGCGACTCCTAGGAAGACTTTGGGCGCGCGCGCCCAAAGCCGTGCGGAGTCGAGTACTGGTCCATATTTACGCCGCTGGTTCCAAAAGAAAGGCCACAGATACCAAGGGCAAGTATGAAGCGGTTTAGGAGAAATTCGCATGACCTTCTTCTCAAATCTCATCCGTTCCTCCAAAGGAGCAAGATGAGCCGGGTCAAAATCCGCTACCGTATAAATGCGCCACCGTGTAATTAACTAGACTCCTAATTCCGCTTTTTCTCTGCGGTGCAGTATTCGTTTCATTAATGCGTCAATCGAGAACAAGCCCGGTCCAAACACGAGAACGATCACAGCTGTGAGCAAAAACGGAAATGGGTCCGCCTTAACAAATTTATCCGGATCACTGAAAATGCTCGATACCGCCTCGAAATCGGCAGCCAGGTAGGCAACGGTCATGGAGATCACGATTAACAGCGAGAGGAGCCGCGATCCGAGACCGATGATCAGAAGCAAACTGCCGAAACATTCAAGCGAACCGATAAAGTAGGCGTTCAAAGTGGGCAACGGAATGTGAAGGCTGGCGAAGAACTCCGAGACTTTTCCGATGTTCGAAAGCTTGCCTTCGCCAATGAGAAATAGTTGCCAGAAGAAATAGAGACGCAACGCGAGTAGCACCGGTGACTTGAGAGAGTTAGCGCCGGTTACGAGCAGCTCGTAAGCTCGGCGAATTATATCCTTTGAAGTATTCATGATGGGCGACACAACCAGCCAAGTACCGCCCAGTCATCGAACCACTCTTTGATCTGCGCGGCCCAATCGATGTTTGTCCTATTGCTTGGTGCTACGGCGTCAGCGCAGGCGTTCTCGAGTGTTGCGCCGCGAGCGAGCGCTGAAAGGATCGCGAATGCCTCCGGATCTTCGCGCTTATAGTAAAGCATGTTATCGTGGCGATGGACTACCAGGTACACCTTCGCCCGCTTGGGTGGACGGATCGGCTTGCGACGGGCCCTCGCCGTCGGTGCAGAGCCGACGGCATTGCTCGCCTCACCACGCAATACATCCGATTCTCGTTTTTTTACCGCGATCAGGAAATCATCTACCGCGTACTCCAGTTCAAGCAGCGAAAGATACGGCTGCAATCCGAGGCGCAATGTTGCCGCCGGGGTATCAAGAATATCATCCGGCGTAATCGGCGGTTTGGACGGCCCGTCGAATGCGACGATTTGCGCCCACTCGAATCGGGCCATGTCGAGGGCCAATTCTTCTCGCGGCGCAGCCCACTGCGGTTCCTCCCGGAGAAATTCCTCCAGGCGGTTGCCTAGATCACGCAAAGTGTAGGAATCGGAAGGGTAGCGCTCCAGATATGCTGTAATCAACTTCATAAACTTCCGTCGCCCGACGATAGCGCGCAGACCCGGGTAATCGTCCCAGAGGCAGTCCAGAACGCGGAACCAGTACTGACGATTGTAAATTTCCAGTCGCTCAAAGGAACTCAAGCGATCGTTCGGTTTGATAAAATCCGCCGCCGCTTCCTCCATCGGCCTGCCATCAATCCAGCGTTTTTGCATTCGCCAGCGAGGCGTGAGCGGACGAAACAGAGCAGCGCTCATCACTCTCTGCAACTCTCGCAGTTCCGCGGGAGAGCTGATGTTACGCGGCGCTCTCGACGAGCTGTTTGTCGCGGAATTTATTGGCTTTGAGCGCTTCATTGTGAACCTCGTCGAAGGACGGGATGCGGTCGTCCCATTCGAGCAGCGTGGCGGTGGAGCCAACGAGTTTGATGGCGTGGGCATACATTTGCCATACAGGGTCGAGAACGGGATGATCGTGCGTATCGAGAAGGTACTTTTCGAACTTCGAGTGGCCCGCAATATGGATCTGCCCGACCCGATGATGAGGAACGTTGTTGAGGTAGTCGTACGGGTCGAAGTTGTGGTTTTTCGACGAGACGTAAATGTTGTTTACGTCCAGCAGTATCCCGCAGTCGGCCAGTTCGACCACTTCGCTCAGGAACTCCCACTCCGTCATTTCTGAGGCGTGATACTCAGCATAGCTGCTCACGTTTTCAACGCAGATGGGTACCTCAAGATAATCACGCGCAGCCCGGATCTTTTCCGCGGTATGGCGCGCAACGGCAAAGGTATAAGGCATTGGAAGC
>WNFM01277174.1_pt1 | contig 12376 bp, 14 predicted proteins | sample 5400271 | NCBI WGS metagenome assembly WNFM01 (sample SAMN13153352, study PRJNA577476) | soil metagenome | isolation source: 60 cm saprolite on Douglas fir-dominated hillslope | place: USA:California | collected 2013-09-17 | reverse complement strand
CGCATCTTCACTTGGCGTTCACGGCCGAGAATCGCCAGCAAGTCGAAGCTTTCTATCGCGCGGCTCTGGAGGCGGGTGGCAAAGACAATGGTGCGCCTGATCTGTGCCCGCATTACCACGCGAACTACTATGCAGCTTTCGTCATTGGTCCGGACGGGCACAACATCGAAGTGGTTTGCCACGAACCCGAGGCCTAACCCTTCGTTGCACCCGACGTGCTACGGCTGGCTTCGCCAGCCTCCGCCCGCGGGTGAACTCAAACGTTAGATGGTAAGCCCGATGCGAGTCGCTATTCGTGGACTCATCGTTGCGAGCGCGGGTGCGGCGGTCACCGCCCTATATGTTTTCGTTGTGGCACCGCGTCTTCTGGACCCCGACAACATGCCGTCTATTAGGCAGCTTACACGCATAGGTCGTTGAGGCTGAGGCACTTGGGTCCTTCAGTGCAAAACGCACTGCGCCGTCAGCGACGCCCATAGAACGCATCGATGGTCAAAAACGGGTTTTTACGAATTGTTCCGCAAGTTACGTAAAAACTCTTGAACAGGCGCTAAAAGCGACTTGGTAAGCGGATCATTGGTGTTAAAAGCTGGATTATTCACGTTGTTGGCGTGAAAAGTAGCTCTTTCGACGCTCTTATGCCCACAGCTCACACTGAGAGCCCTCTGCGCTGGCAGCTTAGGACGGCTGCTACGGAGTTCGGATGGACTACAGAGAGCTTGGGGCGCAAGCTGAATCAAGCGGGACAAGTACCAGGGGCCGATAAATGCTATAGCACCGCGCAGATTGTCAGTGCGCTCTTTGGCAATATTTCGGCGGAGCGTCTCCGCAAAACCGCGGCAGAGGCTGATAACTGGGAGCTCAAGAACGCCGTTTTGCGTGGTGAATCGTTGCCGCGCGGGTTGCTGACTCCGGCTCTGGAACAAATTTTCGTCGTCATCAAGCAACTGATCATGGGCTCCTCGATGACGACCGCGGAAAAACGGGACCTGTTGAACACCATCGCGACCTGGCCGGTTGCGGTCAGGACTGTGGCCACTAAAGCTGCAAAGCAGGTCAAGCTCGCCGAAGACAACAACGGCACAGGCGACAACGACCAGGGCGAAGTCGAAGAAGAGTAAACGCTCCGGGAACTCGTGCGGCCCTCGAATCATCTCGAAACTACCTGGCTGGATTCCCCCAGTAACGAAGCGCAGCTACACGCGAGCGTGCACCATCCTAACGGTGGCGCACAACATCGCTTCAATGAGCAAGCGGTGCGAGAGTTGGTGCTGAGATGGCAAGACAGTCGCGAGCCTGCGCTACTCGATGAGATCCTGCGTCGTTGCGAGCCGGCGCTCACCGGGACAATCTTGACGCGGGGCGGCTATTCAGCGGATTTTGACGAGGCGCTGAATGCTTTACGGGTTCGTCTCTGGCGAAAACTGCCAAAATACGACCACTCCAAAGGGCGCATTTTCACTTTCGTCAGTCTGATCGGCAGTCAGGGCATCACCGAAATGCGGACGAAGCGGAACCTTCAGGCGCAACGGTATCCGGAGGCTGACATCTCTGCGCTCGATTGTCTGAAGCATTCGTCTTGGTCGCGGATCTCTCAAGCTGAAGCTCTCGAAGACGTTAAACACAGGATCATGCAGGTTCGGACTACATGCAGCGATCCGCACGAGCTTTCGAGCCAACGCTGGTTGGTAAAAGGGCTGCTCGATGCTGAATTCAAGCTGCGCAGGCACGAGGCGGCTGACGCCATGTCGATTGTCTACGGGTTGCACCCGAAACGAGCGCGTGTCTTGCATGATCAAACTTTGCTTGAAGTGCGGCGGCAATCGCTCGACATCGTGGAGATTCCGAAAATCGATATCCCACACTTGTGCGGAACTCGGGGTCACGCCCTAGCGCGATATGCTGATCAGTTATCGGCGCAAGATTTCTCAAAGTTGGCGTATCTGATGAAAAATTTAGCTCCGACGATCATCCCTCGGCCTGAGCGCATCGACTTGATTCTGGCCGGGTTCCCGAATGCGCGGCGACTCTTCGACTGCGGGTAATTATCGATTCCGGCGAGAGAAGAAAGATCGGGCGGTCATCATCACAGACCGCGTCGGGTTTGATCACGCCGAGCTTGCGCAGTCTGGAGCCGGTCTCGTACGCGATCCCGAGCACGTCGCGATAGAATTTCACTTCGGTTGCGTAAACGGGGAGCTCAGGCATCGGGTCACAGCTTAACAGAAAACTTGTTCGACCTGTTATCTGAACTACTTCAGCCCTCCGCAGAGGTCATTCTGCCTCACAACGAGGCCGATCGGGACTTTTCAAGGCAGGGTGCCTTCGGATTACGGATCTTGTTTGCTATCGCAACTAATCTCTCGATTTGTTCGGCTTTTCTTGGGCGTATCACGACAATCTCTGTCATTGACAGCAGATAAGACGCGCCGTCCATTCGTTATGTCGCCCAGCAACCTTAGCTAAGGTCTTCTTTCTCCCCCGGCGACACGGACGTTTCCTGGAGACCGAGAAATCCCGCAGCAGGTCGTTAAGCGACGACCATTCTAAACTCCGGGAGGAAACAATGAAAACGCGCCTACTGCTTGCCCTAGTAGGATTGGCAATCAGCTTTGCCTTGCCGACCTTTGCCCAACAAACAAACACGCCCGATCCACGAATAGCCCAGCAGCGTGATCTTGTCGGGGACGTTAAGGCACTTGATGAATTCGGTGTGCTCGCTACGAAGCAGAGCGAGGCATTCACGAACAACGACGCAGCCGCAGTGGCCGCGCTTTTCACAGAGGACGCGGTTTTGGTGGCCCCGGACGGGATATTTTCCGGCAGGCAGGCCATCCAGAAAAGGTATGAAGACACGTTTCAGCGGTGGCCTTTCACGCTTTTTAACGACCCGCGCGAGTGTCACCTGAAAGCAATTGACAACGCGGTTTGGTCGTTTGGAGAATGGGGGGGTACTCTTCAAAGCCAGACTGGTCCCGTGTTCGTCAAAGGCTACTGTTCAGCCATCTATGTTCGTGAGGGTGACGCTTGGAAGATCCGCATGTTGACCCTCACCGAGCGCCCACGACTGGCCCCGCCTGCTGAGACGAAGTAGAACATCGGGAGGCAACATGAAAATACCATTGCTATCCACCCTCGCAGGTTTGGCAATCGGCTTTGCCTTGCCGACCATTGCTCAAGAGCAGAAAGCAGTCGATCCAGAGGTGCGTCAGCAGATTGAAGCGGTAGCAATGAAGTTTGTGGAGGCGTATAATAAGCGCGACGCGGCTGCTTTGGCAGCCGGATACACTGCGGACGCTGTTGAAGTCCGGTCGTGGGCAACGTCGTGGAATGGTGGTACGCATTCCGGTCAGCAAGCCATCGAAAAAATGTTTGAAACCGACTTCAAATTAAATCCTGGTAAGATGGTCAACAAGCTTGTTCAACTCTATCCGATCGCTAACGAGGTATGCGCGATAGCGAATAGGAGTGTCGGGACATGGAAAGGCTACACTGTAACGATCTATGTTCGTGCCCTCGATCCCGATACCTGGAGGGTCCACATGACCTATGTCAATGAATTGCCACCTTGATAGGATCATCACGGAGGAGCGCGGTCCAGACTGGTCCGGGAAAATTGTGATGTCAAACTTGATGTCAGCGACCCCCTATTCCCCTAAAAAGCCGAGAAATCCGTCGACTGGATATTGTAGAGTCCACGTCTTAGCCGGTATGTTGGCCATGCTCACCTGTTTTGGGCGCGCCGCGGAGCCGCTCAAAATCGGCATGGTAGCTCCGGTCACGGGACCGCTGGTCGAATTAGGCAGTTACCAGATTCAGGGTGCCAAGCTCGCTGTCGAGGAGATAAACAAAACAGGTGGCGTACTCGGCCGACCAATCGAGCTTGTCATAGAAGATGACCAGACGACCAACCCGGGAGTTGTGCTCGCCTTCAGCAAGCTTGCCGGGGACAAGGATATTCCCGGATTCATCGGACCGATCCTTAGCACCCAGGTCCACGCCATAGCACCAGACATCCAGAGGACTGGCAGACCGGTAATGATAGGTGCCACTGACCCACAGCTTACCCATATGGGCAATCCATGGCTGTTCCGCTGCCGTCCGAACGACAACGCTAAGAGTCTTGAGCCTCAGAAGATCCGCGAGGCGATCTTGAGCGTCAAGGGCTACGCCGGCGCCGAGGGTACCTACAATTTCGATCAGAACGGCGATGGGCTCCGCGGCTACAACATCGTCAAAAACGATAACGGCAAGATCGTGTTCATCAAGCATATCGACTTCAGCGAATAGAGAATCTGCGCGGGAGAGCGGCATGCCCTGACCCGCTGCACGCGCTAGTGCCTATGGGCATAGCCCTCCAGCTTCTCTTCACCGGCCTCGGCATCGGCAGTATTTATGCCTTGGTCGCGCTTGGATTCGTGCCTATTTACCGGGCCACAAACGTGGTCAATTTCGCTCAGGGGGATTTCGCCATGCTTGGGGCGTTTTCGATGGTCGTGCTCTGCATTGATCTCGAGTTGCCATATTGGCTCGGAATACTCATTACCCTTGTAGCGATGTTGGTTTTCGGCGCGCTTTTTAATCCATGGCGCTTGTCTTATCGTCTGAATATAGCTCAGCTTGGAATAACGCAGCCTGACGGCGCGTAAGAGCTGATCGCCCAGTATTGGCGCGCCACATCCTCGGGGATCGCCCGTCAGTAATGCGCTTTCGTTTCGCGAGTGAGATTCATGCTCTCAAACGGGGTTTTAACGGCACCTTTGTGGCACTGATTTAGCATTACATTTTCTTCAACGTGTTATAGATACGCACTTAAGTGCCACACTCTGAATGATTTCTGTTTGGAGCCGGCAGACGGATTCGAACCGACGACCTGCTGATTACAAATCCGTAGTTGTCTTGTCTCGATGTGTCCGCTATTGTCTTGTCAAGTCCTTCATTATTAGCTAGTAAAAAGCTACTTATGGATTTACAGGGAATTCATAAAAAGACATTTCTGGACATGTCACAATGAAATTCGAGGCAAAGCAGAGGCAAAGCACGCCCCATAGGGAATCAAGTAAACGAAAGCGCAGCCCTTACCCGAAATCGGATTTGCGCTACTGGCAAGATGTGGTCTACAAACCGCGCTACCGTGACGGCCTGGAATCCAACAACTACGTTGTTAGGATCGGCTTCGGCGGTAGACGCACGACGTTTGCGCTCGCGACATCGAACGAAATCGCCGCGGCTTCGCGAGCCAAGGAAATCTACACCTTTATCCTCGCGAACGGCTGGCATGCTGCCCTGGCGAAGTTCAAGATCGGCGTTCATAAAAGCTCTGCGCTTACAGTGGGCGAGTTCCTTTCCGAGGCGCAGAAATATCTCGATGTTCGCCCGAGGACATTTGGCGACAGTGCTCGGGCCCTTCGAAAGATCGTCTCCGATCTCTGCAACCTCGACCCGGGCAACTCGAAGTTTGATTACCAATCCGGCGGCCATGATGAGTGGATTGCCAATGTCAATGCGGTAAAGTTGTCTCGAATCACGCCCGAGAAAGTCCGGGAATGGAAATCCGCGTTTTTAGATAAGGCCAAAGGTGATATCGCGAAAAAGCGAAGCGCCCGGATTTCGGCCAATACGTTCATTCGGAATGCAAAAAGCCTTTTCGGAAAAGCCGCACTCGACCACGTTCAGCTCGACGGTATTGAGCGTCTGCCCTTTGACGGAATCACGACCGGCCAACGCCTGTCAATGCGCTACCGCAGCCAGATCAACGATATCGAGGCGCTCATCGAGCTTGCAAGCCACGATTTGGGCACCGAAGAGAATCGCGAAGTTTTCAAGGTATTCTTGCTAGCCACGTTAGCGGGATTGAGGCGTAACGAAATCGATAAGCTCCAGTGGGCATCGTTCAACTTCGACAAAGGATTTATCCGTATCGAGACGACTCAGCACTTCGCCGCAAAAACCGAAGACTCTTACGCTGACGTTCCACTTGATCCCGAAATGACTGCATTGTTTAGGGGCTTCCGAGCGCAGGGTAAAGGCCCTTTTGTAATCGAGTCTCCTGTCGCCCCGAAGCACGACGTCGGATATTCCCACTATAGATGTGAGAAGATTTTCCAACGGCTCATCCGGTGGCTTCGCGAAAAGGGGGTTCAAGGAAAAAATCCTATTCACGTCCTACGCAAGGAGTTCGGTAGCGAGGTAGCTCGAAAATTCGGCATCTTCGCCGCATCGAGTTTGCTCCGGCACTCGGACATAAGCGTAACTCGGGAGCATTACATCGACAGCAAGAACCGCGTTTCCGTAGGACTGGGCCATCTGCTCAATCGGCCAGATAACGTGGTTGAGATTAGCCAAGATCCAAGGGAAGCAACGCGATGAAAAAAGCACCTGATTTTCGAGATCCGGATCCAAATGATCTCTACTGGGCAGCAATCGCACTTTTTCCGCATCTCCCCTACGAAGGACTAGAGGAAAACGAGCGAATTAAGAGGGCTATTCAAGTGGCTCGCGAGTTTTGGATCAAAGTATACGACGACGTTGGAACACGTTGCTTCACGGAAGCAGTATCCGAACTTGCTAAAGAATCGCTCGCGAGAACCAGGGGCCTTAAAAAGCTAATCCAACCCGCTGACGAAAAAGATGTGTCCACTGCTCAAGTCTATCTCAAAATGCAGCACAACCTGACCTATAAGACGGTTGGAAGACTAAGAGAACAACTCATCCGAGCCGGGATCCCTTTTTGTGTGCCGGAAGACTACGGTTTGCGGTCTGACGGTGAATACGTGCTAACCTCGTTTCTAGATAAATTCGCGGAGGGGATTCGCGCCAAAGAGTGTGAACGCAAAAGGTCGATAAGAGCCAAAAAAGGCGTCAAGAAAATCCCCCAAGGGACACGCGAAAAAAACTCAGGGACAACACAGATAAAAGCCGCAAAAGATGGGGGACAAGTTCACAAGTAGTGCGGACATCCAGCCTATTTTCGGCAACTCGTCCGGAATTCTACAAGGAAAGCTCGGGACGGTTAAACCGCGTTCATCCGCACCCATATATTCGGGCAATTTATGACAAGATCATATCTGTCCGATCAGCGCGAGGAAGACGAGCTATTGCATCCGGGGGAAGTTCGCAAAAAACTCAAAGTCGGAGACAAAACCCTCTATCGGTATCGACGCGATGATCTCCTGCACCCAGTTGTGCTCAACTCGCGTACCTATCGGTATCGCAAATCAGAAATCAATCATCTGATTCAGCCGCCCTGGCAAAAGCTGCGTTAGCTCGTTAACCAGAAAACTCAAGCCGCCAGCCTGGGTTTGGAACTGGCGGCTTCAAAGGCTATTTGTGTCCCAAGTAGTACCATTTCTCCCATTCGGTCGCAAACCGATTTGTCGCTGACTGACCGTCGACCCATCACGCTGCACAAGGAAACGTGAGTTCTTTTGGCAAAGCTGTCCGGAAGCAGCGCGCAACAAATGAGAAGAATTGATTACAAGGAAATTCGGGAGCGGCACGACCTAGTGCGTTATTTTGAATCCGTTGGGGTTAAACTACGCCGCATAAATGATTGCTTCATCGGGCAATGCCCTTTCCACGGTGAACAGCATGGAACCGCTCTAGCGATCTACCCCGATCAGCAACGCTGGTTCTGCTACGGTAGTTGTCAACGGGGTGGCGACATTGTCGACGCTGTAAGTCTCCTGGAGAGAATTAACGCCTTAGAAGCCGCAACGAAACTCGGCTCGCTGGACACCTTGACAGTCAGCAATAATTATCGCAAGGACGCGCCACCGAAGGAACCGGATCGCAAAGCTCTTGCATTACCTGACCTAACAGTTCCAACTGACAACGAACTAACTCAGTTGTGTAACCTGCGCAGCTTTGCCCTGAATCCGCTCCAAATAGCCGTGGCACGTGGCTTTCTGTGGACATATACCGATAGACGAGAGGGTCGCATTTGGTGCCTAACAGACAAAACCAGGCGTCTCGCAATTGCGCGTCGGCTTGACGGCAAACCGTGGGAGTATATCAGCGGCGGATGGATAGCGAATCCAAAAGAACGTCCAAAATCAAAAAACCTTTACGGAAGCCAGGGGAACTGGCCGCTGGGAATCCAGGAAAGCGCACTGTTCTCAGCGATTGCACTTGTTGAAGGCGCGTCGAACTTCCTGTCAGTCATCGCCCATGCCCTGGCGAGTAAGGTAGAAGAGCTGGTCGCGCCAGTGTGCTTAAGTGGTGCCACCCAGCGGATCCCGGAAAGTGCGCTTCCTTATTTTTATGGGAAGCGAGTTAGAATTTTCGCTGATGATGACTTAGCCGGTTACAAAGCCGCAAGGTCGTGGTGGAACCAGTTGGAGAATCTTGCTGGTAGAATTGACATCTTCACTTTCGAAGGTCTGAAACAATCGGAAGGTCATCCGGTCAGCGACCTCAACGATCTGTTACAAATCGACTACGACGATTGGGAAACACATCGGGCTATCGTCGAGACCCTCATGGACTTCGTCCTTCCTGAAGGAGGTTAGATCAATGGCCGGTCTCATTGAGTCGAAGCAGCAGGTAGACCGCAAAATCGACGTTTTGGACCAGTCAAATGGATCCTCAAAGGGTGAGATACTCGGTGGCGGTTCTGCCGATAATTCGTTTAATTCGTTTCATTCGTATCCCATCCTTTCAGAAGATGCCCTGTTTGGCCTACCTGGACGCATCGTGCGGACTTTGGACCCGCACACGGAGGCGGACTGGGCGGCGGTGCTAATTCAACTTCTGCTGGCTGTGGGAAACCTTATCGGAAGAAAACCTTTCTTCCTGGCCGGGGCGGTCAAACATCACACTAATCTTTTTGCATGCATTGTCGGCAAAACTTCGAAGGCCAGAAAAGGAACATCCTGGGCTTATATTCGGTCTTTGCTAGAAGCGGTGGATCCAAATTGGCTAAGGCAAAACCTGGTCAGTGGTCTGTCTTCGGGCGAGGGTCTGATCTGGGCCGTGCGCGATCCACTGTATAAGCCAGAGCGTAACAGTGAGACTGGCGAAGTCACCGACGTGCTTTTTGATCCCGGCATAGCCGATAAACGGCTCTACGTCGCGGAGTCTGAATTCTCGCAAGTTTTCAAGGTCATGAGCAGGGACGGCAACACCCTTTCAGAGACACTCCGCGCAGCGTGGGACACAGGCAACCTCAACACCTTGATCAAGAATAATCCCACAAAGGCGACCGATGCCCATATCACCATTTGCGGCCACATTACCGAAGAAGAACTGAAGCGAAGACTTTCAGAATGCGACCTCTTCAATGGTTTTGCAAATCGATACCTTTGGGTGTGCGCGAAACGATCCAAGTTGTTGCCAGAAGGAGGGTGCATTCCTCACAAAGAGCTTGCCGGTGATCTTGAGGCTCTACGGTCGGCGATTACCCTCGGCGAAACAACTCAGGAAATGCGGCGCGACGATCGTGCCGTCAAACTCTGGGCAGAGATCTATGAGGAGCTTAGTGAGGAAGGCATCGGCTTGGTCGGATCGGCAACGGCCAGGAGTGAGTCTCAGCTTCTGCGACTCTCTATGATTTATGCTCTTCTTGAAAAGTCGAAACTAATTACAGTTGAACATCTGACGGCTGCACGGGCCCTATGGAAATACTGCCATGACTCTGTACAATACCTCTTCGGCGATCAGATCGGCGACCCGAAAGCGCAAAAGATTTTGGACGCCCTTCGGCGGAGTCCTCAGGGGATGACTCGCACAGAAATCTCTGAGAAAGTTTTCAATAAGAACCTGGCATCCAAGAAGATCGGGGCTTCACTCAGTCTGCTCAACCAACTCGGGTTTGCGAGATTCCAACCTGAGGGCGGTAACGGACGAAGTCCTGAGAGGTGGTTTGCAGACCGGTAGAAGGACGAACTAAACGAATTTGACGAATTAAGGCCTTGTGTTTAAGGGCGAAGGACGAGGAACTAATTGAGTTAGATGAATAAAGGAATTTCCAATCTCAGACTCGGAGGAACAATCCTGTGGCTTCGGTGGATTTTCAGAAGAGCCGCTATCCGCATGCGTCGATCCATGAATTCAGATGATACTCGCCAAATCGAACCGACTGAGCCTGAGTTGGCATTGGCGACACCCTGGCGAGAGATGGGGGTCATCCATAAAATCTGCATCGTTATCTGATCGAGACGCGACTGAGGCGGATTCCGAACTCCTTCTGATCAACTCGGATGAATGGGTTCATGGCAAGCGAACATGGAAACAACTCTGTCGGTGGAGAAAAAGATGAAAGCAGGCTCACGAGAGAATTCCCGTCCCAAATGTTTGCGGTTCGCCCAAACACCCAATTAAGGGCCCAGTTCCAACCGATCTTGACAAGCCCGATTCGTAGTCGTTTTCTGCAAGGCAATGTCGGGTGGGACTTGCCGGACAGACTCTTCGATGAACCGTTGCCGTAAGGTTTGGAAACTGCCTTCCCGGAGCGCCTTCCGACGTGTAACCGCCAGCGGGTACACCCTCTTACCTTTCAGGGCAGCACGCACTAGAGCCCGTCAGGCTGACCGGCGAAAAACCGCCGTCGCCGCTCTGCGTGATCAATTTCGGCCTGCACCTGGGGATCGGGCGGCGGCTTTGTACCCTTCTTTGTCACGGTCGGGAACTCGATTTCTCCAATGTCAAGATCATCTGGATCGTCGGGGGCGGTTGTGGCAGAGACCTTACCCAACTCGGCAACCGCGGCACTCACCTCCAGATCGCCTTCAGCCAGACTCCGTTCTGCGCCATCCAGTTGTTTGACCGGCAAGTCAGTCACGTCACGCGGGGCTTCGGCAACGATTTGTTCGATGATTTCCCTCTGGGTTCGCAGCCAATCAAGCGTCTGGTGCGAACTCAGACTTTGAGTCCGTCTTTCGGAGACAACCGTCAATCCAAGCAACTGGCTTTGGTAGCGTAAGACATTTAATACGAAGGCGGCTACCGCCAACGGATAATGGACATCCTCTTCAAGGACCGCCTCACCGCACCGCAGCCGATCGAGCACGACTTTTTTCAAGACCCCGACCGGCAGATAGACCCTCAAAAGTCTTTCACACCGGGCCACAGCCAAGGCCCGGTAGAACGAAACGCTCTCCGTCGGCTCTTTCTGGCAAGACTCGTGATGCGCCATAAGCATCTGGGAAACTTCCCGGGTCGAGATGCCGAGCGTGGCTGCGATCTCCTCATTGGTCTGACCTTCGACCCGAGCGTCCCACACCATTCGTTCAGGGTTGCGATCAAGGCCCGGCGGCGCTGCAATATCCTCTTGTCGGCCATTGGCGCTCACTGCTGGGCCTTTCTGCGGCGAGCCAGTGTCTTGGGGTGTAACCCCATCCGGAGCACAATGCTTTGTTCGCACATCAGGCGAAAGAAACTTTTCGCCGCCATCAGATCGCCAGCAAATGCAGCTGGGCCGACCGTGCCCATATCCAGCGCGATCTGCTGAAGTCTCCGTTTGGATCTGGTCTTCACTTCGAGGCCAGTCTCCGAGTTGCCGATGGCGGACTAATCCTCCACAGATTTTCTCTTGTCCGTCGCAAGCGCTGGAATCGGTGCGGATACAATCGAGAGAGTTTTTCCAAATAGATGCCGATAGCAACCGGGCTGCTTAAAATTCGCTCCGCTTGCTCACTCCAGGGATGCTCTGGCGCAAGCAAGTAGTTACGCAACTGGGTCGCACTCGGTTGCCAAATCCAGCCCGGTCCAGGGGGAGTGACCTGCGCGAAGTACTTATCAAGCCACCCCAACAGCAATCGTTCAGGCGGCACAGTAATGGAGTTGGGGGTGGCTGCACTCAAGGTTTGAGCAAAAATCTTCCGTCACTATTGCGGACTTGGCGAGCACGAAAGTTTGTGAACGTCCACACGATCGCTGCTCGGATGAGTCGCCAATGGAGCGCCGGAACTTTCGATTTTGCTCCTGTTCGCCTCACTCACGGTTAGCGTCCTCGACCGCCTTTCTTTGGTCCGAATACCATTGCTCGATTACTCGGAAATAATGCGTAGCGAGACCCGGATAGTAGTCAGAGTCCAAGCGAGTAAAATCACGGAGATCCTCTAGATCCGCACCGCAACCCAAGCAACTTTGATTAAATGAAAGGACAAATCCGAATCGGCTCCAGCGTTGATCACTGAGGTCGGGTTGTTCAACCGAATCCAGGAATCGTATCAGTTCGAGTAGCGAGAAGGGCCGAGGCGAGGTCTGCTCTGGCAGCCTATATTCGGTCTCGTATTCGTCGACCAGGCTGTACTTGATGTGCGAGCCAATTGGGCGGTTCACGACCGCCGAACTACGCGCACTGCTCGCAGTAGCTCCTGAAGAATGGCGTACCTTAATTCTGACTGGCTACTTCTTGGGAGGCCGCTTGAGCGAC
>WNFM01147894.1_pt1 | contig 12377 bp, 9 predicted proteins | sample 5400271 | NCBI WGS metagenome assembly WNFM01 (sample SAMN13153352, study PRJNA577476) | soil metagenome | isolation source: 60 cm saprolite on Douglas fir-dominated hillslope | place: USA:California | collected 2013-09-17 | reverse complement strand
TGCTCGTCGCCCGAGCCGGTTCCATACGAGTGGTAGATGCCTGTCGAGAGCGGCATGCCCTTGTCGAGGAACGATCCGGCGAGCGCGTCCAGCGCCAGCTGGAATTGCCCGCGATAGACCTGGACCCGCCCCTGCAGGGCGCGATTGGCGGTGAGGAAGGTCGGGGGATCGGCAAATCCGACAAAGCCGCCTCCGAGCGGGAAAGGAAACGCCGCGCCCGCCGTCACCGCCGCCGACAGGTCAGTCTTGGCGTCCTCGAGCAAGGAAGCGATCTTGCTGAGCACGGCGTCCTTGCCGGCGATGGGCGCGAACTGACCGCCGGACGCGTCGACTCCTGTGATGGTCCGCGAGATGTCGACGGGCGCGCCGTTCGCGTCGCGGGTGTTGATCACCTCGAGCAGGGCCAGCGCCATGAAGGTCCTGGTGAAGCCCTTGATCGCCGACTTCTCGCCGTCGGTGAACCCGGCGGGGCCCGAGCTGCTCACCGTGGGAATCTTGTCCACTGCCTGGAGGACCACGTCGGCGTTGCGCAGGTTGGCGTAGGGAGCGATCCAGAAGTTGCCGCCGAAGTTGGGCGCGCTTCCGTCGAGCGCGGGGGTGTTGAGCATGAGCGTGACGAAGCGGTCGTCCGAACCGGTGAGCACCAGCGCTTCACGCCCGAGGATGCCCAACTCGGAGACGTAGCCGATGCGCTTGGTGATGTCCGCCCGGGCGCCCGCGATCAGCCCGGTGGCGGCCTGCTCGACGGCGATGGGAGTCGGAACCTGATTGAGCGCGGGCCGGTTCAGGTCGCCCACGTCGAAGTCGCAAGAGGCCAGCAGCAGGCAGGAGAGCAACGCGGCGATTCGTGAGTTGGTCATGGCGCGCTCCTAGTAGAAACCAACTTCGAGGGAGGTCCAGAAACTCTTGCTCGCCGGATACGGTGCAAGGTCGATGTTGCGGTCGATGGGATCGTTGCTGAAGTTGGAGACCTCGGGGTCATTGCCCGAGTAGGGCGTCAGCGTGATGAGATTGCGGGCGCTGGCGCGCAGGCGGACTTTCTTCGCGAGATCTCGCGCAGCTTGACGAAGCTGGCACTCTCTATGTACGGCCGCGCGCTGGAGACGTTGGCGGCGAGCCGGGCGTTTCCCGCCGGCACCTGGTCCACGGCGTTGCTGCCCGAGTCGTAGAGGTTGCGGGTGATGTTGACGATCTCGCTGCCCTGCTGCCAGTCGATGAGGAAGCCGAGGGTGAAGTTGTTCCACGAGATGCGGTTGGTGAGGTGGACGGTGAAGTCCGGCTCCGAGTCGCCCAGTTGGTGGATCACGCAACACGTTCCGTCGGGGAGGAGGCCGTCGTTGCCGACGATCTGCGTCGCCGATTGGCCCTGCTGGATCCGGTGGACGCCGTAGGAGGTTCCGAAGTCGAGGTAGTTGTAGGCGGGCACCGGCAGCGACCTGATCTCGCTGACGTTGCGGGCGAAGGTCGCCGTGGACGCCCAGCGCACCTCGCCCGTGTTCAAGGGCGTCGCCTGCAGGGAGAGCTCGATGCCGCGGTTTCGCATCACGCCGCCGTTGAAGTACTGCGTGGTGAACCCCGTCGAGGGCGCCACCGCCCGCTGCAGCAGCATGTCGAAGATGGTGCGCTGGTAGAGGTTCAGCTCGACGATGGCGCGGCCGCCGAGGAGAAGCATGTCGGTGCCCACCTCGACCTCTCGCGCTCGCTCGGGATGGATGCTCGCGTTGCCGGCGATCCCGGTGACGCCGGTGGCCGGGAGTCCATTGACGTTGGTGGTCACGCCCAGGCCGGTGAAGCGCGCTCCGTAGATGGGCTCGTTGCCGGTCTCGCCGTAAGCGAGGCGCAGCTTGAGGTCGTCGATCAGGTCGGCGGGCTGGACGAAGCGGTAGGAGGCCGAGGCCTTGGGATAGAAGTAGAGGGCGCCGGGGTCGCCGTTGGTGGTCGAGCCGTCGCCGCGCAGCGCCGCGGTGACCGCCAGCTTGCGGTCGAGGAGCAGCACCTCTTCCTGGAGGTAGCCGCCGCGGTCCTTGACCTGTTCCTGGTTCTGGCCGGTCGAGACCTGCGTGGCGGCGCCGAGACTGAGTTGGCCAGAGATGAGGTTCTTGCCCACCACGCGCACGGTGTTGAGGTCCCGGGTCTCGTACTGGAAGCCGCCCGAGGTGGTGGCGGTGTAGCTGGCGGCGGGTGGCGTCCAGTTGTGCACCAGGTTGATTCCCAGGTTGTAGTTGAGGCTGTTGGTGGTGGCGTAGAGCAGGGTTCCGTTCGCTTCGCCCGACAGCCCGGACCAGTACAAGCTGGTGGGGAAGGCCAGGTCGTTCTCCTGCTGGAAGCGGTCGAAGCCGCCGACGAAGATCAGGTTGAGTTGCTGGGTCTGGTCCTTCCAGAGGCGCAGGGTCGAATCCACCGAGGAGAGGGCGCGCCAGGTGCTCTCGTCGTTCCTGCTCATCGCCGCGGTCTGCAGCGGATTCGAGTCGTTGCCCTCGTAGGGATCGTGCGGCCAGGTCCCGTCAGGACGCTGGCGCAGGTCCCAGTAGTTCGGGATGAAGGGCAGCACGATGAAGTAGGAAATGTTGGCGTTGTCGTTGTTGACGATGCCGCGCGACGCGACCGAGTGGATCACGTAGGTGTTCACGTTGACGTGCCAGATGTCGCTGAGGTCCTTGCCGATGTTGAGGCGCACCGACTGCTTCTGGTACCCGGTGTTGGCGATGATCCCGGGGTCGTCCTTCGCCGTCCCCGAAATGAAGTACTGGAGCCCGCCCGCCCCGCCTCCCGAGATGTTGAGGACGCTCTCGGTGGCGAGGTCGCGCCGGCCGGCGAGGGCGGCTTCGTTGTCGAAGTGGTTGCCGTTGCCGTAGGCGGCGGTGTTGGTCGCGACGCAGGCAGGGTCGCCCCCCGGGCAGAAGGCGCTGAGCGCGTCGCTGAGCGTGGCGAAGTTGCGCGAGCCCAGCTCCCTGCCGAGGGTGGAGACGCCGAAGCGCTGGGTGAACTCGACGTGCGTCGCACCGCCGGCCTGCCCCTTCTTGGTGTTGATGAGGATGACGCCGTTGGAAGCCTTGGCCCCGTAGATGGCGGCTGCGGCGGCCCCCTTGAGCACTTCGATGGATTCGATGTCCTCGGGGTTGAGGTCGGCGACGCGGTTGACGAGCGAGTCCTGGTTGGCCGACTTGTTCGAGCCCGCGCGCGATTGCGTCACCTCCGACAGGCCCGAGGGCACCGCCAGGTTGCTGATGATCATCCCGTCCACGACGTAGAGCGGCTCAGCCGAGCCGTTGATCGAAGACACGCCGCGCAGCCTCACCTGCGCGCCGCCTCCGGGCGCTCCGTCGTTGCGCTGGATGTTGGCGCCCGCCACCTTGCCCTGCAGCTGCTCATCCACCGTCTGGGCGGGGACGTCGTTGATCTCCTCGTTCTTCACCTTGACGATGGAGACAGCGACGTTCTGCCGCTTGGTCGCGGAGGCGCGGCCGGTGACGACCATTTCCTCGATCGCCTGACCGGAGAGGGCCACCCGCGCCGAGCTGCTGTCGGCGGGCAGCGTCACTTCGCGGCTGGTGAAGTTGGGCGCCTCGATCACCAGGACCACTTCGCCGTCGAGCGCGCGCGGCAGCGTGAAGCTGCCGTCCGGATTGCTGACGGCGGTGAGTGGAGTTCCCTTGACCGTGACGGTCACTCCTCCCAGGCCCTGTTTGGTCCCGGCATCGAACACGGTGCCTGTGACGGTGCGCTCCTCGGCGGAAGCAACTCCGGCGACGAGGAGAGCTGCAATCGTGAGCGGCAGGATCCTGCGAGTCGACCTCATGACCCCTCCGGCGGCGTATGTTGGTGTTCAGCGGGCGTGCAATCCATCAGGCCGCGCAGGGATCGTCAAGCGCGCCGCCGGCAGATGTTCTGCATTGAGAGGTGCGCCAGGCGGCCCCGACTATGTCGCGGCTACCGGCTGCGCCTGCTGCTGCACGAGGATGCGCCGCAGCATCAACGCCACCAGCAGGATGCTGAGGAGTCCCCAGCCGACGCCCCAGACGAGGGCGGGAATGTAAGTCGCTTTCGCAAGGGCGTCCGCGTCGGTGCCGCCCGACCAGGAGGAGACGTGCAGCAGATCATCGCGAATGTCATACAAAGCGTATGAACAGGAGAAGGCCGCGAGGAAGACCAGCACTCCGCGGCGGAGAAGCGGCGCTCCGAAGCGCGCCAGCAGCGCCAGCGCGACCGCGCAGCCGGCCACGAACAGGAGCGTGAAGCCGTCGCGCACGTAGAGCAGCGTGACGAGCGCGCACCAGCCCGCGAGCGCGACGAGCGGCCAGCGGCCCTCTTTGGATCGAGCCGCGACCCAGAGCAGCACGCATCCCGACACGCTCGATCCGACATAGCCCGCGCTGGAGATGATGATCTGGCGCAGCAGTCCCGGCACGTAGCGCGAGATGGTGACGCCGCCTTGATCCGGGCTGATGCGGATCTGATCGACGGAGCCTCCGACCAGGAGAGTCGCCAGCGCGTGCGAGCTCTCGTGCATCAGCACGACCAGCAGCTTGAAGGGATAGAGCGGCCAAGTGTTCCAGAAGAGCACGCCCAGCACGGCCGACGCAGCGAGCGCGAACAACAGCTTCCCGTCGAGGTGGTGCTGGCCTTCCATCTTGGTACTGTAACGCGCCAGCAGGAGGAAAGTTTCAAGGTGCCCGATCTTCTCGTCGTTGGAACGCTGCACACCATGGACCCCTCCCGGCCGCGCGCGTCGGCTGCGCTGGTGCGCGAGGGGAAGTTCGTCAAAGTCGGAACGCGCGAAGAATGCGAGGCCGAGTCGCAGCCGGATCTGAAGTTCATCGAGTTGGGCGCGGGCTGCGCGGTGCCGGGGATCATCGACGCGCACGGGCATCCGCTCCTGCACGGGCGGATGCTCGCGGAGGTGCGGCTGCATGGCGCGAAGAGCGAGCAGGAGTGCGTCGAGCGCGTCGTTCGCTACTCGCAGTTCGTGCCTGCGGGGCAGTGGATCCGCGGCGCGGGATGGGATCAAAACTTGTGGGCGGGGCGCGGCTTTCCCGACGCGGCGTTGCTCGATGCGGCGACGCCGCTGCATCCGGTGGCGCTCACCCGCGTCGACGTGCACGCGCTCTGGTGCAACGCGCGCGCGCTCAAGGCGGCGGGCATCGACAGGCACACGGTCGATCCGCCGGGTGGAAGGATCCTGCGAGCGGAAAATGGATCGCCGACGGGAGTGCTCATCGACACCGCGATGGATCTGGTGCGGCGCGCGATTCCGCCGCCCGCGCCGCGAGAGGCGGAGGAGACGCTGCTCCGCTCGCTGCAGTCGCTCGTGCAGGTGGGGATCACCTCGGTCCACGACGCTGCTGCGGGTCCGGAGGCGCTGGCCGCTTATCGCAGGCTCGCCGAGCGCGATGCGCTGCCGGTCCGCGTCTACGCGATGATCGACGGGCAGGGGGCGGACCTCGACGAGCGGCTGCGCGAATGGGCCGAGAAGCCGCGCATCGGCCGGCTCACGGTGCGCGCGGTCAAGCTCTTCGCCGACGGCGCGCTGGGCAGCCGCGGCGCGGCGATGTTCGAATCGTACGAGGACGATTCGGGGAACACCGGGCTCTGGCTGATGGATCCGCGCGAGCTGGAAGATCGCATTCGCCGGATCGCAGCAGCAGGATTCCAGCCTTGCGTGCATTGCATCGGCGATCAGGCCTGCGCGCTCGTCCTGCAAGCGTTCGCAAACGTGCCTCGCGACCTGCGGCCCAGAGCCGAGCACTTGCAGATCCTGCGATCGCGCGACCTGCCGCTCTTGAAGAAGTCGGGCGCCATCGCCTCGATGCAGCCGACGCACGCGACCAGCGACGCGCCCTGGGCGGAGGCGCGCCTCGGCCCCGGCACCGAACGGCAGCGCGGTGCCTATGCGTGGCGGCAAGTGCTCGAGGCTGGCGCGCCGCTCGCGTTCGGCAGCGATTTTCCCGTCGAAGGAATGGATCCACGCGAGGGCCTCAAGGCCGCGGTCGCGCGCAAGTCCGCTAGCGGAGCCGTGTGGATGCCCGAGCAGCGCCTCACGCGCCTGGAAGCGCTGCACGCGTTCACGACTGGCGCAGCCTACGCCGAGTTCGAGGAGGGCCGCCGCGGTCTCATCCGCGAAGGCTTCGACGCGGACTTGACCGTCTTCGCGCGCGACATCCTGGAAGTGCACGTCGACGAGCTGACCAAGGTAGCGGTGGTGGCCACCGTCGTCGGCGGGAACGTCGAGCACGCGGGGCCTTGACCCGGCAGGGCGTGCGGCGGAACCTGCTGCGCGCCAGATGCAACCTGCTCCGAAAGAGAATTGCCCCGACGTCGAGGACTGCATCGCCGACCCGTCGGAGATCGGCCACGTCTGCACCTACGGGCCCATCTGCGGAACCTGCATCGTCTATCGCGTGATCGAGACGGAGCGCGGGCTTCTGCTCGGCACTTGCCGCATCCGCACTGATCGCGGCGAGTTTCCCTGCACCGCGCCCATCTGCGATTCGTACGTGCCGCGCGCGGGTGGCCTCGACGCGAAGGGCCGGCCGACGCAGGCGGGCGAGTCGACGGTGGTGCAGATTGCGCGCGCCCAGAAGTCGCAGGACCGCCGGGCGCGACGTGAGAGCAGGTCGGAAACGCGCGAGCCTGCGCCGGAGCCGCGGCCGAAGATCCCCGATGGACCTGTGGGAGTCGTCGAGATGAATCGAGAAGAATTGAAGGCCCTGATTCGCGAGGCCATGGACGAGGAGCGCGGCGGGGGGATCGCGCCGCTGGCGCCGAAGTGGGAGGGCGGGATGGCGCTGCTCAAGCCCGCGGACCCGGCGCTGCAGGCAAAAGAGTTGCCGCTCGAGGCGCTCTTTCACAAGGTGGTCATGGTCCGCGACAAGCTTCGCGTGCTGGAGCAGAAGATCAACGCGAACGCGAAACTCACCGATGCGGAGAAGGTCGATCTGCAGGCTTACATCACGGGCTGCTACGGATCGCTGACGACGTTCAACGTCCTCTTCCGCGACAAGGACGACGGCTTTCGGGGCGCGGGAGGCAAGGAGTGATCGCGCTCCTGCTTCTTGCGCAGCTCGCGACTGATGCGGGGGCGCTCCCTGACGCGGGCGCTCCTGCCGAGGCGCCGCATCTGATGTCGCCCGCGCCAGGTCTGAGCCCGCAGCGGCTCGCGCAGATCCAGGCTGCGCTGCAGCGGCAGAAGCTGGACGGCTGGCTCTTCTTCGACTTCCGGCGCTCTGACGAAATCGCGTATCGCATGCTGGGGCTGGGCGAGAGCGGCGTGCGATCGCGGCGTTGGTATTGCTTGATCCCCGCGCGCGGCGCGCCGAAGAAATTGCTGCACGCCATCGAGCCGGAGGCGCTCGACGGAGTTCCCGGATCGTCGGCGACCTACGCGTCGTGGCGCACGCGCGATCGCGAGTTGGGCGCGATGCTGCGCGGGCTACGCCGGGTGGCGATGGAGTATTCGCCCCGCAACGAGATCCCGACGCTGGGCCGCGTCGACGGCGGCACGCTCGAGCTCGTGCGATCGCTCGGGCCCGAGATCGTCTCGAGCGCCGATCTGGTGGCGGAGCTCGTCAGCACGCTCTCGGCGGACGAGCTGCAATCGCAGGCGCGCGCGGCGGACTTGCTCTCCGCGGATATCGAGGCCACGGCGCAAGAGGCGGCGCGCCGCGTGCGCGCGGGAAATCCGGCCAACGAGTACGAGCTGCAGCAGTTCGCGCGGGCGCGCTGGGCGCAGGAGGGAATCGTCTCCGACGGCGGGCCGGTGGTCGCGGTCGACGCGCACACCGCGGACCCGCACTACCTGCCGCCCGCTCAGGGTTCTCTGGTCGCGGGGCACAACAGCATTCTGCTGCTCGACTTCGCCGCCGCGATGGGGGCCGGCACGATTCCGGGCGATCTGACGCGGGTCTTTTTTCTCGGCGAGAGCGTGCCGTCGGAGGTCTCGCGGATCGCGGCCATCGTCTTCCAGGCGCGCGACGCGGCGCTGGCGCTGGTGCGGCAACGCGCCGAGATCGGCAAGCTCCCGACCGGCGCCGAAGTCGACATCGCCGCGCGCAACGTGATCGACAAGGCCGGTTACGCCGCTGCCTTCCTGCACCGCACCGGCCACAACATCGGCCTGCGCACCCACGGCGACGGCGTCAACAACGACGACTTCGAAACCCACGACGCGCGCAGGCACCTGCCGGACACCTGCTTCTCCATCGAGCCGGGCATCTACCTCGCGGGCCGCTTCGGAATCCGCACGGAGATCGACGTCTGCCTGCCGGGCGGGAAGGTCGACGTGCGCGGCGGCGCAGGTCAGACCTCGGTGCCGGCTTTGCTCGCGCAATAGATCGAACCACACCGCCGGGCGTTCACGGAGACCACACAGGAGGTTTCCGATGTTTCTCGCCCTCGCACTCGCTGTCCTCTGCGCTCCCGCCTGGCGGCCGCCCGTCGCGCCGCTGCACGTCGCAACCCAACTCGAGCACACCTACCTCCCCGAGAGCGCCGGCGGGCAGGTCTACCTCCAGGTCGATCTCGCCGCCGAGCCGTCGCCTGAAGACGCGCATCGCGTGCCGGTCAACGCGGTGCTCATCCTCGATCGCTCGGGATCGATGAGCGGCGTCAAGATCGAGCGCGCCCGCGAAGCGGCCCGCGCTCTCGTGCTCGCGCTGGGGCCGAAGGATCGCTTCTCGATCATCGACTTCTCCGACGCCGCCCGCGTCATCGTCCCTTCGACGGAAGCGAACCCCGGCGCGAAGGAGAATGCGCTGGCGGTGATCGCGCGCGTGCAGGCGAACGGCGGCACCAATATGTCCGCCGCGTTCGAAGCGGCCGCACCGCAGCTCAGCGAAGGACGCGAGCACGGGCGGGTCAACAAGGTCTTCGTCGCGAGCGATGGTCAGGCGAACCAGGGGATCTCCGATCGGCCCTCGCTGCTGCGCCTCGCACTCCAGCGGTTCGGCGCGTCGACGGTGAGCACCTTCGGCATCGGCGAGGATTACGACGAGCAGTTCATGACGCGCCTGGCGACGCAGGCCGGCGGCCGTGCGCGCTATGTCTCCGACGGGAGCGGTCTCGCGCAAGCGTTCGCGGTCGAGTTCTCGCGCGCTGCGTCGGCGGTCGCGCGCGACGTGCGCCTCGACGTCCATCCTTTCAAGAACGTGCGCGTCGAGCGCGTGCTGGGCTTCGATTCGTCCTCGGGGAGCGTGCGCCTGCCGGACATCTCCGCGGGCGAGGAGCGGCGCGTGCTCGTCAAGCTCTCGGTGCCGCCGGGGCGCGGTACAGCCGAGCTGGCGGACATCCGCGTGACCTGGCGCGACGCTTCAGGCGCGGAGCAAACGATCCGCACGAGCGCGCAAGCGCAGTACACGGCGGACGCGCGGAGGCTGGACGCGGAAAGGCCCAACAAGATTTCGTGGCAGGCCGCGATGGACGAGATGGCTGATGCGGCGTCGAGCGCGCTCCGCTACCAGGCCGCGAACGAGCCCGCGCAGGCGAAGAAAGAGGAGGCGCGCGTGCAGGAGCTCGCCGCCCACGCCGCGGCCAGCGCGTCGCCCAAGGCAGCTGCGATGTTCAAGCAGAAGGCCCAGGCTTACGGCGGCCAGCTCTCCCTGAGCGGCGCGGGTTCGCAGCCGGAGCGCAAGGCGCTCTCTGCCGCGGCGGCCGAAGACTCGACCGTGCCGGCTGAATTCTAGTTTGCAAGAGTCTGCGGAAAGACCGCCGGGCCGGGATTGGAATACCCGGCCCGGCTGCACGTTCTGCGGGGCATGCGCATCGCCCTGATTGCTCTCGTTCTGATCTCTTCTGCTGCCCGCGCCGAAACCTCCGACGCCGACGCCATCCGCGCCACCTGTCTCGACTACATCGAGGGCTGGTACACGGCCGACGCAGCGCGGATGGAGCGCTCGCTGCACCCGGATCTCGCCAAGCGCATGGTCTACCGCGACGAGAAGGGCCGTCCGCATTTGCACCAACTGAGCGCGATGGGCCTCGTGCAGGGCACGCGCGAAGGCGGCGGCAAGCAGACGCCGACTGCAGAGCAGGAAAAGGACGTGACCGTCCTCGACGTCTACCAGAACGCGGCCAGCGCGAAGATTGTCGCCTCGGGCTGGATCGACTATCTCCACCTGGCGCGCTGGAACGGCCAGTGGAAGATCGTCAACGTCCTCTGGGAGCTGAAGCCGAAGAAGTAGCGCGCCCGCGAATCCACTCCGCGAGCAGCCGCACGCCCGCGCCCGTCCCGCCGCGCGGGTTGTAGCCGCGCTCTTTGTCCACCGACGCCGGGCCCGCGATGTCGAGATGCGCCCACGGCACTTTCCCGACGAAGTGCTGCAGGAAGAGCGCGGCATTGATCGATCCGCCGAAGCGCCCGCCCGTATTCTTCAGATCTGCGATCGGGCTCTTGATCAACTCCTCCATCTCAGGCGGCAGCGGCATGCGCCAGACCGGCTCGCCCGTCGCGCGCGAAGCCGCGAGGAGCTCAGCCGCCAGCGCATCGTCGTTGCTGAAGAGCCCGGAGATCCACGGCCCGAGCGCGACCAGGATCGCGCCCGTGAGCGTGGCGAGATCGATCACCGCAGCCGGTTTCTCCTCGACGGCCCAGGCGAGCACGTCGGCGAGAACGAGGCGGCCCTCGGCGTCGGTGTTGAGCACTTCGACGGAAAGTCCACCCTTGCCCTTGATCACGTCGCCCGGTTTGTACGCGGTCCCGCTGGGCAGGTTCTCGCAGGCGCCGAAATACGCGCGCACCGGAAACGGCGGCTTCAGCTCGGCCACCAGGCGCATCGCGGCCAGCACCGCCGCGGCGCCGGCCATGTCGGTCTTCATATCCTCCATGCCCTGCGCCGTCTTGAGCGAGAGCCCGCCCGAATCGAAGGTGATCGCCTTGCCGACCAGCGCGACGGGCCGCGACTTCGCGCGCGCCGGTTCCCACGAGAGGCGCACGAGCTGCGGCTCCTCGACGCTGCCCTGCGCGACGGCGAGAAAGAGATTCATGCCCAGGTTCTTGATCTGCGTTCGCGAAAGGACGTCGCACTTCAAGCCGTGCTCGCGCGCCAGCTCGCGTGCTGCGGAGGCGAGCGCGCGCGGAGTGATGCGGCCCGCCGGCTCGTTCACCAGATCGCGCGCCTGGTTCACGGCTTGCGCGATGGCGCTCCCGAGGCGCGCAGCTTCCACCACGGCGCTCGCAGGCTTCGCCGCGGAGAGCAGCTCGATGCGGGCGAGCTTGAGCGGCTTCTTTTCCTTCTTGTAGCGATCGAAGACGTACGCGCCGAGCGCTGCGCCCTCGGACGCGGCCTGCGCCTCTGCCGCAACCGCCGCGCCGGCCGGCCACGAGAGCGCGAGCGTCTTCGCTCCCGCCGCCTTCGCGGTCCTCACCGCACGCGCCGCCGCGCTGCGAATCTGTTCCAGCGTGCGGCCTTCGTCTTTCTCGCGGCCCATGCCCAACACCAGGATCCGCTGCGGCCCCGCCTTCCCGTGCGAGTGCAGCGAGAGCGCCTGCCCCTCCTTGCCGGTGAAGTCCTCCTCGGAAGCGCAGCGCGCCAAGAGGCCCGCGAGCGCGCGATTGAGCGCGACGAAGCGTTTGTCCGAGAGCGCGCCTTCGCGCACCAGGAGAGCGAGCAGATCGGTCTTGTGCGAGACGGGGTTCGCCGCGACCACGGACGTTTGCAATCGCTCTCCTCAGCGGAAGCGCAGGTACGACTGCACGATCTCGTGCACCAGCGCCTGCAGCGAGATCTGGTTGCGCGCCGCGATCGCCGAGAGCTGCTCGAGCTCCTCGGTATCGAAGGGGACTTCGAGCAGCGAATCGCCCGACGCGTCCGGAGGCTTCGCCGGCTGCCCGCGTCCCGGAAGCGTGGTCTCCCGCGGCGTGGAGATGCCGAGGTAACCCTGCGGCTCCTCGGTGAGCTTGTCGACGTCGAGCTGCGCCAGCCGCTGCGCCTCGGGCGAACCGGAGAGCCGCGCCTTCTCCGCGTCCATCTCGTCGGCGAAGAGCTGCTTCATGAAGGTCGCGAGGTGCTGATTCGAGGGCGTGAACTCGTTGTTGGCGAGGAATTTGTCGAGGTCGTACTGCATCTCCCACGCGCTCTGGTACCGCTGCCCGGGATCCTTCTCCAGCGCGCGCATGAGGATCTGCTCGATCGGCTCCGGCACGTCGGACTTGAAATAGCTGGGCTTGTAGATCTTGCCGTCGGTGATCGACTTCAGGACGGCGACGTCGCTCTCGCCGGTGAAGAGCTTGAACCCGGTGACCCATTCGTAGAGGACGACGCCGAGCGAGAAGATGTCGCTGCGGCTGTCGAGCGGCTTGCCCATGCACTGCTCGGGCGACATGTAGGAAAGCTTTCCCTTGATCTCTCCCGCCCGCGTCATCTCGACCTGGTTCGCCGCTTTGG
>WNFM01096657.1_pt2 | contig 12377 bp, 11 predicted proteins | sample 5400271 | NCBI WGS metagenome assembly WNFM01 (sample SAMN13153352, study PRJNA577476) | soil metagenome | isolation source: 60 cm saprolite on Douglas fir-dominated hillslope | place: USA:California | collected 2013-09-17 | reverse complement strand
TGCCAGAACCGTGCGATGGGCGCGGAAGCGGTGCAGTGTGCCGTCCTCCATGTTCCAGGCAAGCATGCCGCGGCAAACACCCTCCTCGTCCATCAAGAGGTCGAGCGCCAAATATTCGACGAAGAACTCGGTGTTGTGTTTCAGGCACTGCTGGTAGAGCGTGTGCAGGATGGCGTGACCGGTTCGGTCGGCCGCGGCACAAGTGCGCTGCGCCATCTGCTTTCCGTAGCCTATGGTCTGGCCGCCAAAGGGGCGCTGATAAATTCGGCCATCTTCGGTGCGCGAGAAAGGAACGCCGTAATGTTCCAGCTCCAGTACCGCGGGCACGGCCTCCCGGCACATGTACTCGATGGCGTCCTGGTCGCCGAGCCAATCGGAACCTTTTACCGTGTCGTACATGTGGAAACGCCAATCGTCGCCGTCGCCCATATTGCCGAGCGACGCGGCCATGCCGCCCTGCGCGGCGACGGTATGACTGCGCGTCGGAAAAACTTTTGTGACGCAAGCCGTCTTCAATCCCGACGAGGCCATTCCCAATGCGGCCCGCAGCCCCGCGCCGCCGACACCGACGATCACCACGTCATAGCTGCGCTCAATGATTTCGTAAGCCTCTGCCATCGCGACGTCTCCGGCGCCCACCGGCGCCGACATTCTACATCTTTTCAATGACCCGCGCTCTGACCGCCGTCGACATGCAGGATTTCGCCGGTGACGAAGCCCGCCGATTCCAGGAACAGCACGGCATCGACGACGTCCTGCACCTCGCCCATGCGGCCGAGCGGATGAAATTTCGCCAGCGCCTCATAGCTCTCCGGCGGGTGCATCGGCGTCTTGATGATACCAAGCGCAACCGCGTTTACGCGAACGCCGCGGCTGGCGTATTCGATGGCGAGAGCCCTGGTGACCGCGTTGAGACCGCCTTTGGTCAGCGAGGCCAGGGCCGACGGGCCTTTCGAATTCGCATGATCGACGAGGCTGGTCGTGACATTGACGACGTGTCCGGAACCCTGCCGTGCCATCGCCGCGATCGACGCCTGCGTGACATGGAAGAAGCCGGCGAGATTGACGGCAAGCATGTTGCTGAAGTCGGCTTCCGTATAGTCGGTGAATTTCTTGCCGATGAATATGCCGGCATTGTTCACCAGCGAATCGATGCGGCCAAACCGGCTAAGGCCTTGCTCGACGATCGCTCTTGCGGTCTCCGGCTTCGAGATGTCGCCAGCGACAGCCAGAACATCGGGATCATTGGAGGGATTGATCGATCGCGAATTTGCAACAACGCGGTAATTCCGGTCACAGAACGACTTCACCAGTCCTGCGCCGATGCCTTGTGATGCACCCGTGACGATGGCGACTTTCTGTTCTGCGCTCATGATACACCTCTATCCCAAAGTTCAGGTTGAAGTCGGTCCGTGTCAGTTCCTCGATCAATGGCCGCTCAGCACCGCCGGGCAGGCCTGTCCTGGCTGATGGGTTCGAACCATTGTGGTCCTCCTTGACTGTTGGCTTCGTGTTGCCCTGCCGTAGGTGGATGTCGTCATGGTATTTCCTCCTAGCGAGCGGTTGGATCGAGAATTCAATGATCGCCAGTGCTGGTCGCCGCCGATGACGATGCGTCGCAGCCGCTGCTCAGGACGGCAGCTCGTTGCCGGCCTGCTCCCGGACGATGTACTCGGCGTACCAGTCCGGCCAGTCCGCATCGTGCTGGCCGATCCGCTTCTCGTGCTCGCCGTGCGCGGCCGCCGCACGTCGGAGTGCGATCGCGAGCTCAGTCGACGAGGTGAAGGTCGTGTCGTCCGCGTCCACGCGGCCGGGCAATCGCGCGGTGACCTCCTGGAACAGCCAGCCGTTGCCGTCGGGATCATTGAACGAAGCGTACGAGCGGTAGCTGCCATGCTCGGGATCCGGACCGCCAACCCGGAGCCGCCCAAACAAATAGGGCTCGTCCGTGCCAGCGTACACGTCGCCGGCGCCGTGGAACACCTCGCTGATCTCGACGCCCTGACCGAGCAGCTCGTCGCGGGCGGCCTCGATGTCGGAGACGATCAGGTACAGTCCCTGGGCGGAGCCGGGTGCCGCCGCGGTGACGTTCTTGCCGAAGATGACCGAGCACGGCGAGCCAGGCGGCGTGAACTGGATCACGCGGAAGTCGTCACCGGCGGCGAAGTCGGCGTCGAGCCTCCAGCCCAGGCCGCCGTAAAAGCGCTTGGCGCGATCGACATCTGAGACAGGGATGACGACGACCTCGAGCTTCATGTCGACCGTCCGCGCTTTCGGGGTCTCGATGGCACTTGTCATGGTTCTCTCCTTGATGTTGGTGAAGGGGCGGGGCGCATGCCGCGCGTGCCGTGTTTTTCTCAGCTCGACTGACCCCTATCTCTGAACCGGCGGGTCCACGAACGTCGCGATCGGCTGGTCTGTCTCGACGATATAAGTCGACAGCATCCGCCCGGTTTCCGGGCCGAGGTCGCGCGCATTATGCGGGATCCGCGGTGGGATGAGGAATCCATCGCCTGCGTGCAGCACTACGTTGGCACGTCCCTGTACCATCATCTCGACCTGGCCGGCGATGATGTAGCCGACCTCTTCGCCGGGATGAGCGTGCCATCCGGACTCGACTCCCGCCGGAATCAATGTCTCCACCTGCACGATCTCGCGACCTGGAATCGATGACGGCGCGCGCTGGACCTCGCGCCGAGCAAGCTTGCTCGCCAGGTCGTCCCGTGACCGCTCGGACGAAGCCATGGTTCGATCTCCCGATCCGCTCACCGCGGCGCCAGGCGAGGCGGCTGTCTCCGCCGAAACCGCTCCCGCCGGCAGCATCATGGCCAGCGCGAGCAAGGCCACCGGAATGAGTGAGAAACCCTCAAATCGCGTGCGCATCGTGGCCTCCTTCATTGAGTTGCGTGGCCCGAGCGGTCGGTCCGCTTGGTGCGCCCCGACATTCGGCTCAGACCAGATTGATCGCGACGTCGATATTGCCGCGCGTCGCTTTCGAGTACGGACAAAGCTGGTCCGCTTCCTCCACCAGGGTCTGGGCTACGTCGCGATCGATACCCGGCAGGCTGATGTTGAGGCGGGTACTGAGAAAGTAATCGCTGTCTGCGAGGTGCAGGTCCACCTCTGCGTCGATCGCCACGTCGGCCGGCAGGGTGATCTTCCGCTTGCGGGCCGCAAGCCCGATCGCACTTTCGAAACAGGCCGACCAACCGGCGGCGAACAGCTGCTCGGGATTGGTCCCGATGCGCACCGCGCCCGGCACCGACAGCTTGACGTCCAGGCGACCGTCAGAGCTGCGGGACGCGCCGTTTTCCCGCCCGCCGGTGGTGTGGGTCTTGGCCGTGTACACTACTTTGCCGTTTTGGGACGCCGTGTGTTCGCTTTCGAGTTGGGTCATGGTGCTCTCCTGTTTGTGTTCCCGCTTCTCGCTGCGCCAGCCGCCATCGATCAGCTTTCGCCAATTTCGATGACTGCTTCGGCAAAGGCCTGCGGCGCTTCCTGGGGCAGGTTGTGCCCGATGCCGCCCTTGATGGTCCGGTGCGCATATTTCCCAGAAAACTTCTTGGCATAGGCGCTGGGCTCCGGATGTGGCGCGCCATTGGCATCGCCTTCCATGGTGATGGTGGGCACGGTGATGACGGGGCTTTCGGCAAGCCGCTTTTCCAGATCGTCATATTTCGGCTCGCCTTCGGCGAGGCCCTGCCGCCAACGGTAATTATGGATCACGATCGCGACGTGATCCGGGTTGTCGAAGGCCGCAGCCGAGCGATCGAACGTGGCATCATCAAAATCCCATTTCGGCGAAGCGAGCTGCCAAATCAGTTTTGAAAAGTCGTGCCGGTATTTGTCGTAGCCGGCGCGGCCGCGTTCGGTGGCGAAATAGAATTGGTACCACCATTGCAGCTCGGCCTTCGGCGGCAGCGGCATCTTGCCGGCCTCCTGGCTGCCGATCAGATAACCGCTCACGGAGACGAGCGCCTTGCAGCGCTCCGGCCACAGCGCCGCGATGATGTCGGCCGTACGCGCGCCCCAATCAAAGCCGGCAAGCGTCGCTTTCTCGATCTTCAGCGCATCCATAAGAGCGATGGTATCGACCGCGATCGCTGCTGGCTGGCCATTGCGGACCGTTGCATCGGAAAGAAAGCGCGTTGTGCCGTAGCCGCGCAGATAAGGGACGATCACCCGATAGCCGGCCTGCGCCAGTAGAGGGGCGACATCGACATAGCTGTGAATGTCATAGGGCCAGCCGTGCAGAAGTATGACCGGGGGACCGTCGGCGGGGCCGGCTTCGGCATATCCAATGTTCAAAAGGCCGGCATCGATCTGCTTGATCGCGCTGAACGACGTGTGCGCCCCGCGCTTGATCTTGGGCAGATCCGCCGGCTTTGCCTTGCTTGATTGCGCCTCCGCGGAACCGCTCAGGGCAAACTGGGCAGCAGCGATGCTCATGGCTGCGGTTCCGAAAAAGCGGCGACGATGATGGTTGATTTCTTCAGACATTGCTGAATCTCCTTGATGCGATGGTGGGCTGGACATGCGCCTGGTGGCGGCGCCTATCCGTTCTGCGATCGCAGCGATCTGAACGCCGCCCTCATCTCGCTCGAGAAGAGTTGCGGCTGTTCCCACGCCGCGAAGTGACCGCCCTTGTCGAGCTTGTTGTAGTGGATGAGTTTGGGAAACGCCCGCTCTGCCCAACTGCGCGGGGCTTGGTAGAGCTCGTCTGGAAAGGCGCTTACGGCGACCGGGATGGTGATGTTCTTGACGTCGAAAAACGCCAGCTTGTTTTCCCAGTAGAGACGAGCCGAAGAGACCGCGGTGTTTGTCAACCAGTAGAGCGTGATGTTGTCGAGAACGTCATCTCGCGTGAGGCCTTCAGTTTTTCCGTCGAATACGCGTGCCATGAGCTCGTAACTGCGCGCGTCGTGATCAAGGATCCACGCTGCGAGGCCGACGGGCGAATCCGCGATTCCGTATAGCGTCTGTGGGCGGTTTGCCATCTCGTTGGCGTAGCCAAGGCCGTGCTTATAGAAAAAGTCCAGCTGGTCATACGCATGCCGTTCGTCGGCTGAGAGACCGGACGGCGGCGGGCTGCCGAGGTGGAGTGCCTTTTGAATGTCGGCTGGAACAGTGGCCGGCATGTTGGTGTGAATGCCCAGCAATTCCGGAGGTGCCTGTAGCGCCATCTGCTCCGTGATCGAATCCCCCCAATCGCCGCCTTGCGCCACAAATCTCGTGTATCCAAGGCGCTTCATTAGGACGGTCCACGCACGTGCGATGCGTACAGGGTCCCAGCCGGTCGTGGTCGGCTTGCCTGAAAACCCGTAGCCCGGGATCGACGGGATCACCAGATGGAACGCGTCCGATGCGCTCGCGCCATGTGCCGTGGGATTGGTCAGTGGATCGACAATCTTCAGCTGCTCGATGATCGACCCGGGCCATCCATGCGTGACGATGAGCGGCAACGCGTTTTCATGTTTCGAACGAACGTGAATGAATTGAATGTCGAGCCCGTCGATCTCGGTGATGAAGTGCGGCAGGGCCTTCAGCTTCGCCTCGCACTTGCGCCAATCGTACTCTGTCGACCAATACCGCGCGAGTTTCTGAATCGTCGCGAGCTGGACGCCCTGCGATTGATCGGTGACCGTCTCCTTGTCGGGCCAACGTGTCGCCTTCACGCGCCGGCGGAGATCGACGAGATCCGCCTCCGGAACGTTGACGCGGAACGGGCGGATGGCGTTGTCTTCGGTGGCCGCGACCAGCTGCTCGGGAAGCAGGCTGGCGGCACCGGCGACGGCGACGCCCAACGCGGCGGTGCTCAAAAATTGGCGGCGATCATGATTGATTGCTTCGGTGGTTGCTGTCGTGCTCATCGGCGAATCTCCCTGGTTTGATGATCGATCGGGTCAACACATCGCGGTTCGTTCGAAAGCATCCGAGGCATTTGCAGGATGCGTTTGTTGCCCGCAACGTTGACGCAGTGGCCGGGAAATTGCTCGTTATGGCTTGTTAGGCGCTGTTAGCGATTACGAGCTGCAGCAATGCTGCAAGACATGGTCCTGCAACTTTCCCGCGAGCGGGCGCCGCCGTTTTTATGGCACCCCTATGGTCGGGAACCGGGCTTTGACCTAGAATGCAGCCTTGGGGCTGGCTGCTGCGAAGATGACGCCATGATGACACCGGCGGCGCTGGCCAGAGAGGTCATATCGTTCGGTCCGTTCAGCCTGGTCACGAGCGAAAGACTCCTCACCAGAGAGGGCGCCCCCGTTGAGCTGAGCCCACGAGCGCTCGACATTTTGAGTGCTCTTTTGTCCAATCCTAACGAGGCGATCAGCAAAAACGATCTGCTGGCTCGGGTCTGGCCCGACGTCACCGTGGAAGAAGGCAGTTTGCGGTTCCACATCGCCAATTTGCGCAAGGCGCTGGGCGACGGCAAGGACGGCGCGCGATACATCACGACCCTGCCCGGGCGGGGCTATTGCTTCGTGGCCCCGATTTCGCGGTCGAGCGATCAGCGCCAGCTTCTTCAAGGTAAGGCGCTTACGGCAACGGCCGTCAGTTTTCCGCACGCCAACCTGCCCGGCCGCCTGATGGGAATGGTCGGACGCGACGATGATATTCTAAAACTGTCGGCTCGGCTGAACGCGGCGCGCTTTGTCACAATCGTCGGCTCCGGTGGCGTCGGCAAGACCACGGTTGCGGTCGCCGTCGGACATCATCTGATCGAGGCCTTTACAGGCGCCGTGCTGTTCGTCGATCTCAGCATGCTCAGCGACCCCGACCTGGTGGCGACGGTCGTGGCCTCCATGCTGGGGCTATCGGTTCAGTCCGACGATGCAACGCCCAGCCTGATCGCCTATCTGCGCGAGAAACGAATTCTTTTGATCCTCGACACCTGCGAACATCTGATCGATGCGGTGGCGACGCTGGCATCAACCATCTACATGACCGCACCGCAGGTCCACATACTCGCGACAAGTCGCGAGGCGCTCCAGGTCGAAGGGGAGCACGTCTACCGATTGGACCCGCTTGCTTGTCCACCAGAGGATCTCGGGCTCACGGCGGCGATTGCCCAGACCTTCCCCGCGACCAAGCTGTTCGTCGAACGCGCGGTGGCGAGCGGCGCGCAGCTCGACTTCAGCGACGCGGAAGCCGCAATCGTGGTCGCCATCTGCCGAAAGCTCGACGGTGTAGCGCTTGCGATCGAGTTGGCCGCAAGACGGGTCGAGGCCTACGGTCTACATCAGACCGCCGCCCTTCTCGACCAGCGACTGACGCTGCTGTGGGTGGGGCCGCGCTCTGCGCCGCCGCGTCAAAAGACGCTGCATGCCACGCTGGACTGGAGCTACGGGCTGCTTTCCGACCAGGAGCGTTTGGTGCTTCGCCGGCTCGCGGTTTTCGTTGGACATTTTACGCTCGATGCGGCGCTGGCCGTCGTGACCAGCGCAACCGTCGATCAAGCGGTTGTTTTTGGCGCCATCGATAGCCTCGTCGCCAAGTCGATGGTCGCGACCCGACCCGTCGGAGCCATGATGCGCTACCGGCTCCTGGACACGACGCGCGCGTACGCCCTTGAAATGAGCATTGGCGACACCGAGCTCGCTGACCTGGCCGTGCGCCATGCGACCTACTACCGGCGATGGCTGGAGCAGGCCCGGATCGAATGGTCTACCTTGTCGACCGGGACGGAACGCGCGCCGCACTTTGCCGGTCTCAACAATGTCCGCGCGGCTTTGGAATGGTGCTTCGGCGTCAACGGCAATGCTGAAATCGGCATTGGACTTGCCGCCGCTGCCGCACCGGTTTTTTTGTCGATGTCTCTGTTTACTGAATGTCATCGCTGGTCGGAACAAGCGATCCTCACGCTCGACGATACGGCTCGCGGCGGGTCCGAGGAGATGCATCTTCAGGCCGCGCTGGGACTGTCGTTGATCTTCACCCGCGGGGAAAGCGAGGCGGCGCGTGTCGCCATAGGCAGAGGCCTTGCCATCGCCGAAGAACGCGGCGATGCCCCCGACCAGCTGCAATTGCTTGGCCTGCTGCACATGTTCCACCACCGCATCGGAGATTTCAGAACCGCTCTCTCTTACGCAAAGCGCAGCGCCACCGTTTCCGGGACCATCAAGGATCCCGCCGCCATCGCGTCCGCGCATTGCATTTTGGGGGTTTCGCTTCATCACATGGGTGACTTTAGCGGCGCGCATTTGGAGCTTGAGGCAGCCCGACGGCATGGACCAGCTTCCCAGCGGACCAGCACGATCCATCTCGGCTTCGATCACCACAATTGGGCAGGTGGTACGCTCGCAAGGAACCTGTGGCTGCAAGGTCATCCGGCCCAGGCCGCGGAACTGGCCCGCCAAACCGTCAAAGACGCCGCACGCATGGGTCGCCCGCTGACGCTATCCATCGCTTTGAACTGCGCTGTCACGGTATTCCTTTGGCGCGGAGATCTTGAGAGCGCCGAAGAGCACACAGATTGGCTGATCTCCCATGCGCAATCCCACTCACTGACGCCCTTTCTTGCAGTCGGACGAGGTTTTGGAGGGGAGCTAGCGATCCGTCGCGGCGATGCAGGAGGCGGGGTCGAAAACCTGCAGAGCTGCCTGAAGGAGCTCCACGCCGCCCGTTACAAGCTGCTGGCCACGTCGTTCAGTATCTCACTCGTTGAAGGACTTGTGGCGACCGGTCGGCTCGCGCAAGGCATCGCACTGATCGACGAGAGGATCGGACTGGACCAGGCAGACCAAGCCCTTTCTTACGTGCCAGAGCTGCTGCGTGTGAAGGGCTGCGTTCTTCGCGGGATGCCGCAGCCCCGTGTTGACGATGCGGAGGCGTACTTTATCCAGTCGCTTGAATTGAGCCGCAGTCAGGGCGCGCGGGCATGGGAGTTGCGCACCGCGGTCGATCTGGCAAAGCTGCTGGCCGCGCAGGGACGTCGCGCGCGCGCAGGCGCGCTTCTGCAGCCGGTGTTCGAGCAATTCGCCGAGGGCTCGGATACGGCGGATCTGAAGGCCGCCGAATGCCTGCTGGCGACATTGAGTTAGCTCGGAACCAGCCGCTGCACTGGGGACACTGTGGCAGACTTTCCATTGAAGGACTTGCCGGATTGGGATTGCCGCGAAATCAGCGCCCATTTCCGCTGCACCAAATGGGGGACGATCGGTGATGTTGATACGCGGATGGCTTGGACCGAGGTGATCGATTTCAACAAAGCGTCGGCTGGCCGTTGCCCGCCTGTTTGGGACGGAAAGTCCGGCTTTTGGCACGCTCGGTATTGCGTTCGCCGCAAGGTTGCGGGAGAATTCCCCTCAGAGCCGTTGGGGAAGCTCGATGAAACTTACCTCTAGTGCCGTACTGGGCATAGCTTGGGCCGCGTGTTTCGCATTTCCCGCGACCGCAGGGATTTTAAAGACGACCGCGCTGAAGGATGGACGAGTCGTTATATCTGTTTCGGACGAAATCGCCGAAGGTGATACCGACGCTTTTAAGGCACTAATTAAAAGCGCAAACGACGCTGGCAAGTTTGTGAGTTCTGTGCGCTTGGACTCCCCGGGCGGCAACCTGCTCGAAGGTGTGCAGCTTGCCGAGGTAGTCAAATTTGCGAAGATGGCTACAAACGTTGGACAAGGTGCGACGTGTGCATCAGCTTGTTTTTTAATTTTCGCGGCCGGTGAAACTAAGTTCGCCAACTATACCGCGAAAATCGGAGTCCACGGTGCTTCCGATGAAACCGGGCGCGAAACGACGCAGTCTGGTGCGGCTACTGTGTCGATGGCGAGAATTGCAAAAGAATTAGGAGTACCCGCAGCCATTATAGGTCGGATGGTGGTTACGCCTCCGGACGAGATGGTCTGGGTCAGCCCCGCAGATTTGCAATCGATGGGAGCAACGATGGTCGGCAAACCGTCGCAAATTCCACCTCCAATAGCCAACATAAAACAACTTCCAGCCGACCCTCCAACAGATCTGTCGCCGAAGGCAAAGGCAACAGCCCCACCGACTTGGGACGAACTCGTGGACAAAGCTGTCGCCGCCTCTGCGAGGCAGAACAACGGCAAGCCTCAATACTTTCGCATTTGCCAACCCGAAAACAAGACCTGCAATACAGGCGTTTCGCTTAAGAGTAGCGATGGAAGCGATATAATTGTGAAAATTACCAAAGACGCGAAGGACAATATTGTCCGCCGAGAGACATGCACTTTCAACATCACCGGCGATATCCGCGTATGTTTAGACTGGGATAGAAATACGAAGCATCGCGATATGCAGAACGCCAACGGCGAGTGGTACAAGGTCTCTGATGATTGAGCACATTGCGGTTACGGGCCGTCACTCTCTGCGGACATTCACAGCGATCTATTAAACTTGACGATACAATCTACATTTTGAGAAATTGATGAGCGAGTTTTGGTACTACGCCGAAGGCAATGAGACGCGCGGACCAATCGCGTTCGATCAGTTAATAAAACTTCTATCTCAACTACCTACCCCCAGAGGGGTGCTTGTCTGGCGCGAAGGGCTTGACGACTGGACGGCTGCGGAGAACGTCCGCGAGATCGCAAAGAAGTTGATCCGACCGCCGCCCTTACCTAGCTCATCCTTGACTGCTCGCGGTCAAGAGAGGTTCCCAGCAGTCAAGGTGGCCCCTCCAAAGGATACGGCCGCGGACCAGCAGGGACCTGACACCGTCGGGGGTATCAACAGCAATTCGGGAAAATTAAGCCTGGACAGCCTTCGGATCAGAAGGCGAACACGCGCGGACGAATAGCCTTCTTAATCGTATTTATGATTGTTATTTTGGTCGGGGCGTATTTCACCAAACAGGTTTACGGCAACTCTCCCAATGGAATTGCGAACATTGTTGGCCAACTATTTGGTACTTGGTTTTTGCTGACCCTGCTAACTTGGTGGTTACGCAAATCACCCTACACTGCTGCGGTTGTCTTGGCTGTTTCGGCATTGAGTGTCGCCGGAGCCAACATGGGCAAACTTCAAGAGGCGATTGCCGTTCGGGATGCCAAGGCGGCACTTCAAGGCATCACCGACCCAAAACAAATCGATGCCGCGCTTGGCGAAAATCCGTCCAATAAATTTTTACAGTTTATGGCGATGGTGACTAAGGCGGCGGAAGAAACCAATGCTCTGGTTACAAAACTGTCAGATGAGATTGAGCCTCCCTCACTTTCAAAAGATATTGATTTTGGTATGGCGAGCCGTAAAGACCTTGAAGTATTGCGCGGCGACACAAAAGTGGCGGGAGATAATGTAACGGCCTTCATGCCGCGTTATCTTGCTCTCCTAAAAGCAGAGCGTGACAAGGTCGAAGGTTTTGCGACCTCGCTCCGCATGGAAAAAGAAACTATCAGAGATGGTTTAGTTGGCATCGATAGGCGTCACGCCAAGTCTGCAGCGTTCACCTCCAAGATGATGTTAGCGCGCACCGATTTTTATCGCGCTTACGGAAATTATCTTACATTTTTGGTCAGGGAATACGGCACGTACAATGTGTTAAATGGTCAATTCAGTTTTCCCGGGCAGCCCGCGACGGATCAATATAATGTCGTGGCCAGTGCATTGGCTACCGCGGCAAAACGCGTAACTGATTTGGAAGCTGAACGAAAATCACTAATGCAGTCGCAGCAAGAAGGATGGGAGCGTTTCGTCAAAGACAAATGAGTCGTTTTGCCACCATCAAACGCGGTTAAGTAACGTAAAAGGCTGACGACCAAGATCAGCGCCGAGGCACTCGCCAGATATGACTGGAAGCGCTGATATGCCAAAGCCACGGAGCGCAACTCCACACGCGGATTACAGTGGAAGTTGCAGCAGGTACAACGAGGGAGCGCCAGCTTTGCCTCGCCCACCGGAGACATCCAATGTTTGTTGAGTGTTTCTTCCGCACGCTGTTCAATAAGTCGCTGACTGAGTCGGACATTTAGTCCAAAACACCCCCGACCGGCTGTGGCCTCGCTAGACACGTTGGCTCCATCAGGACCATGAACCGAGTTTTTCAAAAACCTAATTTCCTGAACCGGATCAACGTGATTTGGGTCGTCCAGTCCCCCCTTGCAAAAATATTTCTGTTTCCCGCGGGGGCAAATCACTTCATTAGTCCCGCCGTCTCGTCCCACTCGAGGGGCGTATCGCGATCGTCACGGACGCGGGGCGGGATGCGGTGGACGCGGGCGGCGCTATTGACGAACAGCGCTGACGCGGACGGCGAAGTCGTGTGGTCCTGACGCCTCGACGCTGGCGTCAAGTCTCGCGGAGGCAACTCCGTGAGATGACGGTGACAAGAAAGCCCGATCACCGGGGAGAGCACGAAGGAAACCGTTAAAACCATTGCGTGCGGGGATGCCGGGTGTATCTGGCTGTACCTG
>WNFM01257433.1_pt1 | contig 12378 bp, 11 predicted proteins | sample 5400271 | NCBI WGS metagenome assembly WNFM01 (sample SAMN13153352, study PRJNA577476) | soil metagenome | isolation source: 60 cm saprolite on Douglas fir-dominated hillslope | place: USA:California | collected 2013-09-17 | reverse complement strand
GCTATAGTTCGACGTTTTCGCATCTCCTACGCGCGACTAAGAAGGCAAATTGAATGTAGCTAAAGCGGAGTGCCGGCCGAGCAGCGTAACCAGAAAAAGCAGACTTGACGAACGCTGCAACCGCGTCCGTATTTGACGATCGGCACCGCGCACGCAATTGGGTTGGTCGGGAATGGTTGATGCACTCTTCGCGATGGAAAATTTGATTTCACCTGGTGGCCTGGTCGCAATCGGTGTGGCGTCACACGACTCTGGGCAGCGGAAGCGTGGATAGCTGGCGGGCTGCGGTGTCGGTCAAGCCAAGCGCTTTCACTAACAGAATGCAGATCGACTGGAGATAGGAAGAGTTCCGACCGTCAATTAAAGTTCTTTTCATTGCGGCGCGAAGTCCGACGACGATGAGGTCGCTGGCGCTGTCGAGATTCTCGTACGTAAATGTCCCCGTTTTTTTTCCTTCGAGAAGGTCCGGGCGAGGAAATCGAGCAAGATCGTCGTTCATGGTATCGCTACCACCGGACATGGCGAAAACCAGCCATCCCCACGTCGCATCTTCGGCCGTGCGGTTTAGGATCAACTGCATCATGATGAACAGACGTGCCGCCGGATCCTCGACTTCGGCGCAGGCCTGCTGCATGCCCAGGAAAGGATCGCGACCGATGCCTTGCCAGACCGCATCAAGAAGAGCGTTCCAGTCGGTGAAGTAATTATAAAATGTACCGCGGGCGACGCCAGCGATCTGAATGACATCGTCGATTGTTGCTCGGCCATCGTCAACCTCTGCGATAACCCGCGCTGCCGCCGCGCCCGCCGCTGCAGTCCAATTTGAGCTCTCCGCTGGAGATTGGTTTCACTCATGTCTTCTCTTCACATGCCATCGTTTGAGCCCGCCTTCCCGAAGTAAAGCCGATAAGAGTTTGAGCACAGGTTCGGCAAGAGCCTTACACAATGCAGCGATCATCCGGAACATAATTGTGGAGTTGTCATCCGCCTTCACTTGGCGGCAAGGCTGCAAGCGCGCCGCTGGATCGGACGGCCGTACCCGCAACGAGCCGCCGGTGAAATCCTCGGGAGGACAAAGGTTTTCGCGGCACGGTCAATCCCAAATCAAACTGAGCGTAGTTATTCGTTCGAGAGGAAGATTGATAACCAGACAGTCGTCTTCGCGGACGGCGCCAATCTTCGCGCTCAGGACGCTGTTGCGATCTCCCGTCGCGACGTGTCTGTCGTCCACAATTAATTCCCAGTGGCCACGGTTCCAAACGTTGGAAATCTCCAGGCGGGCGGTGGGGCCGCTGCCTTCGAGGGGCTTCAAGGTAAGCGCCAACTGATCATCTTCGAACCAGGCGCGACGAACGTCCAGCTCCGGCTCCATCGCAACCAAAGCGGGTTGTGAAAAATGAGTGTCGTCCCACGGACCGTCATACAACTTGCGAAGGCCGTCGGGAACATTCAGACGCGCATAAGCGAGGAGCACGTTGCCGGTGTTAGGATCCATCGCGATAGGCCAACCATCCGCGTCGGTCATGGCATCCCGTCGTGGATAGTAGCGTCCGCCGCTTTCGTCATATCTGGGACGAAAGAAGCGGTCGGCGTAGCCAAGAAATCGATCGAGGGTCTGCTTGTCGCCGACCTCGGATGCGCATATCGCAGCCCACCCGATGTCACGCGCCGTATACAGGACCGGCGCCCCGGGGGCCCAGGAATCGCCAGCCTTGATCGTCAAGGTTCCATCAGGGCCCGGCACGCTCCATGCCGCCATGTGCCGGGGGTAATGTTGCTTGACGAATTCGGGATTCCACGCGTGCATCAAGGAGGCGGCCCAGAAATCGACCCAAGGAAGATTGGGGGGCGAATAGAGCTGACGTTCACGCTCGAGAACCATCATGTTGAGATGGCCGTTTTTATCGAGCATTCCGAATTCAGCCCAAGCCTTCACGTATCCGTCAGTAACCTCTTTCGCCGTCGACCCGCCATACACCAGATCGTGAAATCGGAATCCGATGATCGGTGGCTGATTGCAGACCTGGAATACGCAGTTTGGTTCGCAGGCAATCCCGAGATATCCTCGCTCCACCATCTTCCAATACAGCAGATCGTTGAGGGACCGCTCATCGTATCGGAAATGCTTGCCTCCCAGGCCCCAGAAAAGCGGGTTTACTGAAAACGTCAGAGCACCGTGTTCCGCGTACTTCGGATCGCGGAAGAGATAGTGATACATCAGCGTCATCGACTGGACGTACGCGCTGTACATAATGTTATCCGTCTCGACCGGATCCCATCTGGCGGGAAGCTCACCGAGGGAACGATTATGCGGGCCGTTGCCGGTGCTGACGTAATGCCAGTACGTCCATACGTCGGGTGACAGCATTTTTTGAATAAGCTGGTCGAACGATTTTTTAAATACCACCGGTGCCGCGGGCAAACGATGCACATGCGTTAGCGCAAGTGCGTAAGACATGTAGGCGAGCTGAAATCGAAGCGAACTGAAGTCTTCTTGCAGCGTCGTCTTTCCCTGCATGCCGGACCAATCATCCGGAAGGCGCGCAGCAAGGTTCGTCATTCGACGCAAATGGCCCGCCTGATTTTCATCAAGCAAAGGTGACGCTAACGGATCGAAACGATAATTCTGAAATAACTGAGCGTTCGATTGGCTCATCCCTTGATCTCCCCGTCATCAATTTTTTGCAGATATCCCGTCACCGCCGCGCAGTAAGATAAGGCGAAATATGACATTTAGTGTCATTATGACTTTTTGCGTCACATTTTCAACCGGGGTTTCACTTAGTTGACAAAAAAGGTCATATTGACACATTATGCTCAATATGAGATTGTGATGGTGTATTGCGGGTGCCGCGACGCGCGGGCGTTGACCCAATCGTCCTGCCTCATCTGCACAAGGTGCCGCCAAGACACCGAGCATAAGACGGTCAGAAGGGGAGGCGATACCTTGCGGGACTTCATTATCCTTGGCGTTATTTCTGGAGTTAGTTACGGACTGCTCGCGCTCCCGTTGAGCATGCTCTTTGTCGCTACAGGAACGCTCGACTTTGCTCTCGGCGCCTATGCCGCCCTTTCTGGACTCGTCTGCTACGCGGTTGATGGGCCGCTCGGAATCGCGGCGGGAATCCTTAGCGCGGTCATCGCTGCCTGCGTGGTTGGAGCTCTCTCCCACCTCCTGCATCAGGGGCGGCGAGCCGATCATTTGACGCTGGTTTTGGCGAGTTTCGGGTTTGCGATTTTTCTTGAATCGTTTTCGCTCAGCATTTTTGGCGAGCAACCATTCGTCCGTAATTTGTTTCTGGAATATTGGGAAATTTTTGGCGTGCGCGTTTCTCCGCAGGCCGCGATAAATGTTGTCAGCGCGATCGTCGTCCTGGGAATTACGTTTTCAATTTTATATTTTTCACCGGTTGGGCGGATGATGCGTGCGAGCGCGATAAACCCAGTCGCGGCTTCGCTCGTCGGAGTTCCTGTGCGACTAGTGCGGGCATCGACCTTCGTCATTGCCGGACTGCTGGCTGGCGTCGCCGGCGTGCTCTACCTCTATACGGCTGGGGTGAGTTACTCGTCGGGCTTGCACCTGATCTTATCTGGATTTGGTGCAGCCATTATTTTCGGCTTAAGAAATCCTGTCAGGGCTTTTCTTGGAGGTATTGCGATCGGCGTCGCGGAGTCGTTGAGCAATGGCTATCTTTCAAGCCAGATCGCCGGCGCGGCGCCATTGATATTCATATTCGCTGTCCTGGTTATTCAGGGTGCAAAGACCGTGACGGTGGCGGGGCGGGTATGAATCTGAACAATTCATCCGCAGCAGTTGTCGTCATCGGCGCGGCGATAGCGATACCCGTGCTGAATCTAAATCCGACATGGATGAACACGTCATCCATCATTGCGATCTATGCGATTTTGGCCCTGTCAGTCGGTATAATATATGGTCAGGGAGGAATCCTCTCGCTCGCGCAAGGCGCTTTTGCATCCGTCGGTGCTTACGTCACGGCCATCTTGACGACGCGCTACAACATGTCGTCCTGGATGACCCTCCCCTTGGCGATGGCGCTGCCCGCTTTCGTAGCATTACCGCTCGCTCGGCTCGTTTCCCCACTTTCTCCGCTGGTCTTGGCGATTGCCACGCTGATGTTCGCGACGATTATCGAGATGCTTCTTCGCGGCGGCGGCGACTTCACTGGCGGATATGTTGGAATATCCGGCATTCCACAGCTTATGAACCATCAGACGCCACTCATTTTTCACGTTACGTCGTGGGCGTTTGTTGCCGCCATCGTCTTCCTCTACGCGAACTTCCTGAGATCGCCCCGGGGACGGGCAATCAATGCGATCCGCCACGATCCCACGCGGGCCGTCGCGGACGGCGCAGATGTCAATCAGCTTCGATCGACCGTGTTCGCGCTTGGCGCGGCAGTCGCAGGGCTCGGGGGGTGGCTGTACGCGCACCAACTCAGCTTCATCAGCCCCGAACTGTTTGGCGTTCCCGTTTCGATCAATGCGATCCTTATGACGGTCGTCGGCGGTGCCGGAGTTGCTTTGGGCCCCGTCATCGGCGCCATCGTATTGAGCTTCTTCTACGAAGTTCTTCCGGGCCAACAAACGCGTGGCATGTTTTATGGAGCAGCCCTCATATTGACGCTGGTCGTGGCTCCATCTGGATTGCTGGGATTTCTTCGTCACCGCCTTCAATTGCGGAAACGAGTCAAAGACATGCCGGACGAACGCATGGCTCCGGCGGGAACACCCCGATGAGCAAGGGAATAGTCGTCTCCGCTCTCGACGTTCGATTTGGCGGGGTTGTTGCGCTGAATAACGTGTCGATCAACGTTCTACCGGGGCAAATCCTGGGCGTCATCGGTCCGAATGGATCGGGTAAGAGCACTTTGTTTAATGCCATCTCGGGTCTTGTCCGAATGTCGGCCGGATCGATACGAATAGATGATTTGGACGTTGAGGGTGCATCAGCGCGAGCGTTGGTCCAAGGAGGTCTGACCCGGACGTTTCAGACCCCGCGGGTCGATCCTGAACTCACAACGGAAGAAGCCATTTTGTGCGGCTTCCTGACGAAATCCAAACAGAGCCTGGTTGATGCACTGTTGCGGCTTCCGCGTTGTCGCAGGGAAGAAGATGAGTTCAAGGCCTCCGCGCACAAAATTATGCAGCAACTAGGACTTCTGGATGTCGCGGGCGTCCCGCTCGGCGAGTTGCCCATGGGACAAGTCCGACTGGTTGATGTCGGCAGAGCGATGGCAGCAGGTCCGCATTATCTGCTTCTTGATGAGCCGGCAGCGGGCCTCTCCCTGATCGAACAGCGTCGTATGGGTGACGTCGTTCGTTCTCTGGCCGTCAGCAATGTTGGAATTCTCCTCGTCGAGCACAATTTCGATCTTATCGGTGACTTGTGCGACCATGTCGTCGTGCTCGACCGCGGCAAACTTCTGATCGAGGGCGATATCGCCACGCTGCGAGATGACCCTGAATTCGTACGTTGCTACCTCGGGAGCCGTGCGGCATGAATCGTACGGCTTCCACCCTCGAACCGGGCGACGTGCAAGAGAGCGCGGAAAGTCTCTTGCTTAGATGCGGCCAGGTCTGCGCCAATTATGGCCCGATCCAGGTTTGCTTCGGGATCAATATTTCGATTTCGCCCAAGGAGATCATTGCTGTACTCGGCCCCAACGGCGCCGGCAAGAGCAGCTTTCTCGGTGCGCTGGCCGGTATCGTTTCAAATCGTGGATCGGTGCGCCTGGGCGAGTGTGAGCTCATGGGATTGCCGCCGCACCGGCGAGCCCATGCCGGCCTTGCGTTCGTTCCGGAAGTGCGAGGAAACATTTTCCCCGCTCTTTCGGTGGAGGAAAATCTACGTCTGCCGCTTCAGTGGCTCGCTCGAAACGAGCGGACTAACATGCGAGAAAAAATGTACGATCTTTTTCCAATCCTAAAGACCAGAAACAAGACTGAAGCCGGGATGCTCAGTGGTGGCGAGCAACAGATGCTTGCGATCGCCATGGCCGTTTCTCGACGGCCGACCGTGCTGATGCTGGACGAGCCGACGCAAGGCCTCGCGCCTGCCGTGTTCGATATTCTGGAATCGGTGATCGGAAAATTCGTAGATGAAGGTATAGCGGTCATCGTTGCAGAGCAGAATATGAAGTTTGTTTCGCGGATAGCGACGCGATACGTCGTGCTTTCCGGCGGGAAAATCGTTGGGTCCGGAATGCGCGAGGATCTGAACAACGAAGCCGAGATCGCGAAGAAGTATTTTTTAGGAAAGCCAAACTGACTTCTGGACCACCCCTCAGCATAAACATGAACGAAACGTGGGTTCCTGCGAGCACGACATTAAAGACAAACGAAGGGAGCGAAAGTGAAGCGCGCTGACAATAATAATGGGAGACGGAAGCTGTTTTCTTGGATGGTGGGTGTCTCAACCATTCTGTTGTGTGGAGCTGCGTCGGCGCAGGAAAAGGCCCCAATCAAGATTGGGTCGCTATGGAGCCTGACAGGAGCAGCAGCCCAGTATGGCATCGCTGAACGCGACGCGGTCGCCATTCTCGTCGATGACTTGAACAAAAAAGGGGGTATCGGCGGTCACCTAATCCAGATTGTCAATTATGACGAAGCCACGAATCCGATCGAAGCCGCCCGCGGAGCGACACAGTTAGTTCAGCAGCACGGCGTCGTTGCGGTCATGGGGGCGAGCACAGGGAGCGGAACATTGGCGGCAGCGCCGATTCTCGCGCGTAGCAAAGTTCCAGTCATCGTTCCGAATGCCACGGCTACGATCACGTCCAAAGAGCATGCGTTCTATCCCTGGATCTTCCGATCCGTCGTCGGCGACAATGATATTGTCAAAACAATAGTCCAACAGATCGCCGCATCCGGGGCCAAGAAGCTGGCGATGTTTCATGCCGAGGATGCCTATGGGCAGGATGCATTGAAGCTTATTTCGCTTCTTGCGCCGACTCTCGGAATGGAGGTCGTTGCCACCAGCTCGTCGATAACCAGTGCGACGGATTTGTCGGCGCAGGCGACCAAGCTTCGCAATGCCGATCCGGACGCGGTCGCGATCGTAACGTCCTCTCCGGTTTTGGCTGCGACCTTCGCAAGAGCCTCAAAACAGGTGGGATTGAGAGCGAGTCTGTGGGGCGGCGTAGGGCTCGGAAACAAGGCATTTATCAATGTGGCCGGGCCTGCCGCGGAGGGTGTTCGGGCCGTTCTTCTCGCGAACTGGGATGAGCCCCCGCCGGGACTGGCAAGGCTTGGCAAGATCCTTATGGATGCCGGCAAGACCCCGCAGGGTATCGGCGAACCGATCGCGGCTAATTCGCTTATGATCATCGTTCACGCGCTCGCCAAGAACCCGGACGCAAAAGGTGACGCCTTGCGTGCGGCGATTGAAACTGCGTGCGGTGTGAAGACTTTTGCCGAAGGCGAAGCCTGCTTCAGCGCGGACAATCATGACGGTGTGTCACCTGTCTCTCTCGTCTCCGTCGTTGTCTCCGATGGCAAATTCAAAAGTGCTAAGTGAGTTTCAGGTCTCACGAGAAGGAGCAGCTGAGTTTGCTGGTAACGAAGGTGCGCCAGTCACCGTCGATAACCTCACCTCGGCGAGGGACGCGCTTCTCTCTGAGCGGGGCTTTCTCGGCCGTCCCTTGCCCGCGCTTGTCAAACGCTCATGGGATCGATGTTTGCAAAGCGGGCTTCGCGCGGGCGATGATCGGGTCTTTCAGTCAGCACCGAAGCGTGCGGACGTGGGGCAAATCGCCGATAAGCACCAGTCTTTAATCGGGTGCGCGTTGCCCGAGATGGAGAGCTTACTCGCTACCGTCAAGAAGCCGGAGTGGTGCGTCCTGTGCACCGACGCATCAGGAATGGTGATTAAATCCGTCGCACGTGCCGTCCTCCCATCCGCGCTGCAACTGATCACCACACCCGGAAAGAGTCTTAGCGAAGATGAGATCGGTACAACTGCGCCTGGATGCGTCATTATCGAGCGGAAAGCAGTGCGCGTCGCATATCGGCAGCATTTTCTCCATGCCATCAAAAATTTCGTTTGTGCGGCTGCGCCGATCTTTGATCCCACTGGCGATCTGGCCGGTGTCATCGATCTTTCGGGTATCGACGTTGTCGGGCCATCGGACATGCTTGAACGGGTGGCGTTGGCTGCAAAGGCAATCGAGAACAGGTTGGTTTGTCAAACTGACGGTGCCCTCACGGTCCGGTTTCATGTCCGGTCTGATATGCTGAGGACGCCCCACTCGGGGATCTTGCGCTTTTCAGATGACGGCGTGCTGGTTGGCGCCAACAGTACGGCCCGTCGACTACTGTCGATGCTGAAGGGAGACAAGCAGGGAGCGACGTTTGACTCGCTGTTTGAGCAAGGTTTTGGCGAGTTGAGCGACCTGTCCAGGAGCCGAACGGAATCCGCTTTCCTGACAAGCCTCGAAGGCGACCGGTTCTGCGCCGCAATAGATGCCGAACGTCAGCGCCGCAAATCCCTTCGATTGGACGGGAACGATGCAAAGAACGCAGGGTTGCGGGGATCTGCGATTTTTGCACCGGTGCTGGTCGATCCTGTGCTGGCCGCGACGATCGAACGGGCTCGTCGTGTATATGCGCAGGATGTTCCCGTCTTCGTCACTGGAGAAACAGGCACGGGAAAAGAGATTTTTGCAAAGATGCTGCATGACACGGGTTCTCGTGCAGCCGGGCCCTTCATCGCCATCAATTGTTCGGCCATTCCAGAGAGTCTCATTGAATCGGAGCTGTTCGGTTACGAAGAAGGATCATTCACCGGTGCTCGCCGAGGAGGGGCTCGTGGCAAAATCGAAAGCGCCCACAAGGGTACGTTGTTTCTTGATGAAATCGGCGACATGCCGCTCGACATGCAGACGCGACTGCTGCGTGTCCTGCAGGAACGCGCAGTGACGCGCGTTGGCAGCAGTCGGCCGACGCCGATTGATTTCGGTCTTGTTTCCGCCACTCATCGCGATATTACGCTGTTGTTGGAACGGAACACGTTCAGGCAAGATCTGTTCTTTCGGATTCGGGGACTCCGTGTCACGCTGCCGCCGCTCCGAGAAAGACTGGATATCGAAAAACTGATTGATCGTTTCCTGTCGGCGCAAGATAGAGCAGACCGCCGGTTCTATCTCTCTCCAGAAGCGCGACATGTTCTGCTAGGTTATGAGTGGCCGGGCAATATTCGCGAGTTGCAACAGGCGATTTTGGTCGCAACCGCGTTAGCGCATGACGACGGAATGATTGGGCTTGAACATTTGCCTGAACATTTCAGCGACAAGACCGATGCGATCTTGCCAACCGACAGCCGAGGTCGCGTTACGTCGTTGGGGATCACCTGATCAGGCAGGCGCTTGAACAGAACGCTCATAATATCAGCGCGGCGGCCCGCAGCCTTGGGATCGCGAGAACAACGCTTTACCGGAGGCTCCGGAAAGATAGACCGGACACCCAATGATTGATGAGAGATGGCTATCGGAGGACTCCATGATCCCGCGAATGGCCCGGCCGAAAGAACAGCGTCGGCGGTGTGCGGATCGAGGGGCAGCATGAGCAGAGCCGTGTTTCCCGCTCCAAATCGCATGATTCTCGACCGGAGGGAGTGCATCGTTGCCGACCTCGGGCGCTTGGTCCCCCTGGGCGCGCTGATCATTTCGGAAGACGAACGGCGCACCTATGAAACCGACGCCCTGACCGCCTTTCGAAAGCTTCCGTTGGCGGTGGTGCTCCCGGGAACGACAGAAGAAGTGGCAGCAGTTCTCCGCTACTGTCATTTGCACAATATTCCGGTGGTGCCACGCGGGGCTGGTACATCGCTCGTTGGCGGCTCAACGCCGCAAGAGGATGCCGTCGTCGTCGGACTTTCCAAGATGACTCGCATCCTGGCGGTCGATTACGATAATCGCGCCGTAGCGGTCCAAGCGGGCGTGACCAACCTTGCCATCACGGCAGCCGTCCAGGATCGGAATTTCTTCTATGCGCCTGACCCGTCGTCTCAACTTGCCTGCTCGATCGGCGGCAACATTGCGATGAATTCGGGAGGCGCGCACTGCCTCAAATACGGGGTCACCACCAACAATCTCCTCGGCGTGAAAATGGTCATGATTGACGGGACCGTCGTCGAAATTGGTGGGGTGCACCTCGATGCGGGCGGCTACGACTTGCTAGGACTCGTGGCCGGTTCGGAAGGCCAGCTTGGCATCGTTACCGAAGCCACGGTTCGCATCCTGAGCGTGGCCGAGAATGCACGGCCGGTTCTGCTCGGCTTTCCAAAGGCCGAACTCGCCAGTGCGGCGGTTTCCGGCATCATCAGTGCCGGAATCATCCCGGTGGCGATCGAGTACATGGATAAAATGGCCATCGATATCTGTGAGGCACACACCAGTGCTGGCTACCCGATGGATGTCGAGGCGCTGCTGATTGTCGAATTGGAGGGCTCGGATCAGGAAATCGAGGAGCAACTGGCGAAGATCATCGCGGTCGCGAAGCAGCAGGGCGTCACCACAATCAAGGAAAGCCGTTCGGCCATGGAGACCGCCGCAATCTGGAAGGGACGTAAATCGGCTTTCGGCGCGACTGGGCGGATTGCCGACTACATCTGCATGGACGGCACGATCCCAACGGGCCGGCTCTCAGAAGCGCTCACCCGCATCGATGCTTTGGTAAAAAGCTATGGCCTTCGGGTCGCCAATGTCTTTCATGCTGGCGACGGCAACCTCCATCCACTTGTGCTCTATAACATCAACGATCCAGTCGAGTGCGAGAAAGCGGAAGACTGCGGCTTGGATATTCTCAAACTCTGCGTTGAATTGGGTGGCTGCCTCACTGGCGAGCATGGAGTCGGTATCGAAAAGCGCGATCTCATGCGGGTGCAGTTCAGCCAAGAGGACCTCGTCCAGCAAATGCGCGTCCGCGCGGTTTTTGACCCCGCTTGGTTGTTGAATCCAGCCAAGGTCTTTCCGCTGGAAGGACGTATCACGGCGTGAAAGTGCTTGAACCCGACACCGAAGCTGAGGCGCAGACGCTCATCAAGCGCGCGCAACTCACCCGCGAACCGCTCTCAATCCGAGGAGGCGGCACGCGTTCATCTCTCGGCCGTCCTGCCCAGGCACAGGCGACGCTTTCGGCACTCAAGCTCAACGGTATTACGTTGTTCGAGCCCACTGAAATGGTGTTCAGTGCTCGCGCGGGCACGCCGATCAGGGTGATCGAACAAGCTCTCTCGGAGAAGGACCAAATGCTGCCCTTCGAACCGATGGATCACCGCCGGCTGCTGGCGACTGGAGGCGAGCCGACCATCGGAGGTATTTTCGCGGGCAATGTTTCCGGGTCTGCGCGCATCAACCGTGGTGCCTGTCGGGACGCCGCCATCGGCGTAAGGCTCATCAACGGCCGCGGCGAGATCGTCAAGTCGGGTGGACGCGTCATGAAGAATGTCACCGGCCTCGATTTGACCAAGCTCATGTGCGGCTCGTTTTCAAGGTGGTGCCGCGCCCGGAGCGATCAGCGACCCTCATGCTGCTCGGGCTCGACGATCGTAAAGCGATCGAGGCGCTTTCCCGGGCGCTGGGCTCCTGCTTCGACCCGAATGGCGCGGCGCACCTGCCGGCAGGGGTAGGACGAGCCGAATCACGAACGTTAATCCAGATTGAAAATTTCTCCACGTCGGTTGACCATCGCACGAGGGCATTGTCGCTGCTCCTCAACGATCTCGGTCAACATTCACTGCTCGAAGGCACTCATTCCGACGAGCTATGGCGAGCAGTCAGGGATGCCGAGTTTCTCGCCGAGCCACGCAACCGGCCGGTATGGCGCCTGTCAGTCGCGCCGATGCGGGGGCCCGATGCGGCTGACCTGATACGGCGATTCATTCCGGACCTTCATTACTATTACGATTGGGGCGGCGGTCTCGTTTGGTTGACCGTGCCAGTTGCCGTCGATGCGGGAACATCCGTCATCCGTGCCGCCGTCGACGCTGTAGGCGGACATGCCACGCTCGTCCGGGCTCCCGCGGAGTTGCGCGACTGTCGAAGTTTTTCAGCCACTCGGTTCAGCGCTGCGGAAGATCGCCGCCGGACTTAAGGCAAGTTTTGACCCGATGGCCATCCTGGAGCCTGGTCGTATGTATGCGGGAATTTGAGAAATGCAGATCAGCTTCACCACCGAACAGCTTGGTTCAGATCCTCGCCTGCCGGCTTCTGCAGAAATCGTACGGACCTGCGTGCATTGCGGGTTTTGCACGGCGACCTGTCCGACCTATCTCCTTCTTGGGGACGAACTCGATTCCCCGCGCGGCCGCATCTATCTCATCAAGAATATGTTGGAGAGCGGTAAGGCGCCCAGTGCCGG
>WNFM01196632.1_pt1 | contig 12379 bp, 13 predicted proteins | sample 5400271 | NCBI WGS metagenome assembly WNFM01 (sample SAMN13153352, study PRJNA577476) | soil metagenome | isolation source: 60 cm saprolite on Douglas fir-dominated hillslope | place: USA:California | collected 2013-09-17 | reverse complement strand
ACCGTAACCGCCATAGCCGTCACGAGGAGTACCACCGAAGCCGCCACCAAAGTGATTGACACGAAAACCATCGCCACCGCCACCATGGCCGCCGCCGCGGGCAAGTGCGCTGGTGGAAAGCCCGGAACTTCCGAGAACAATGACAATTGCAAGAACAACTATGGCATTGCGCAACATTGACAACCTCTTAGAGATGCCCCCTACATCCGCCTCGATTCAAGGACCCGTTGTCGATCGGTTGCCCGCACGGGAGCTTCCGGTCGACGTTTGAAATCTATGAACGCGCAGTTGTAACCGCTTGTCCGATATTGCTGCTGTTTGCGCACAATTGCGTTATTTCGCCCGAACGGAATGCGAACGTTCCGACTACTCGCAAAGTCCGCAAGTGGCCGATCCTGGACTCAGGCTTCCGCTTCTAAAAAAGTTGCGGGCGGCTCAGGGAGAGACGGCGGCGGCTGTCTGAGCGTTGCCTCGGCCGGACGTGACCAGCAAAGCGCAGAACGCGGCGGCTGCAATAAATCTCGCGAATGGTCTCATGGCTTCCCCATTGGGAGACCCGTCACCCCTTGGCGGTGCAACGGTGCAACTGTGCTTGATGGCGCAGCTCTGGCGGGTATTGGTCTAGTAGCGGCGCAGGATCAATCCATCTTCTTAGTTCGTGGAGTGATAGGTGAGCCTTTCGCCGGCAGGACAAGTGCAAACGTCCTCCTCCGCCACATAGCGGAAGTCTTGCTTGCCGAAGCGCCCTTGTTATTAGACCGCCGCTGTCGCAACTCAACCACGGCGGACATCACTCAAATTGCTCTTGGCGTTTGCGCCAGCGGAGCCACGAGTGGGTACAACGTCAATCAAAGAGCGTAAGCACTAGCTCGGCGCCAAAGTGAATTAACCCTTGAGGCGAACCCTCTGCGACTCAAGACGACCACCGTGCGCTTTCGGATCTTATTTTGTCACCATGTGCCGGGTTGGTGTCACATCCGTAGGGGCCATCGGTGAGATCGCAAACGTCAACCACGTGTTCCAGCCCGACGGCCGGTTCGCCGCATCGAATTCCCCGTATGCCTTGAAGTTCAGATATCCCTGCATATTGCCGACTGGGAAGATGTATCCGATCTGCGGGCCCACTCCAAGGACACGCGATCTGAAACCACCAAGAATCGGGCTTCCACCAGTATCGTCCGAGACTTGTTGGTATGCATATCCAACGAGGCCTACGAAGACCTGTTTCGACAGAAACTGCGCTGCGCTCCAATCGAAATGAAAATCGACGCCGCTCTGAACCTGGGTATCTGGATTCTTGAAATTGTAGGTGAACCCCGCAACACCCGAAAAGGTGTGCCCGGTCGCCGGATTCAGATAGGTGTAGCCGCCGCCGGCATCGATGGCACCATGACCAAGGCCGAGGTTAGCGATGCTATTTGAATTATAGGCGCCGACGGGAATGTCTCCGGTCGCGTAGGTCATGAAGTTATGAACGCCAGAGTTCCATTTCAGCGTCATCATCGGATACAGGTCGCCGACTGACGTGATCGAATCTCCGATGCTTCCCATGCGGGTTGCTGCAAATCCTCCTACCCCTGCCGTCAGCGTCCCGTCGATGGTGGCGGCCGATCGGCCGAATATGCCCGTGACACCCATTGCAAATTGTCCGCCGAGCACCGGCGTCGCGAACGTATAGGTCGGATTCAGCAACAGAAGATCGGCCTGCGCGTTCAAATTTACATTCAAGTTGACATTAACTGTCGGCGAGAACCTGCCGATCTGAATCTCTCTTGCCGCGGCTGCGGCGCCCGACGCTGCTACAGTGGTGTGGTAGTAGACCGCGCCCAAGGACCAGCCCGGCGTCTGCGGGACTGCCGGGAGACTGTCGACCTGTCCCGGAAGCCAGAACGAAATGCCGCTCTCGTCCGCGCGTGAGATTTCAGGAAAAACCGTGAGGGTAGCGGCGACTATTGCAAGGCAAACTTGGGCCGATGCTTGCCTTGGTGCCGATCGGCATATCTTCATCAGAACGCCTCCATGCGACGAATGGACCAGCGATCGCGGCTGTTAGAAATCTCTTCGCTTGCGCAAAGTCGAAAACCCGGAATCGTACCCTCAGAGGTAGTTATTCACATTCTATGCTCGAAATCCGTTGCCCAGCGGCCACAGTAGGAGATAATTGACCGACGCGATATCCGACGTCTGATTTCCACTCAGGATCGAATGCGGCAGCGCCGTCGACCTTGCAAACCCGCGCAATATCAAATTTTGGAACATCGTCCGCAATCGTGCAATGACTAATTGCGAAGCAACGATTATGACCGAAACCGGAGCTAGCATCTTGTCCTCCGATAGCCGTCGTCCGGGAAGGCGGGCGCGCACCCGCACTTGCGTCATGCGCACCGGAACCGGATCTCGCCTTACGAAACTATTTGCATTGACTTGGAGCACGGCCCCGATCTCGGCCGTCGACCCGGCGACCTAAGTTTGTCATTCATTACAACAACGCCCGAAAAGAAGTTCTCGCGCTATGCGTTTTCGGCAGAAATTCCTACCTTTTGATCGAAGAGGTGCCGCAGTGTAATCCGGAAAAGCCAGTGCGCAATTGACGAAATAAAAGCTGATCCGCGGGTAGCGGCCTCAAAGGACCGAGAAATATCACGCGGTGACCGCCTTCGGGCGATTTTTCTGTTTTGAAGTTCGCAGCGCGCTTCGATGAAATATCATTGCCCTGTTTTGATTTCTGCGGTGGAGAGCGGCTGGCTTAAGGCGGACCGCGACAAAATCTTGCTGCTCAGGAAACGGCGGACGAGGCTCGAAACTCAGATGTCCAGGACCACCTTGAAGCGGGCCTTCTCAAGGCGGTTCTGGAGAGCGGCGAGTTTGTCGGTGAGTTCGCCTAATTTGCGGTCGTCGTGTTGCGAGGACAAGTTTGCCAGATGCTTGTAAGTCTTGTCCGTCAGAGACATCTGCACAATTCTGGCGTCCTCGGTCGAGGTTTTTCGGCGTATGAAGCCTTTCTTTTCTAGCAGTTTCGATTGAGTCGTGACGAACGACGAATCAACATGCAGCTTTTTCGACACTACGTTGACGGGCACGCCATCGCCTTGATCGATTTCAGCCAAGGCCATCAGAATCATCCACTGCGGACCGCTGATACCAAGGGTTTTGCCCCAGAAGGAACGAAGTTCTTCAAGGTGCACGCTTATAGAGGCGATCACCCAGGTTAATCGCCTGATGATTTCCTGATTTTTACTGGAGGTGCCGCCCGAGCTCGCGCGTTTCGCCAGAGCCGGTGAGCCCACGCTCCCTTGCGGCTTATTCGCCATAGCCCATCTTACCTCTTCTGCTCTACCCTAAAGACTGGACAGTTCCGAAGCATGAAGGCATTTCACGACCGTCGAGTGTGTCGAACGCGTTATTGAGCCGCAAGTCCCATCGGCGCAACACGCGGCAGGGTGAGCTGGATCTTCGTCCCCTCGCCGAGCTCGCTATCGAGATTGAGCCGGCCACCCAAACAATTCGTGACGATGCTGTAGACGATATGCAGGCCGAGGCCGGTGCCACCTTGATCGCGACGCGTCGTGAAGAACGGATCGAATGCTTTCCGCCTGACATCGAGACTCATGCCGCAGCCATCGTCGGAAAAGAGAACTTTAACATCGTCCTTACCCGACGCCCGCACCTTGATTTCAATTGTGCCTCCCTTGTCGTCGGGAAACGCATGCGCAACCGAGTTGAGGAAAAGGTTGGTCAGCACCTGTCCGTATGGTCCTGGATAACTGTTCATCGTCAGGCCAGGTTGGCACTCAACGTTAAGGGTCAGTCTTTGCTTTCCCAGAGCCGGCCGCAGGCTCATTAGGACCTGTTCGGTCAGATCGCCGAGATCGAAGATGCGCTGATTCGAGTAGTTTCGGTCGGTCGCGACCTGCTTGAACGACTGGATCAGTTCGGCCGCGCGGTTGAGGTTGACCACCAATTGCGATGACGCCTCGCGGCTGATCTCGAGAAACTCATTCAGACTTGATCGCTTAAGGTTGCCTTGCGCGACTTCTGCCGCGAAGACAACGGTCTTGCGTTCCAGAGACGAAGCCACAGTGAGGCTGGTGCCTACGGGATTGTTAATCTCGTGCGCAACGCCCGCCACCATCCGTCCAAGCGCTGCGAGTTTTTCCGATTCGATCAGGGAGGTTTGAGTCTCCTGCAGATTTCGCAGCGCTGTCTCGGCCGTATCCCTGGCGCTGCGGATCTCTTGCTCGCTACGTTTGCGCTCACTGATGTCGATGTGGGTACCGATCCAGCCATAAACGGCGGCAGTTGAATCGTGGAGCGGGACTGCGCGCGTTAGAAACGGACGATGCTGTCCGTCCTTGCCGCACAAAGGTAACTCCATCTCGAACGCCGTTCCAGCTTCCAGGGCCCGCGCCCAACGATGTCGGGCGTCATGCAGCGAGGCCGGCGCAAGGATTGCTTGCCAGTCGTGCGCGCTGGCGTTGCCGACAGGCGTGCCCGTATATTCGTGCCAATGATTGTTGAACCAGAAAATCTTGCCTTCCGCGTCGGCCATCCAAACCAATTGCGGAATGGAATCAGCCAAAGTATGGAACTGACGTTCGCTTGCCTGCAGCGCCGCCTCCGCACGCTTGCGCTCGGTGATTTCTTCAGCAGCAACATTGACGCCGACAATTTCGCCGCTCGGGCTGCGTAGCGGATGCCAATAGGTGATCCAAAACCGTTCGTCGGTCTGGTCAGCGCGCTGGCCGGCGACCTCGATCCCAATCACCGGCTCGCCGGTATCCATGATCGATCGGACGATGCCTTCGACCGCCTCGGCCAGAGCCGGTACGCAGTCCTTAACCGAGCGTCCCAGATGATCCTCGACGGAGATGCCGCATATCTCCGTGAGGCGCTGGTTGATCTGCAGGTAGCGGCAGTCGGGAGAGAGGCAAGCCAGCCCGATCGGCGCCGTATCGTAGATCAGTTGCAGAGCGGGTTGCTGAGGAAACAGCACGACAGACGATGATTTCACCGCCGCTGCGCCGCGATCCGGGTTCTTTGACAACGATGCCTCCGTGTTCGCCAAGGTGCATCCAGCCTCAGATCTGCCAAGAAAGTCTATGCATATCCGGCACGCTACCGACGCCACTCCGTCGCAACGCCTATTTTTGGTCCGCGTGTCACGCCCCCAGACATTCTGGACCCGATTTTTCCGAAAACCCACCCCTTCGTGGCACTCATTTGGATGTTCGAGCGCCAGTTGCAGCTCATTGACGGAGCCGTACCCCCGCCCCTAACGTTCTTTGCGATGAATTGAACTCCTGCTTTTTCCAGAGCTTTCTGCATCGCATGGACGGCGGCACGGGAGACGTCGCGGCGAGATTTTTCAAAACCGACGATCGTTGACAGTCCGAGCCCAGCGGCCTCGTCGAGCTCCGGCTGCCAGCAAGGCGCGCGCGGCGCGACATTGTTCGGAGGTGATTAAATACCGTTATCGCGAACTTTGCAGAAAGCCACAGCCAATGTCGATTTCCCTTAAAACACAGCAACATAAACCGGACCGCAAGAACTTCATCGGTGGCTCAGGTGCCCGGATCATCATGGGTAAGGATGAGAAGCCGTTGGTGCGGCTCTGGAAGGAGAAGCGAGGCGCGGAGGCAGCCTCGGACCTATCGGGCGTCCTGATCGTCCAGCTCGGCTTGGTCACCGAGGACCTCGGTCCAGTGAAAGCGTCGCCGCTCTGGCAACGGCTCTAGCGAAAGCCCAGACCGAGCTCTCCAACCCCGAGAAGGCGATGGTGGGGACGGCCTATAATAGCCGGTCAGGCAGTCCACAAAGCTCCCGCTACGCCTCGCTGTCGAGCGGCCTAGATATCATCCGAAAGACCTTGGGTGGTCACCAAATCGCTGTTGCACAGACCACCGACATCGATCGGGCCAGCGGCACAGTCAACCTGACCACGGTTCTCCTGCACACCTCAGGGGAGTGGATTTCCTCGGCTTGGCCGGTTTGCCAATTATCCGAGACATCGGCTATGCGAAATCGGCAGGCCCAACGCGTCGAGCCTCAACGCCCAAGCGACTTCGCCAAACTTTCCAGGTTCTGTGGACTGACGTGGATCAAGCCATGCCGCGGAGTATCGATATCGGCGATCAGAAGGAGGGCAATAGAAACGACAAGCGGTAGCACGAAAGCAAGCTTTCCCACGTCGCCGTTTCGCGACCGATAGCCGAACAGCACGTTGCAACATAGTGCGATGGCCGCCATGAGAAACCAGGCGGCGGTGGGAATCCGGTTCCAGAACGCCGCTTGCGTGTAGCCCTGCGAATTGATCACGTCGTTCATGCCAGCGAGCGCTTGCGCCGAGAGATCAGCCTGCAACTGGCTGGTCCGCTCGTCGATCCGCGTTCGCAGAGAATCGTCCCTATTGATGTAGAACAGGATGCGCTGGTCAAGGTAATCGCCAAGAAGCCTGCGCACGTTTGCGGCGTCCGTCGGTGGCAGAAGGTCGGCACGCAAGATTTCGGTTCCAATCGCATTGGCTTCGGCTTCCTCGAAATTCTTGCGCTGATCGTAGCGGTTGGTGGCCATCGAAAAGCTGAAGCCGATGATCAATGCGAGCAGCGTCAGGGTAGCCGCAAGGATGACGCCAAGATCCTCATTCCGCTTATCGCCGGCGCTCGGGCAACGCCTGCGTAGCCAGGAGCCCGCCGCTGAAGCGAACCACAGCGCCACGAAGGCCGCCGCGAACACCAGCAAAGGGTAATGCGTCAGATTTTCCATGACTCTGTCCGCTCAGCCAGCTCTGCAGCCGCTCTCGGTCGAAGGGCAGATCGGTGTCAATCTTGCTTTGGGCGTATCCCGTTTAATGCTCGCGTCGATACGTTAACAAGCGCGGACCTGTTCAGACTAGCGGCAGTCGCGAAAGCTCAGCTCCATCCCTACCAATCGAAATTGAGCTCATCTTGCTTCGCAGGCAGTCGGAGGGTCGCGAGATCGGCTCCGCCGTTCACTCCGGAAAAATTAGGCTTGTAAGCATGTCCCTCGCTAATTGATCCCGGATTTAGGAAGAATAACCACCTTCTTTAGTTCCGCGAGTAAACGAACCATGTGCGCCAACGTGAGGATACCTCGCTGGCGCTTTCCGGAGGGAGCCGCTGCCGCTTCGTCAAACTTGGCCGCTGCCATCAGCTGCAGTTCTTCGATGGTCATCTCGTCAATTCGTTTTGTTGGGGTCGGCATAGGTCGTGACCTGCTTGGACTATTATCTGCCCACCGATCAGAGGACGCCCTCATGTCACACGCTTGTCACTTGTACTATTGCACGTTTTATTTTTCCCAGGTTCGTAATAATATTTCTTCCGTTTCTGCCGGGTTCGCATAGTCTCCGCTGTTCTGACCGATAGGCTAGACCCCGATTTTCGATACTCAGCGAACGCGACGCACATGCGCTTTATTGGGCGTGGAGAGCGATAGTGGCCTGGAGTAGAGTCCTGGCATTCACTGACCCATCGCACTATCAGGCGGCGATTCGTGCTGGAAATTGGGATGTCTATCCTACGAAGAGAGGACAATTCCGCGGGGAATTGACCCAAATAAACCTGAACCAACTCTGGATGCAGCGCTTCCACCAAGAACTGCCGCAGGTCCAGACTGGGGCGGTAACGCCCAAGCGCAAAGTAATCGGTTTCCTCACCGAAGCGCGTCAGCCAGCGCTGCATCATCGGGGCGAGGAAATTTCTTCAACTGATATCGTCATCAACACTGGCGCGATGCACCAAAGAACGGAAGGAGATTGCCGTTATGGCGGCATGTCCTTGTCGGACGATGATTTCGATGCTGCTTGCCAGGCCATAACCGATCGCGAGTTCGCGCTACCGGCGTTTGAGCACATTGTTCGACCAAGTCCCGACTTAATGAGGCGACTGCTAAAGCTGCACGAGATGGTGGCTGGACTCGCCAAAACCGCGCCGGTGCTTTTCGAGTTACCCGAAGTGGTTCGGGCTCTTGAACAGAATTTGATCCACCTGATGGTGAGATGTCTGACCGAAGGCGCTGTTTCGACATTGACTAACGGCGGTCGACGCCATGACGCGATCATCGCTCGTTTCGAAGAATTCTTGGAAGCGAACCCCAACAGGCCGCTGTACTTGCCTGAAATTTGCGCGGCTGTCGGCGCTGCGGAACGGACCCTCCGTGTTGCCTGCGAAAAGCATCTTGGAATGGGGCCAATTCGCTACCTCGCTTTGCGGAGAATGCACCTTGCCCGCGGTGCGCTGTTACGAGCGGTTCCTTCGACGGTAACGGTAACAAAAATTGCCATTGACCACGGCTTCTGGGAATTGGGACGTTTCTCGGTCGCCTATCGCGCCTTGTTTGGGGAAACCCCGTCGGCGACATTGCAGCGCCCGTCGGATAATTGGCTCATGGGTCTGAACCGCCCGTCATCTCTCGCATCCCCAGAATTTGCGTAGTTGTGGCGTGCTTTCCTCAGGCGTCACGCCCTGAAAAGGGGGAAGCGTTGGATCGATCTGCTCAATGGCCTTTTGCCCTGAACTCTCCACCTCGCCCTTTGGGTGTGCTAGTTGCCAGGCTACGATGCGAGGTCCTGAACCTAGGGGAGCGCAATAAGAGGGCGCTTCAGAGCAGGCGGCGAACCAGTTAAAAAACGAACACCAAATGAAGCGTCGCAATATGTCGAAGGCCGGGCGCCGTCGCAGTACCTCTGCCGTCGGGCAGGAAGCAAAGGTTGCGCAGCTTACCCGGGAACTGCACGAGGCACTGGAGCACCAGACGGCGACGTCCGAAGACTTGCGTATCATCTCAAGCTCGCCCGGCGAGTTAAACGCGGTATTCCAGGCGATGCTGGCGAACGCAAGAAAGCTTTGTGAGGCCAGTTACGGAACGATGTGGCTTTGCGAAGGCGAGGCTTTCCGCGTCGTCGCGCAATACCGAGCGTTGCCTGCGGCTTATATGGAGCGATTACGGCCCGGCACTTTGTTCCGGCTCGGCCCACATCTTCCTTCGGTCCAGGCTATAAATCGACAGTGAACCGTTGGCGGTTGCCGCTGTCGAACTAGCGGGCATCCTTACTATGTTCACCGTGCCGATGTTCGGGACAATGAGCCGATTGGTGTTATCGCCATCTATCGCCAGGAAATGCGCCCTTTCACCGACAAGCACATCGGATTGGTGCAGGACTTCGCCGCCCAGGCCGTAATCGCCATTGAGAACACAAGGCTGCTTAGTGAATTGCGCCAGCGCACGGACCTGACCGAGTCGTTAGAGCACTTACGGATTACACAGGACCGACTCGTCCAGACGGAGAAGCTCGCCTCGCTCGGCCCGTTGACCGCAGGGATCGCGCACGAGATCAAGAACCCACGTTGCGGGATAATCTCGAAAAGGTCGTGCAGCACGGCAAGCGCGCAGATGCAATCGTGAAGGACATGCTCTTGCATTCGCGGCAGGGTTCCGGCGAGTATCGAGCCGTCGACATCAACACTATCGTCGAGGAGAGCCTCAATATCGCCTATCAAGCGGCACGGGCGGAGAAGCAAGGGTTCAAAGTCACCTTGGAAAGGTCCTTTGACCCGGCCGCCGGTGAACTCGATCTTTTCCCGCAGGAGATCACGCGGGTACTGCTCAATCTGATCTCAAACGGGTTCTACGCGGTCACAAAGCGAAAAGAGTTTTCCCTGTTAATTTGCGTAGGGAATCGCGGGAGAAGTGGCTGCAGCGTCGCGGTTTCTTGCTTTGAAATCGGCGCAGGGAGCCCCGAAATCGCAAAATTCCCTGTAAAATTCCCTGTTAGCAGGGAATTCGGGTGGAGACGGGTGCGATCAGCACTCCCGCCCCAGCCAGTTTTTATGCAGTAAAATCAGGCGCTTCTCGAATTTTTTGGTCTTTTTATCAGAGCGGCCGGTCGGTGGACAAACCCGTGTTCCGCGATCAGCTGGCGTTACTCGAAACCTGGTCTCGCACGGCCTAATAAATAAGGTGCAGGGCAGTCGGGTTGGCCGGACCGCACCGCAGTCTGAATGCCTGGCCTCGTCGCGGGGGTGGCGCCTGCCACGGCAGGTTGTCGTGCAACTCTATTTCATAGGCTGCGCCGTTTGGCGGAGTTACCTCCCGGGTCACTCTTACAAGCCAGTGGCGAAACGGCGCAAAAGGCAGTTCTTCAGAATGAACGACCCTGGCGATGCACGCGCGTTCCTGATTGGCGAAAGATGCCTGCGCGGTCATCATTGCACCGACCAACAATGTCGCCACGGCAATAGGGAGTTTCATAACGTCTCTCCGGTTCGGACGCGCTCGTTAACAAAGCCTCGACAAAGGCTAGCGCTGTTCTCGTCATCGTCTAGCCATAATATGACACCGATCTTGATACGACCGCATTTTTGGGCGGCTGTTTTTGGGATTGACGGACGAGAACAGCCGTAACCTAATCAATATACTAAGTAGTCCTCCTGGCAGGAGGCCCTCGTGAATGAGCTCTTGAGCTACGTATTCTCGCCGCTGAGGGAGGGAGACATCGCTCTCTACCGGGGCTCCGGCAACGGGTTGGCGCCGATCTTGCTCGTTGCCGCCGAAGCAACCTCGCTCGGTGCCGTCGAGCGGCTTGAACACGAATATGCGCTCAAGGCCGAACTTGACGCTGACTGGGCGGCGCGACCCCTCGCGCTGACGCGCTACGACGAGCGCATGGCGCTGGTGCTCGAGGATCCCGGCGGTGTGCCGGTCGATCGACTGCTTGGCCGACCACTGGACGTCTCGCATTTCCTGCGCATCGCGATCCCTCTCGGGGGGGCGCTCCGCCGCGTGCATGAACGCGGCCTGATCCATAAGGACATCAAGCCGGCAAATATCCTCTTGGACGCAGCAAGCGGCGGCGTGTGGCTGACGGGGTTCGGCATTGCCTCGCGTCTGCCGCGCGAGCATCAAGTCCCCGCGCCGCCGGAGGTGATAGCCGGGACGCTCGCCTACATGGCGCCGGAACAAACCGGCAGGATGAATCGCTCAGTGGACTCCCGCAGCGATCTCTATGCTCTGGGTGTCACGTTCTACGAGATGCTGACAGGGACGCTGCCCTTCACCGCTGCCGATCCGATGGAGTGGGTGCACTGTCATATCGCGCGGCAACCGGTGCCGCCCGGCGAGCGGGTCGGAGGCGTCCCCGGCCCGCTCTCGGCAATTGTGATGAAGCTCCTCGAAAAGACCGCCGAGGAGCGCTACCAGACGGCGGCCGGCCTGGAGCACGACCTCCGGCGCTGTCTTGGCGCATGGGAGGCTCAGCACCGGATCGACGCCTTCCCGCTGGGCCAACAGGACGCGTCCGACCGGCTTTTGATTCCCGAGAAACTGTACGGGCGAGAGCGCGAGATCGAGACCTTGCTCGCCGCCTTCGACCGCGTCGTCACTAGCGGCCGGCCGGAGCTGGTGCTGGTCTCCGGCTATTCCGGCATCGGCAAGTCCGCCGTCGTCAATGAGCTGCACCGGGCGCTGGTGCCGCCGCGCGGCCTTTTCGCCTCCGGCAAGTTCGATCAGTACAAGCGCGACATCCCCTATGCGACGCTGGTACAGGCTTTTCAGAGCCTCGTGCGACCTCTTCTCAGCAAGAGCGACGCCGAGCTGAGCAGTTGGCGCGACGCCCTTGTGGAGGCGCTGGGCGCGAACGGGCGGCTCATGGTCGACCTCGTCCCCGAGCTGAAGTTCATTGTCGGCGAACCACCGCCGGTCCCGGAGCTGCCGCCGCAGCAGGCGCAGGCGCGGTTCCAGCTGGTGTTCCGACGCTTCATCAGCGTCTTCGCCGGCCAGGAACATCCGCTGGCGCTGTTCCTCGACGATTTGCAATGGCTGGACGCGGCGACGCTCGACTTGCTCGAGGATCTGTTGACCCAGTCGGATCTGAAGCACCTGATGCTGATCGGCGCGTACCGGGATAATGAGGTCGATGGCGCTCATCCGCTGACGCGCAAACTAGACGCGATCCGCCAAGCCGGAGCGCGCGTGCAGGAGATCCGCCTGGCGCCCCTCGCCGGTGACGACCTGAGGCAGGTGATCGTGGATGCGCTTCGCTGCGAGTCGGAGCGCGCCGCGCCGCTCGCGCAGTTGGTGCACGATAAGACGGGGGGCAATCCGTTTTTCGCCCTTCAGTTCATTTCTACGCTCGCCGAACAGGGACTGCTCCGCTTCGATCACGACGCGGCGCGCTGGCGCTGGGAGGTCGATCGCCTTCACGCCAAGGGGTACACCGACAATGTGGTGGACCTTATGGTCGGGAAGTTGACCCGCCTGCCCACCGAGACCCAGGCCGCGTTGCAGCAGTTCGCCTGCCTCGGCAACATCGCCGAGATCACGATGCTTTCGATCGTTCTCGGGAAATCGAACGAGGACGTCC
>WNFM01187858.1_pt1 | contig 12380 bp, 7 predicted proteins | sample 5400271 | NCBI WGS metagenome assembly WNFM01 (sample SAMN13153352, study PRJNA577476) | soil metagenome | isolation source: 60 cm saprolite on Douglas fir-dominated hillslope | place: USA:California | collected 2013-09-17 | reverse complement strand
AAGCGACAATTCCTTCATGATCGGCCCGCCATGCATGTGGCACGCTGAGCAGCGCAAAGTTTGTCCAAACACCGGCTGTGTGGGATTCGTGTTTCGGTGCAGCTTTGCAAGGTCGTTTGCGATGTCCATCGAATCCCCGCGATAGTACCATACGCCTGCCTTTCCGGCCCCGCGCATTTCGTAGAAATTATACCAGCCCTTCTTGCTGTCCCAAACGATCAACTCAATCATCAAATTCCCCGGATCCGGCTCTTGTTGCGCGGAGAGAGTGGTCGGTTTCCTGGCCGGAGTCGCTTCCGTAAAATGCCCGAAGAAGAAATCGCCGAACGCAAGCTTCCCGCCGTCAAGGGTGCCGGTCACTCCTTCGAAAAAGCTGAAAGAGCCTTCCGGGAGCGGATTGTCGTAACCGCGATTTCCGACGAATGACGGGTGAAGAGTCAGCCCTCTCTTTTCCAGCAACGCCCTCAAATCAAACACATTCCCAGGGCATTTTCCCGGACTCTTGAGGATCTGGAACAGCGGATCATGGTTTTGGCCGGTGTATGGTTTGTCATCATTACCCAAAATAACACACCCCTCGTTGCCGGCAGCCCGGCCGGTCGTGGTGAGACCTGCCAGGCACAATGTTACTGCAAACACTCCGAAGCAACAGATGTGCTTGGTTACAATATGATGTTTCATTTGTTTATAGCTCCTGGTTTTGGCTTAACTTCGCATGTCGGACTGGAAAGAAAGTCTTTCTCACAGGTTCGCAGGTTGTCCCTCTCCCGTGCAACTAAACCGCGGGCGACGTCGCGAACAGGACCAGCAAGTCCGCCTTCGTGAGAGTATTGACCGGAAACGACCAGTCGCCTTTGGGCCCGGACTTCGACGAGCCGCCCTTGTGACTCACAGCGCCCGTGTCCGGATCAATGTGAATCTCGCTTATAACATCCAACGCTTTTCCTTCCTTGAATGGCAGAGTGGACATCTGGATTTGCCAAGGCACCAGGCCCCCTTCCACAAAGCCGTGCGATACTTCGCAGTCGAGCCATTCGATGATTTGCTTGCGGTCCGCCTTGCTGGACTTGATGAGATCGGAGAGCGAGTTGGCCTTGGGCAGGTCTTGCGCGCGATTCCGGGCGTAGATGAAGTGGTCCCCTGCGACGGACAAGACCGCTTCAGTCCTCGGCGAACCGTCAGGCATTTTTCGCGTCACCTGAAATCCAAAGAAATGTCCGCCCCCATCCTCCAGATACCACCAATGTTCGAGATAGTTCGCCTGGACACCGTGTTCGAACATATTCCGGCCTTCGCCAAGTTCGATGCGGCCAATGTCGGTCGATCCGTCCGGCGGTTGGTAATCGATCTCGTGGTGCCAGGTGGTGATATTTCCGTCCGCAACCGTCGTGAAGCCCGAAAAGCCTTCCTGGTCGTATAAGGTCGCGAGCTGGTCGTCGCTTAGATCGTCGAGCGACGTTGCGTTCGAGTAGGCCGGCCGCACGTCGGGAATGCGCACATCGCCAAAGAGAGTTGGCGTCTGGATGTTGCGGACATTGACCGATGTTTGAGGCTTGCCGCCGTTACCGCGAATCCAAAACCTTTTCCAGGCGCCGGAAAGCCACGTCGGAACATTTTGAAGTCTTTGCATTTGGTAGTCCTCAAATCAGTTGCTGCGATCCTGAATATTTCGCGCAGTGTGGCGCGGAGCGCGTTGCACTTGCAAGCACAATTCGCAGTTTCTTGAAAGTTGCGGATAAATTCGCCAGCGCATACGCGAAAGGTTTCTGCAAGGCTTGGGTGGGTTCATCGCTGATCCGCGGACGCGTCGCAAGGAGCGGTCGTCACCGTCAGCGGCACGAGGCTCTGGTTTTGAAGATCGACCGAGACAATCGTCATGGCCCATGTTCCGACGCGGCGATTCGGACCATATGTAATCGGAGGTGACACGCCGGTGTGAAACTCATCCAACCCCTCCAGGGCATCGATTAGCTTTTCACGGCTGACGCTCGCGCCCGATCGCTTGAGACCTTCGACTAGGATCCTCGCCGAGGCAAGCGCGGCCAACTGCGCCGGAGTGTTATTCGACGGCTGTTGGCCGGCTTCGGGCGCCCCACGATACGCGCAGGGCCGTTCCGCTGTGGGTTCCCCGCCGGAGAAAGCGAGCCGGATTTTGCCGTCGAAGCTCAACGGCGCGCTGACAAGACCGGGATCAACGACGGCTCCGGGGATGAAGACATGCGGATTCCACCCAAGCCGCTGCGCTTGATTCAAGAGGTTGAGTTCTTCCCGGCTGCAACCGAACAGGAAGACGGCCACGGTTCCGCTCTGACTGAGCTGTCGTGCGAGATTCACCGCGTCGAGCCGCCCGCGCGCAAATGGGTGCAGTCCAATATTACTGCCTCCCTGCCCTGCCAGTTGCCGCTGAAGGGCGATCGCTGCGTCGCGCAGCGGGTTTTCATCGGCGAAGACGACGGCGCACGGATGGTTGCCCAGCGGCAGTTCGCGGGCCGCGATAGCTGCGAGTGTTTCGGCTTATGGAATACCGCGCGATTCAACGGAAAACTCAACTGCGGGTCATGTGTGAAAGGGCCAACCAATGGCAGCCCGGTCCCGGCGACATAGCCGGTCAGGCCCTTTTCGGCGCTTTCCATGAATGTGCAAAGCAATGCGAAGATTTGGTCCCGCTCAACGAAAGCCCGCAGGGCGGCGGCCCGCTCGCTGGGAGCCTTGGGAGCGTCGGCAAAACACAAGTCGAGTTTCCGTTGATAGATGCCGCCCGAGTTGTTGATTTCATCGAAACATGACGTGAGCGCGGATCGAATAGTCCGATTCAGGTAGGGAAAGTCTGAAGGCGGCGGCAAAAACACGCCGATTCGGACCGCGTCCTCGGTGACGCCTGGATCGGCGTCGCTTCCGATTCGTTTGAGATAAGCCAGCAGGTCCGCCAAATCCTGGCTTGAAAGCCGGTATCGGGGCATCGCCGGGTTGAGCAGGTTGCCAGCGCAATCCAGCCCCATAGTGATGGCACGCCCCAGCAAAGCATCGGTGTAGGCTGGACGAGTTCGACCGCGGGCCAGCCGGCTCCCGTATGGTTTGGTGAGCGCATCCCACGTCAGCGCCGAAGGAAAGATGCCGCCTTCGGGCCGTCCTTGTCCATCAGGTCCGTGACAGTTCACGCACCTGAGCGAGGTTGCCGCCGTCTCCACGCTCCCAGTCAATGCCGTGATTTTCCCGCCAGAGGAGCTGGTCCCCGTCTGATAGAGTGCTTTGCCCCAGAGCTCTTGTGGAGTAAGTCCGTTTTGAAACCCGGCGAAAGTAGGGCCGGCAAATCGGTCTATCTTTGGCCGCCTGGCTCCGGCGTCGTTACCGGCGAAGCCAGCTTTCCCGTCTCGATGAGGCCGGCCCGCACGTTGTGTTGTGTCCACGGGCGGCAAGCCTGCCGCAGCAATGACCGCGGCAACGACACACGCCGGTCCGGCCAACAACATAAGTCTCCGGAGACGCTCAGTTCCGATCATTCAGGACCTCCTCAACTAATCGGATGATCTCTTCAGGTTGCGATAATCCGAAGGCTTTCTTCCACAGCCCGGTTGACTCGTTCCCGATAACGAAAACGTTCGAATGGTTTTCCTTCGCCGGCGTGGCCTGGCCCAGCTTGCGCAGAGCTATCTCCACGTTTTCCTTGCTGCCGGTTACAAAAAACCATCCGGGTTTCGCGCCTAATCGTTCCGCGTAGCCGCTCAGCTTTTGCGGCGTATCCGTTTCCGGATCGACTGTCAGGGAAATGAGAAAAAGATCCTTGCCCAGCCGATCCGCGAATCGTTCCTGGAGTCTGGAAAATGTGCCCAGCATCACCGGACAAGCTCCCTGGCAGGAACTGAAAAAGGAGTTGACGACAACGGCCTTCCCCTTGAGCAAGTCGCTGTAGAGTTTTAACGCTGTGCCGTGCTGATCCGTAAGCACGGTGTCGGTAAAGTATCGTTGTGCCGGGGACATATCACCCGGGTTCGCTTCACGGCCGGGTTCAGTCTGGGGCCGGTTCTGAAGGTTTCGGGCCTGCTGGAATTCGAGCAGCATCTCGGCCAGCTTTTCCGGTGGGGCCAGCCCATTGACGCGCCGCCACTGACCCGCCGACGCATCACCGATCAGGATGAACGGCGAGTGGCTATTCTTGTCCGCGGTGAATACTTGCAGCGCTTTCAACAACTGATCGACCCGCTGCTTCTCGCCGGTCACCAGCGTCCAGCCTCGACCCGCCCCAAACGGCCCGCTCCATGCCTTAAGCCGTTCCGGTGTATCGATGGCCGGGTCGATGCTGATCGAGATTAGACTAACTTCGTGGCCTGCGCCTTTATCGAGGACTTTCCGGAGTTGCGCGTAGGTGGCCCCCAAAGCCGGGCAGATACCCTTGCACGTCGTGAAAATGAAGTTGATGGCAACGACCTTGTCTTTCACAAGGTCTTTAAAGAAATGAACTGGCTCGCCTTCCTGGTTCACGAGAAGAACGTCGGGAACCGACAGCGTGCCGGCGGGTGCTTCAGCTTTGACCGTGCTACCCGCATCCAGGTCACGGCCGGCAGCCGGGTCCGTTTGAAGTCCTGATTCCGGTGGGTTTGGCCGTGCGGCTCGATCCGCCGCCGGGCTATCTTGAAGCCCAGCCAGGAGCACCAGACACGCGATGGATAATGCGAGCGTGCCCCGGCGCTTGTCAGAAGTCGTCAGGTATCTCATGGGCGGGCTTCCGTAGCTTCCAGAACAAGGACGTTCGGATGATTGTTGTCTCCCAAGCCGAGGGACGGAGAATTTAGATACAAGTAATAGACCCCCGGCTGCGGAGGCACAAATGTAATGGCGCACAGGCCGCCGTCGATCGCTGCGGCGCGCACTCGATTGTGCCACACTCCGGGAGCGAGCATCGCAAGCGCTGTAACGTCCGTCAGTTCATTTCTGGGGATCGGCTGACCTGCATTGGTCAGCCTGAACTCGATGTGAACCGGCTTGCCAGCTTCCACCGTTGCCGGCTTTGCAGGAACTTCGACGCGGATGGCGTTGGCCGTTCTCTGCCCGGCCGCATCCGGCCGCTCCAGGATAGTCATCGGGAAACAGTGCACGATGCGTGGGGCCTCGAGAAAGAAGACGACATCATAGCTGCCTGCTCGTCCCAGGCGGGCGATAGTCTCGTAGGCGCCCGCGGCCGAGCGCTCTCGCAAGCTTCGATCCACGACGAGCACGGCGCGCGGCTGCCGGTCATAGTTGGAAAAGCTTCCCTTGGGCGCGGCCATGCCTTCCTCATAAAGGTAAACCGCCTTGTCAGCGGGGTTGGCGACCAGAACGGCTCGTTCGCCCGGCGCCCGCACAATCGCGTCAGCCCGGCTCGGCCNNNGAAAGGTGTGCGGGTGAATTCTGGCCGCCGGGAAAATCGACCAGCGACGCGCGGCGTCCATCTCCAACCTGAGCGAGCGGAATCATCAGCACGGTGGCGCTTTCCAATTGCCGGATGTAAGCCAATTCGCGGGAAAACGTGACCTGGTCGGGTGTATTCTCGACTGTAGCCGTCTGAATGATCTGATTCGTCGCGGAATCGAAAATCGACACAGCCCGCTTTCCGGAGTTCACCACGAAGCCGAAGCGGCCATCGGGTGCGAACCTGGCCTGTCCAAGCCCCGGCTCGGCCGGAATTCGTGTTAGAATCTTATGCCGGTCCGCGGCAATCACCGCAATGCTTCCGTCCGCGGTGTCTGGCACATAGACCATTTGCGCCTTGGAAGAAAACGCGATCGACGCGGGCTGGCGGCCGGTCGGGATATCTTTGATCTTCATCAAGGTGCGGACATCGATCACGGAAACCGTCCCCCCAGCGGCATTAGTGACGAATACGAACCGGCTTTCCGTATTCACCACCGTAACTCCGGACTCGACAGCGCCGCCAGCCTCGCTCGTCGCGACCCATAGATAATGCCCGTCCGGTTGCAAGGCCACGCGGCTCGGCGAGACACCGGCGTCGAGAATACGGATAACCTGCCACGATGCGGTGGATATTACCGCGATCTGATTCGATTCGGGCATCGACACGAACAACCTGGCCTGGTCGGAAGTTAGCGCCCAATCTTCGCCGGGACTCTTTAGTTGCAGCAGGGCCAGAAGCCTGGTCCCGCCGAATCCAAACAGCGGATCGACGACAGTGATCGTCGCATCGTCGTTGAGTGTGAGCACATAGTAGGCATTGAGATCGAGTTCCGGTTTGGAGAGCAGGCTCTCACTTAGAAAAGCCGCCGCCTTCTTCAAACAACTTTTCGCCTCCTGATTCGCGCCCGCCGGCACGAAGTCCATCCAAGCCGCTGGATAGGCGCCCGTCACAGGTCGCCCCGTGGCCGTGTCGCTGATCTTGAAGCGGAAACGCACGTCGTCACCCTCGTGAAAGGCGCCCGCGCGACTCGGTTGGCCCTCGACGGGTTCCGCCTCAAAATCGACCGCGATTCCCTCGTGCACGATTCTCTGATGCGGCGTCGTACCGCGCTCCGAATCCATTGGACGTTGCGAAGCAGGAGCGGCGGCAACGTTAACGGATGGAATCTTGTTGTCCGCCGCGCGCAGCCGCGGGGTTAGCGACACAACCACGGCTACGGCGCAGCCGAGTGATAGCACTAATCCAACGGTGAATCCGGATCGCACGGTATGCATGGCGTGAGGACGCGCGCGAAATCAACGCGTGCTTTTTACTTCCGCCACATCAACACCAGACACCGGTCCCGGAAACTCGATCGGCAGGGCCGAAAAGCTTTCGGGCGGATAGACTCCGCCTCCGGTGGAAACCGCGCGCAGGCACGCGCCGGGTTTCAGTTCCACATCCGGCTTGCTGAAGACCCATGTGCCGGCGTGTTGATCTACAGGAACAGTCCCTGCCAGCTTGCGAACGCCGTCCCTTCCCTCGGTGTAGATAGTGACACTCTCCGCGAACTCTCCCGTGCGCGGCACTACTGTGTTGACGCCGGCCACCCTCAACACGCCGTCCGCACTTACGTTCGCCTGGTGGATCACCGGCGCATCCTTGCCCGGCTCAGTTACCCGGAACAGTCCCCACAGCCCGAGCCTTTCGTCATAGAGTGTGCCGTAGAGATAGTCGCCCGTGACACCGAGCGGCCCGCCGGCGCTGCCGAGCAGCATGTTGATGGGTTGATATGGCACGATAAGTTCCGCTCCCATGACTTGCGACAGCCGGTTGTCGCCAAGCCGGGTCGATCCATCGACAAACGGTTCCTCCTGCCACGGATGGCCATGGATGGCCAGCACACGCCCTTCTTCTCCATCGCCGCCGGGATAGAGCCAGCGGAAGCGGACCGGCATGCCTTTTTCGGCCACAAACACCGGAGTTTGCGGCTCCGCTCCGACCTGTTGGTTGGATGTGTTCGCGGCGATGTCCACCCGGTTCACGAGGACGTCGAACGGAATGTCGAGCCGATTTCCGCCCGCATCGAACAAGAGCAATTCCAGATAGGCGTTGAGCTGGCTGTTTTCAATCTTGAGATCCAGCGTCACCGCGACATGCGTCACCGTATTGGTATCGACAAGCTGCCATTCCTCGCCCGGCGTCACGGCCGAGACCTGTGAGTTCATCGAGACGCCGATGCCCTTCTGTGCCAGTTGCTGCTGCAACGCCTCGGGAAGTTTGCCCTGGTCCAGTTCGCGGCCAAACGCTGGATCGGCAGAGAGTTTCAGTACTTTGACAGGATACCGGTAATTGCTTGGTTCCGACTTGTAATTGATCGCGCCGACGGTGTGGAACGTTCCGGCAAATCCGTCGTTGTTTGCCTGAGAACATCGTTGCGTCATCCTGTAAAACCGCCACGAATTCGCGGAACTGAAGCCGCTCCTGCTGATAGATATTGGCCGCGGCCCGCGTGTTCGCATCGACTTTCCAAGTCGCACCGGCGGGTTCCACGACGAGAGCGCCCACAAGTCCCATCGTGTGCTGGACCAACCCCTCACCGGAAACCAGGTTGATCGCTCCGAATTCCACGGGAGTTTGCACGACGGTGGGTTCCTGGCTGCCCGCTCCGCCTTGCGCCGGCCGGATGTCGAGCTTGCCGGCATACCACTCGACGGTTTTCGCCTCACCTGGCGCGAGCGTTTGAATGGGATTGAAGCCGGCATTGGTTCCATCGCCCTTCGTAATGTCGTACGAGACGAGCTGCGCATGCAGCCCCACTACCGGGGATAGTGGCAGCGGAGACTCGGTGTAGATGAACAATTCCTTACCCGTAAGTTGCACGTTAAAGCTGCGGTTCGTCGCCAGATCGACAATCGTCCACGTTCCCGGCGCGACCGGCGCGACGTGGGCGTGAAGCCCGCCTCGTCCCGTGCGCTGCTTGAAGTTATGAGTCTCCAGCGCAACCTTGCTCTTACTTTCCGGCGCGGCTTTGGTTTCGGTCTCGGCCGGAGTCTTGCCTTGTTTGCTGGCTCGAACGCTCACGGGGATGCTAACCTTGTCCGAAAGCGGAACCCCGTGCTTGCTAAACTCCTCCCGCAGACCTTTGGCGATCTTGCCCTTGTCAAGGTCGCCGGCGTAGATGGAACTCGTCGCGAACAACGGAATCACACCGAAAGGCGACTGTGCCGCTCCCGCGTATTTGAAGGCCGCCGCTTTCGGGTCGCACCGGTTTTCCAGCGTGACTTCAATCCAGTCGCCCGCGTTCGCCCTGAGAATCAAAGGCTCGATCGGTAGTCCGGATCTCAATTGTCCGCGCTCGTCCAGATCGTCGGCCTGCACATACACCAGGCCGTACGGGTTTTGCAGGATATCCGGTGTGGTGACGCGTTCCTATCAACTGCCCACGGGAATTGTAAACGAGTGTTTTGCCCGGCAACGCCTGTTCGACAGTCGTCGCCACGATATGAAACTTGCGCACGGGCGCGTCGGGCGGACGCGCGAACGTGATGCCTTTCGAAGCCGCACCGTCAGGATTGTTGGGCAACCGCGACAGGCTTTCGACTTTCCCCTTGCTCCCGTCGTATGCGCGCAGCAAGCCCCAGGCGCCGCTGACCAATCCCGGCGTGCCCGAGCTGGCCTCGTAAAGGTAGTCCGCAAACGGACGCTCCGGCGTCGTCTCCGCCGGAGGCAATTGGAAGAGCAGCTCGAAATGCTCCGACAGCGACATACCCTGCACATTGCGGTAGCCGGAATTCGGATCGTCAGGCTCGAATAGCCAGCGGACACCGTGAATCTGGAATGCATGCGCCTGCTCGTGCGCGCCCGCGAGCGTCCGCACCTGGACGCGATCGTTCCCGTAAGCGCGCAACATCGGCGTGTAGGGATCGAGCGGCTGCGCGCCGTCTTTGCCGGTGTGGAAAAGATAGGCTGGAAACGTGAATCGATGCGGGCTGGGATCGTCGGGATTGATCGGGCTTCCGGGCAGCGGCTGGATGTTGAACTTCGGGTCCAATCGCTCGATCGAACTGAATCCGTATGCGAGATCGGTGGCCTGCCGCCGGCGATCATCGGCCAGGTTCACCGGCACGTCCGGGTACGCGTTAATGCGGAGAGGCAGCGGTTCGCTGCGGTAGCTGAGCGTCCAATGCCCGTTGTCCGGGAACGAGCTGATGATAGTGGGATAAGGTCCGCCATTGGCTATATTAGCCGGGTCGAACGGGGGATTGACCGTGTGGACCGGATCCGCCCACGCCTCAAAGCTTGCCGAAGACGTTATCATCAGGCGGTAAACGTTCAACTTCTCACCTTCGACATAGACGGCATAGTTATCGGCGGGCGCGGGTTTGGTTTTGGACTGATTGTCAGGCTGGCTGATGATCCACATAGGACTGCCTTCCTTCTGAGGTGGCTTGGACACTGTCGCGTTGACCGAAAGCGCGATCCCGTGTGCCTGAAATGCGTCGCGCACTCCGCCGGGGATGAAGCCCTGGTTGAGCGCATCGCCATCGGCGCGGTCGCCCGCCAACACAATCGCTCGCTGGATGTCGAACACTTCGGCTGTCTCTCGAAACGGCGAGTCCAACTCGCCCACTTGCCAGCGCAGGCCCGCCTCGATGACCTTGACTCCCGATTTCTCGCGAAGCGTGACGCCCATGCCGGCGAACGCGTCGCGCAGCCCGTCATCGATTCTTCCAGCATCAAGCGCGGTGCGATACGCCTCATCGGCATTGAAAAGATAGCCCGACGGCCGCGCCGGCGTGCTGCGGCTCCCATAGTTGTAAGTAAGCGCGAAGTCCTGAAGTTGAAGCGCGAACTCCCGATAACTCTTGGCTTTGTCCACAGGCTCGATTTTCGCCTGCCAACTGGTCGGGCCGCCGTCATGGCGTTCCTTCGTATTATACATTCTTTCGCCCGTTTCCGAGTCGAACCAATTCGACCCGTACGGCTCGATCAGCATCCCGGCATAGAGTCCGGACTGCTGGTGTGTGGAAGGGCCAAAGTGATCGTGCGTGAACACCGTGCGCAGCGTGCGGTCGTCCCCCTCGTTATTGTACAGCGGGTCCGTGCCGAAGAGTTGGATCGTCGTCTGGGCGCCGTTCCAGTTCTGGCCGGCTGGCGGATCTCCAAAGGTCTTGCGATCGTACGGTTTGACCTGGAGCTTCGTTTGGACCTTGTCCGACTTGAACTGCGTTTTCTCGTCGAAAGCGTACAGCCCGCCCATCGCGTTGATCGCGTCGATGCGGCCGCGGACTTCGTCCGGGCTGAACGTGCCGTCTTCGTAGTTGAAACCATTGGCCGCGCCGTCCGAGGACGTGCCGTCAAACTTCACCAAATGAATGTGCTGTCCGATGATGTCGGTCGGCGTGCGCACCTGGAAATCGTCCATTTCGTAGTAGTCCGGCACGAGGTTCGTGTGCCAGAACTCGACTTTCTCTCCCGAGTTGGACCGGAAGAAAAACGGTTGTGGGGCGCGTGTGCCTTCCACGGTCTTCCTGACATCGTCCCAGAGTGTGATGAAGCGTTCTTGAGGATAGTGCCAGCCTTCCTTGTTGAAGACGACGTCCATTTGAATGACCGCCGCTTGGTATCGCCGTGTGTTGACATAGTTTGAGTTGCCATCATCATCGACGGTCGGCGCGGCATAAGGCGCGCCGGAGACCGGCGGCAAGCCATTGAGATAGAAGTTACCCGGATCGCCGTTGGGAAGAAACGAAGCGTGCGCCCTCTGAGCGTGGGCCGCCATGGCCGCCTTCTCGATGGCCGTCCCTTCCTCCGGCAACTCAAAGGCGATCAATCCGCCATCGACCAGCTTTCGATTCGGGTCCGTCTTGTCCAATTTATCGTAACGAACGAAGTCTTTCGAGAAGTCCCACCGAGTGTGCATCTCGCTGACTATCTTGCCGTCCAGCACAACGTGCCGCGGCAGTCCGCCATCGAGTGCGATCTTCTGCCCTCTCTTCGGCCCCGCGGTGAAGCGTTTCGCTTTCCCCGGCGCTTCATCTTCCCAGGCAAAATCCATCGGCGGATGCGGCGCCCGATGGCCGGAAACGCCCGGAATAAAGAACGGATAACCCGGATTCTTATAGACCGCGTCGCCGGTATTGTCGGGTTCCTTGAGCACTTCGGCGCGCCGGCCGTTATCGATCAGCCGAACCTTCGCGGGCATGGGCGCCATCGCGAGGGTCGGCAATGGCACCAGCGCCGGGATCGGTGTGCCGCGGATGATCTCGCCGTCGGGCAACGCGCGGGATTCCAGCGCGGGAATGCCGGATGGATCGAGTTTCGTGCCGCCTTCGAAAACGTCGTGGACCCGCCAGAGGCTCCACATTCCCGCGGCAAAGTGCGGGTAGAGATGGCAGTGAAAGATCGAGTCGCCGACGGTGAGGTTGCGGTTGCCGCTGCCGTAGGCGATTTCCAGGGTATAAGCCGATCCGGCATTGATCATCTGCGAATCCAGATAGCTGCTGTTGTCGCTGTTCGGCGTCCGCAGCCATTGGTGGGCGTGCTGGTGGTGGACGTGAGCGATTCCAGCGCCCGTATTCAAGATGCGGAACTTCACGCGGTCGCTCATGTAGCTGTGATAGACGTTGGACGGATCGTCTGGGAAAAACGCCTTGGTTGCCTTCGGCTTGCCCAGCGGCTCGAAGACGGGACCTTCCGGCTTGAGGCGCTCATTGACTTGCTGCCCTTCGGATGGGCTGCCAAGGGTTTGATTCGGAGCGTTGGCCGGCACATCCACAACCATCGCCGGGTCGCCGACTGCCCATGCACTTAGAAAGAACTCTTCAAACTTCAAGTCCACCGCGTCCTTGTTGCCCATCGGGCCGACGCCGATCCGATTGGCGAGTATCTCCGATCCGATCCCCGCGCAGCCATAATTGATCGCGAAGGCGTCGCCGGCGACTCCGATCGTCGCGGCCAGCGACGGATTGTAATACGATTCGAACGCTTGAACCGCGCTCGCGTTGTG
>WNFM01197071.1_pt1 | contig 12381 bp, 16 predicted proteins | sample 5400271 | NCBI WGS metagenome assembly WNFM01 (sample SAMN13153352, study PRJNA577476) | soil metagenome | isolation source: 60 cm saprolite on Douglas fir-dominated hillslope | place: USA:California | collected 2013-09-17 | reverse complement strand
CCGGCGGGCGCCGGCCTGGCCCGCCGGCACGGCTGCGCTGTCGCGCCGAGCCGGACACCGTCCCGGAAAGCACTGCTGAATCCAACGATCAGGCGAACGATTACACCGGTTTTTCGATGGTCGGCGTCGCGGGCTAGCCTCCCGCTCGACCCGTCGAACGGCGTGGGGAACGGGAACACTGCCGGTATTGGCAGTGTTAGCCATAGTGTTGCCTGGCTGCAACAAGCAAAAACTGGCGGCTTTCCTTTAATTCCAAGCGCCTTGGTTTGGCCAATTCTTAGGGCCTTGCCTTTTAGAGAAATTTGCCTTTAGCTTGAGGAATGATGTTCATGCGCTATCGCCGTTTCGGCGCGCCAATGGTCGCGCTTTTCTCGCTTGCCGCCATGCTCGCCGCGCGTCCGGCGGCGGCCGACCAATCGCTGCTGAACGTTTCCTACGATCCGACCCGAGAGTTCTACGCCGCGGTGAACAAGGTCTTCGCCGAGCGCTGGAAGGCGCAAACCGGCCGGACCATCACCGTCGGCGCCTCGCATGGCGGCTCGGGCGCCCAGGCGCGCGCGGTGATCGACGGGCTCGAGGCCGATATCGTCACCTTGGCGCTGGCCAGCGACATCGACGTCATCGCCGAGCGGGCGCATCTCCTGCCGACCGATTGGCAGCGTCGCCTGCCCGACAACTCGACGCCCTACACCTCGACCATCGTCTTCCTGGTGCGCAAGGGCAATCCGAAGCAGGTCAAGGATTGGGACGATCTCGTCAAGCCCGGCATCAAGGTGATCACGCCCAATCCCAAGACCTCCGGCGGGGCGCGCTGGAACTACCTCGCCGCCTGGGGCTACGCGCTCAAGCACAATGACGGCGACGAGGCCAAGGCGCGCGATTTCGTCGCCAAGCTCTATGCCAACGTGCCGGTGCTCGATACCGGGGCGCGCGGCGCGACGATGAGCTTCGCGCAGCGCCGCCAGGGCGACGTGCTGATCGCCTGGGAGAACGAGGCGTTCCTCGCCCTCAAGGAATTCGGCAAGGACAAGGTCGAGATCGTTGTGCCGTCGGTCAGCATCCTCGCCGAGCCGCCGGTCGCTTTGGTCGACACCATCGTCGACCGCCACGGCACGCGCGCCGCCGCCGAGGCCTATCTCGCCTTCCTCTACAGCCCGGAGGGCCAGGACATCGCCGCGCGCAATTTCTACCGCCCGCGCCAGCGCGATGTCGCCCAACGCTATGTCGAGCAGTTTCCCCAGATCCCGCTCTTCACCATCGACGAGATGTTCGGCGGCTGGCCGAAGACCCAGGCGAAGCATTTCGCCGATGGCGGCGTCTTCGATCAGATCTACAAGCCGGGCAAGTGAGCCGCGCCATGTCCTCCCGCCCCATGTCCTCCCGGCGGGTGCGTCGACGATGACGACCGCCGCCTTCACATGGTCGAGCGTGGCGCCGCGTCGCCGCGTCATCCCGGGCTTCGGCCTGACGCTCGGCCTCTCGCTGTCCTATCTCGCGCTCATCGTCCTTCTCCCGCTCGCCGCCCTGCTCCTCAAGGCGGCGGAAATCGACCCCGCCAGCTTCCTTGCCACGCTGCGCGATCCGCGCGTCGCCGCCGCCTTCCGCGTCAGCTTCGGCATCTCGCTCGTCGCGGCGCTGATCAATGCCTTCGTCGGCCTCCTCGTTGCCTGGGTGCTCGTCCGCTATCGCTTTCCCGGACGCCGCCTGCTCGACGGGCTCGTCGACCTGCCCTTCGCCCTGCCGACCGCCGTCGCCGGCATCGCGCTCGCCACGCTCTATGCCGATACCGGCTGGATCGGCGGCATCTTCGCCCGCTTCGGCATCGACATCGCCTTCACGCCGCTCGGCATCCTGGTCGCCCTCGTCTTCATCGGCCTGCCCTTCGTCGTGCGCACGGTGCAGCCGGTCCTCGCCGATCTCGCGCATGACGCCGAGGAGGCGGCGCTCACCCTCGGCGCGACGCCGTGGCAGATCTTCTTCCATGTCGTCCTGCCGGCGCTGCTGCCCGGGGCGCTCACCGGCGCCTCGCTCGCCTTCGCCCGCGGCCTCGGCGAGTACGGCTCGGTGATCTTGCTGATCGTCATCAAGCTCGAGCAGTTCGACTATCCCGGCGCCGCCGCCATCGGGGTGGCGATGCTGGTCGCCTCCTTCGCCATCCTGCTGGCGATCAATCTCGGGCAGCTCGTGGTGCGCCGCCGCCATGGCATCTGATTCCAGCAGCGGCCGGTTCAGGCGCTTCGCGCTGATCGCCGTGGCCTTCCTCTATCTCGCGATCTTCCTCGTCGTCCCGCTGATCGCCGTCTTCAGCGAGGCGCTGGCGAAGGGGCTCGAGGCCTATCGCGACGCGCTCGCCCAGCCCGATGCGCTCGCCGCGGTCAAGCTGACCTTGCTCGTCGCCGCCATCGCCGTCCCGCTCAATACCGCCTTCGGCCTCGCCGCCGCCTGGGCGATCACCAAATTCGAGTTCGCCGGCAAGAGCCTGCTGACGACGCTGATCGACTTGCCCTTCTCGGTGTCGCCGGTGATCTCCGGCATGGTCTACGTCCTGCTCTTCGGCGCGCAAGGGCTGTTCGGTCCCTTCCTCGCCGCGCATGGCCTCAAGATCGTCTTCGCGGTGCCCGGGCTGGTGCTGGCGACTGTTTTCGTCACCTTCCCCTTCGTTGCCCGCCAGCTCATCCCGCTGATGCAGCAGCAAGGCACCGTCGAGGAGGAGGCGGCGCTGGTGCTCGGCGCCTCGGGCTGGCGAATCTTCCGCAAGATCACCTTGCCGAACATCCGCTGGGGCCTGCTTTACGGCGTCTTGCTGTGCAATGCCCGGGCGATGGGCGAGTTCGGCGCCGTGTCCGTCGTCTCCGGCCATATTCGCGGCGTCACCGAAACGATGCCGCTGCACATCGAGGCGCTCTATAATGGCTACGACGTCGTCGGCGCCTTTTCCGTCGCCTCGCTGCTCGCGCTGCTCGCGCTGGTGACGCTCGTGCTCAAAAGCCTGTTCGAGACCCGCTACCGCGAGGAGCTGGCTCCGATGGCGCAACCGGCGAGGGTGGTATGAGCGTAACAATCGAGGGTCTCGCCAAGAGTTTCGGCCAGGGCAGCGTGCTCAACGGCATCGACCTGGCGGTCAACGAGGGCGAGTTCATGGCCCTGCTCGGCCCGTCGGGCTCGGGCAAGACCAGCCTCCTGCGCATCATCGCCGGGCTCGAGATGGCGAGCGCCGGCCGCCTCATGATCGGCGAGCGCGACGCCTTGAACCTGCCGCCCGGCGAGCGCCGGATCGGCTTCGTCTTCCAGAACTATGCGCTCTTCCGCCATATGCGCGTCTTCGACAACATCGCCTTCGGCCTCAAGGTGAAGCGCCGCCGCGAGCGGCCGAGCCGCGAGGAGATCGCCGCGCGCGTCGCCGAGCTGCTCGACCTCGTCCAGCTCTCCGGCCTCGAGCGGCGCTTCCCGGCGCAGCTCTCCGGCGGGCAGCGCCAGCGCGTCGCCCTCGCCCGCGCCCTCGCCGTCGAGCCCAAGCTCTTGCTCCTCGACGAGCCGTTCGGCGCACTCGATGCCGGCGTGCGCGTCGCCTTGCGCGAATGGCTGCGCGCCCTTCATGACCGCATCGGCCTGACCAGCATCTTCGTCACCCACGATCAGGACGAGGCGCTCGCCTTGGCCGACCGCATCGCCATCCTCAATGCCGGGCGGATCGAGCAGATCGGCACGCCGGCCGAGCTCTACGACAACCCGGTCTCGGCCTTCACCATGGCGTTTCTCGGCCCGGTCAACCGCTTCGCCTGCGTCGTCAGCGACGGGTTGGTGCGGCTGGTCGGCGAGACGCTGCCGGTGCCCGCCGCCAGCCTCGACGGCTCGCGCCTGCCCGAGGGGCCGGCGATGGCGATGGTGCGGCCGGCCGATATCCGCATCGTCGGTTCGGCCGAGCCGGCCGCCGCGCGCGGCACGGTGCGCGGCATCAGCGTCGTCGGCGGACGGCTGCGCCTGCGCCTCTCCTGCGCCCGGCAGACCGTCGAGATCGAGGGCGATCGCGACCGCATGGACGCCTCGCGGCTGTTCCCCGGCGCGCCGGTCCGCCTCGCCTTTCGCCGCATGCGCGTCTTTCCCCGCGACACCGCCGCCCCGGCGGCGCCGGCGAGCGCGGAGCCGACGGCCCCGGCCGACGACGCGCCGCTCCCGCAGGTGGAGCGTCGGCAGGCGCGTTTCGGCTCCTGAGCCGGTAGGCGATCCCGTCTGCAGTCAAGCTGTACGATAGTCTGATCGCGGCGCCCCGCCGGGTGGTGCCCCCGGGTCTACGCGATCATGCGAACCTGCCGTAAGATCGCGCCGCTGATCTACAGCCTGCTCCAACCGGCGAACCAGGACGGGACCTGCGATGAAGATCTGCATCTATGGCGCCGGCGCGATCGGCGGCTATCTCGGCGTGATGCTCAAGGCGGGCGGGGCGGATGTCTCGCTGATCGCCCGCGGCGCCCATCTCGACGCCATAAGGAAAGACGGGCTAAAGCTCCTCGTCGAGGGCGGCGAGAAGGTCGCGCGCATGAAGGCGACCGCCGATCCCGCCGAGCTCGGGCCGCAGGACTACGTCATCATCGCGCTGAAATCGCACCAGGCCTGGGAGGCGGCGGATTCCGTCACGCCGCTGCTCGGCCCCGATACCGCCGTGGTCACCGCGCAGAACGGCATTCCCTGGTGGTATTTTTACGGCTTCGAAGGGCAATACGCCAATCTGCAGCTGCAGAGCGTCGATCCCGACGGACGGCAATGGCGGAGCATCGGGCCGGAACGCGCCATCGGCTGCACCGTCTATCCCGCGACCGAGATCGTCGCGCCGGGCGTCGTCAAGCACATCTACGGCGACCGCTTCGGGCTCGGCGAGCCAACGCGCAAGGAGACCGCGCGCGTGCAGGCCCTCGCCGAGGCCTTCGTCGCCGGCGGCCTCAAGGCCAAGGTCAATCCCGAGATCCGCAACGATATCTGGCTCAAGCTGTGGGGCAATCTCTGCTTCAACCCGATCTCGGCGCTGACCCACGCGACGCTCGACGTCGTCGCCACTGACCCCGGCACCCGGCATGGTGTCGCGCAAGATGATGGAAGAGTCCGAGAAGATCGCGCGCCGCATCGGCGTGCATTTCCGCGTCAGCATCGATCGCCGCATCGACGGCGCGGCGGTGGTCGGCGCGCATCGCACCTCGATGCTGCAGGATCTCGACAAGAAACGCCCGCTCGAGCTCGACGCCCTCCTGACCGTGGTGCAGGAGCTCGGCCGCCTGGTCAATGTCGACACGCCGATGATCGACGCCGTCCTGGCGCTGGCGCAGCAGATGGGCCGCGTCGCCGGCGTCTACCCGACCTTCCCCGAGCCCAGGATCGGCGAGGATGCGGAGCTCACGGCGCTGGATTGAATCATCCCGCCGTCATTGCGAGCGAAGCGAAGCAATCCAGAGCCGTCGCTCGCTCTTGGATTGCTTCTCCTGAGCGCTTGTCGAAGGGGCCGCGCTCCTCGCGATGACGAGCGCTTTGCGTCAGGCGCGCGACGGAGCCGTCAGGCGGGTTTCTTGCCGCCTCGCCGTTTCCGTGGCGATGGTTTCGGCGCCGCTTTGGGCTCGGCCTTCATGACGCGCGCGCGATGGCCGAGCTTGCCTTCCGCCACCATGGTGCCGAGGACATCGAGCATGACCCGGCAGGCGAGCTGCGCCGTATTGTCGTTGACATCGTAAGGCGGCGCGACCTCGACGACCTCCATGCCGCACAGCCCCTCGCGCGCGATCAGGCGGACCATTTCGAGGGCTTCGCGGGGCAGCAGGCCGCCCGGCTCCGGCGAGCCCGTGCCGGGCGCGAAGCCGGGATCGATCGAATCGATGTCGAACGAGAGATAGACCGCCTTGCAGCCTTTCCACGCCAGCTCGAGCGCCATCTCGGCGGCTTTCTTCGGGCCGAGCTCGGTGATGTCGGTCATCGTCATGACGCTGGTGCCGCGCCGTTGCGCGACGATCGCGCCGGGCCGCGACCCGTACCAGCCGCCGATGCCCATTTGGACGAGGTTCTCCGGACGGCAATTCTTGAGCCCGACATCGTGCATATGGCTGTGGTCGCGATGCGTCGTCGCCATCGGCTCGTGCGTCGTCCAATACCACGGCGTCGTGTGCATCCGCTCATCCATGTCCTTTTCCTGGATGTCGAGATGGCGGTCGAGATGGATGATGCCGACATTGCCGTCGATATGCGGGGCGATGCCGCGGACGTTCGGGAAGCCGAGACTGTGGTCGCCGCCGCAAATCACCGGGAAGGCGCCCGAGGTGTAGATATGCGAGATCGCCTTGGTCACCTGATCGAAGGTCTTCTCGATATTGCCGGGGATGACGAAGACGTCGCCGACGTCGCAGAAATCGAGCTCCTCGTAGAGATCGACGCCGCCATCGATGGAATAGCCGTCATAGAGCGCGGAAATGCGCCGGACCGCCTGCGGGCCGAAACGGGCGCCCGGCCGATACGTCGTCGCCGTGTCGAACGGCACGCCGACGAAGGCCGCCTCGAACGTGCCGACCGCGCGGACATCCTCGCAATAGGGCGCCTTCATGAAGGTGTTGATCCCCGCGAAGGCGGGTTGATGGCCCCGGCTGAAGCAGGAGATCGTTCGATCGACGATCGACCCGGCACCCTCGAGGCCGAGGAGCAGCGAGCGCTCGACCTCCTGTTGCTGCTTGCTTTGCGAAATGCGCGCGAGCCGCTTCAGGTTGCGATTGCCGCGAAGCTCCGGGGTCTTGCGCGTCGGCATCTAGGGAACGATCTCGGGGCTGGCGGTCTGCGTCCTTCGACTTCGCTCAGGATGAGGAAGAGTTGGGTATGCCATCTGAGATCTACCTCATCCTGAGCGAAGTCGAAGGACGCACTATGCCGATGCAGCTCCGCCCGGCAGCGCCGTGCCGAGACGCTTAAGAAACCCGTCGGTCGCGGCGGGGTCGGTCCAGCACAGCACCGCGACGAGGTCGTTGACCGGGTCGATCCACACCAGATTGCCGCCCGAGCCGCTCGCGGCGTAGCCCTCCGCCGGCGCGCTCTCGTAGAGGCGCCGCCCGGTGTTGAGCGTCCACATGAAGCCGTATTGCGGGTTGAGCCGGGACGGCGTCGTCGAGCGCGCGATCCAATCCTCGGCAATGATCCTTCGGTCGCCCCACAATCCGCGCCGCAGCATGAGGAGGCCGAGCCGCGCATGGTCGCGTGCGTGCATGAAGACGCCGCCGCCCCAATGGCCGCCGCCGGCGACCGATTCCATGCCCTCGCCGTCGATCTCCACGGTGGAGTTGCGATAGCCGTGCCACTGCCACGCTGACGAGGCGCCGATCGGCGCCATGACAGCGTCGCGGAAGATCTCGGGCAGTGGGCGGCGGAAGCGGCGGAGCAAAGCGAGGGCGAGGCGGTTGACGCGGACGTCGTTATATTCCCAATACGTGCCCGGCTCGCGCAATGCGCGCGGCGTGCCTTTGGCGGCGCTTCCTTCATCGTGGAGATCGCGATTGCGGTCGACGAGGTCGGGCTTGTCCCACAGCGTCCCCTCCCATTCCGAGGAGTGCTCGAGGAAATGGCGCCAGGTGATTTTGGCATTGTGCGGCGAGGCGAAGCCGCCGTCGTCGACCGACTTGCCGACCTTCTCGTCGAGATCGCCGATGAGGCCGCGCTCGACCGCGATCCCGGCGATCAGGCTGAGATAGCATTTGGCGATGCTGAAGCTCATATCGGCGCGGCCGGTGTCGCCCCATTCGGCGACGATCAGCCCGCGATGCAGGACCAGCCCGTTGGGGCCGCTGCGCGGCGCCACCTTGCCGATGATCTCGTTCCACGGCGGCGGCTCGGAAAAGCCCCGGATGATCTCCGCCTCGACATCGCGCGACCACGAAACCTCGTGCGACGCCGCATGGGCGGCGGCCGCTTCGAGCGAAGCGGGATCGAGCCCGGTCTCGCCGTTCACCGCGCGCCGCCACGCACCGCCATGCGGCGGCGGAACGTAGGGAGTCTCATGGGCGAGCGACATGCGTGCCTGGCCGCGGTGCTGGCGAGCGACAGGTCCCGGGATGACCGACGCTGCCGTGGAATGATGCACCGGGTTCGGCGCTACCGGCAAGGCGCAGCCGCTCGTCCGGGTCGATCAGGCGGGGGACGCGACCGATAGCCCCACGACTTTATGCCGTTCGATGAGGCTGGCGATCAACCCGGACGCCTTTGCCTCCTCGACGAAGTCGGAAAGGAACGCGGCGCCTGCGGTGTTCTTGCGCGGCGTTCCAATCGCCTGCTGGACTGCGGTGAACCGCCCATCCAAAATGCGCGCACCTTGCAGCTTGGTCACATCCGAGAGCAGTCGCGGCCTGAGCCCGGCAAGCGCCTCCAGCCTGTCGCGCACGAACTGCTCGTAGGCGCTGTCGAGACTCTCCGATCGCACCAGCGCGGCATGTTTGATATTGCGATCGAGCCAGAGCCCATAGGCGCTGCGCCCGGTCACCGCGATCCGCACGCCGGCGGCGTCGACCGCCGCGATCGTCTGCAACGGCGAGCCGGAAGGGACCAGATAGGTCGCCTCGATTTCCGTATAGGCGGCGGTGAACGCGATCGTCTCGGCGCGCTGGGGCTCGGCGCCGATGAGCCCGATATCCCAAACGTCGTTGAGCGCCTGATCGGCCAATTCGCCGGGCGATTTGAACGGCAAATACTTCACGGGCACGCCCAGGCGGCGGGCGACTTCGCCAGCAACGTCCGGTGCGACACCCGTGGGATCACCCGCCGGGCTCCGTCCCGTCACCAGCAGGAAGTTCGAGAGGTTTATGCCCGCGCGCAGAACCCCCGTCGGCGCGAGATCGGCGATGATGTCCGGTGACATGGCAGGCTGCGCTCCGACAAAGAGTTAAGCGTCTTCTGCGTCGAACTGCCCGAGCAGACCGCCGAGCGCAAGACGCTACGGAAGCAGTATGGCGCGATCAGGCCCTTGGCGAAACCGGCGTTGCGGACGAAGAGGCAGTATAAGCTTTAAATCATAGTCCATTATGCTATAGTTCATGGCGTTAGCTTCCCGACGCGGCGCATGGCGAGGTGGCCGATGGCCAAGAAGAAGAAAAAGAAGCACAAAAAGAAACATAGGGCCGAGTTGAGTGAATTGACGCCGGCTCTGCTCGCGCCGGAATTCGCCCCGGCAGACGCGCTTCCCGCCGAAATCACGGTCCAATCGACGCCCGAGAAGATCACGCTGCGTCATCTCGGCGACCGGACGGTCGCAACGGCCGAGCCGATGACGGGCGAGGCGATCCGCGCCTTGCGCGAGCGCGCGCATGTCAGCCAGGCCGTGTTCGCCCGCTATCTCAACCTCACCGTCGGCTACGTGTCGCAACTAGAGCGCGGCGCCAAGCGGCCGACCGGGCCGGCGCTGGTGCTGCTGAACATCATCCGCCGCAAGGGCATTGAAGCCATTCTCTGAGGGCGAAGCGGCGTTAAGATGATATCGTGTCCGGAAGTATTCCGCTCCACTCTACCGACCGGCCGGTGACGCGGCCGGCAGACGGTGAGGATCGCAATGTGTCGTAATATCAAGACGTTGCACAACTACAATCCGCCTGCCTCCGAGGAGGAAATCCGCGCCTCCGCGCTGCAGTTCGTGCGCAAGCTGAGCGGCTTCGCGAGGCCCTCGAAAGCCAACGAGCCGGCGTTCGAGCATGCCGTCGAGCAGGTGGCCGAGGCGGCGCGCGAACTGCTGCGCTCGCTGGTGACCAACGCGCCGCCCCGCGATCGCCAGATCGAGGCCGCGAAAGCGCGGGCGAGAGCCGCGGAGCGCTACGGCCCGCCAGCCTGAGTCCAGATCTCGGATGAGTGACATCGCGCAATGGAGTTCAGGCGACGCCATGTGTAACTCGCGACATAACTGTCGCGGCTTTCGGCATGTCATAGATAAGTATTGTGTCCCCGGAACTCCCATTGAGAGACGAGAATCAGAATTGAATCTCAAGACGGCTACGACCTTAGCCGAAATAGAACTGTTGCGCGGCTCGTGCAGAAAAGAGGTCATCTGGAAGCATTCTGCAATCTTGCTTCGCCGCCATTAGAGCCTCGTCGAGAGAGATTTCTCCTTCGGCCGCGGGAATGCTGGATCCATTCGCCCAATGGCCCGCATAGAAGTGCTTGAGAAGAATGAGGGTAAACGCCCCGGGTGTCAAAATTCGACGCACAGGCCATCGGTTTTCCGAGTGATGGCCCAGGTGGAGATGCGAACAAGGATGTACCAGATCTTTATGTTGGTCCTCCGCATTCTCATAGCGGACAAGGGGAGGATGCTGCGTATACCGAATTTCCGAGACACTGTGTAAGAAGTCATCCATATCGATGACCCCTTCGTCGACAAAGGTCCTAAGCGCAGCTAAATCCGAAATGGCCCGCTGCGATGCTCCCAAAAATGGATTTGGATAGTAGGCATAGCGAAGCGAAATCTCACTGTAGCGACTGAACTGCAGGTAGGCGTAGTCCGCTAAGAGGATGTTGTATTGCCCTCCGGACAACCCGAACAGGTATACCTCTTCATAAGTGGCAGTCGAGCTGAGGGCGATTTCCTTAAATTCATCTGAGGCCTTTAAGGAGCTCGGATCGGAGAAAAGCTGATCGACGCCTACCGCCTTGGTGTACAACCATGCCTTACGGATGCCTTGTACTAATCCGACCTCAGTCACCATTGATCACCTGCTGGATCTCTTCCTCGATCTCCTCATCCGAAAAACCCGCTGCCTTTAGCCTCTTGACGTATTGCTCTCTCGCGGCGCGTGCGGCGGCTTGCTTCTTGCTGAAGCCCCGCTGAATAGTGTCGATCACCCGAAGGTCTGGCATGATGAATTTCATTTCAGGTGCACTATCGTTTGCGACCTTCAGTTCTGCGAAGACGCGGTCCGCCAAGGGGCCTATGCCGCTGACTCGGAGCCAAGCCTTGGAACGGGTGAAAGCGGTGAATAGCTTGTTGCGACCGCCTCGGCCTTTGATTTCTACCGCGTCAACTCCGACCGCGAACACCGCTGCCGCTTCATTGCCTTTCGCCCGGTACACGGTCGATAGGGAAACCTTTCCGGTAAGCGTGAAGGGTGACGTGAGCCCGTAAAACTCCTCCAGATTTGAGTAGAGTCCGTCGGCCTGAGGGAGACGGACGATGAGGCGCAGCCGGTTCACCGAGGAACAGATCATCGCGATCCTGCGGGAGCAGGAGGTGGGGGCGACGACGGCGGATGTTTGCCGCAAGCATGGGATCAGCGACGCGACCTTCTACAACTGGAAGGCCAAGTACGGCGGGCTGGAGGTGTCGGATGCTCGCCGTCTGAAGACCCTGGAAGACGAGAACGCCAAGCTGAAGAAACTGCTGGCCGAGGCGATGCTCGACAACGCCATGCTGAAGGACATCGCGTCAAAAAAATGGTGACGCCCGTCGCAAGACGAGAGGCCGCGGCTCACTTGCACCAGGCCTATGCGGTGAGCCAGCGGCGGGCGTGTCGGGTGATCGGAGCGGATCGAACGTCCATCCGTTATCGCGCTCGGCGGCGGGATGATACGGCACTCCGGCTACGGCTGCGCGAGCTGGCTGCGTCCCGCCGGCGGTTCGGCTATCGGCGCCTGCATATCCTGCTCGAACGTGAAGGCAGGCACATCAACCACAAACGGCTGCGGCGGCTCTACGCCGAAGAGCGGCTCCAGGTCCGCCGTCGCGGCGGACGCAAGCGCGCTCTTGGCACGAGGGCACCGATCGCCCTGCCGCAGGGGCCGAACCAGCGCTGGTCTCTCGACTTCGTCAGTGACGCGTTCACCGACGGCCGCCGCTTCCGCATCCTGGCGGTGGTCGACGACTTCACCCGTGAGTGCCTGTGCCTGGTGGCCGATACCTCGCTCTCCGGGCGCCGCGTCGCGCGCGAACTCGATGGCGTGATTGCGGCGCGGGGCCGTCCGCGGAGTTGCGTTTCCGACAATGGGACCGAGTTCACCAGCATGGCGATCCTGCACTGGTCGCAGGAGACGCGGGTCGAATGGCACTACATCGCCCCGGGCAAGCCGACACAGAACGCCTTCGTGGAAAGCTTCAACGGACGTCTGCGCGACGAGCTCCTGAACGAGACGCTGTTCACCTCGCTCACCCATGCCAGAGCGGCTCTCACGGCCTGGAAAGACGACTACAACACCATCAGACCGCACAGCAGCGTCGGCAACTTGCCGCCGGCGATCTATGCCAAGCTCAGCGCCTCCGCGATGCAACGGGACGGGACGCTGCGCTCGATCAGGGGCTCCGCGCCCCGTCCCGTTGCACCACCGAGCCCAATGGGCTCAAATCAGCAACAGGCTCTACTCACCCCTGGATGAAACTTGGGGCTCAGGTCA
>WNFM01179279.1_pt1 | contig 12383 bp, 15 predicted proteins | sample 5400271 | NCBI WGS metagenome assembly WNFM01 (sample SAMN13153352, study PRJNA577476) | soil metagenome | isolation source: 60 cm saprolite on Douglas fir-dominated hillslope | place: USA:California | collected 2013-09-17 | reverse complement strand
CACGTGCCGCGCCAACAGGCCGGACACATGACCGCAAGGTACTCGGCATGTCAGTCACGCGAAAAATCCTTGCAAGCCGGGGGCCATCCACACATGACGAAGCGTCAGGGAATTGTTCCGGCGAGTGCGTGGTGAACTGTTAGCCAAATGTTCCTGCCGCAGGAGATCATCCGCCGCAAGCGCGACGGCGTCGAGCTCGACGCCGCCGAGATCACCGCCTTCCTGCGCGGCTTCCGCGACGGCTCGATCGCCGAGGGGCAGATCGCCGCCTTCGCCATGGCGGTGTTCTTCCGCGGCATGACGCGCGCCGAGACGACGGCGCTGACCCGCGCGATGAAGCGCTCGGGCGAGGTGCTCGACTGGTCGGACCTCGCGCTGAACGGCCCGCTCCTCGACAAGCATTCGACCGGCGGCGTCGGCGACAAGACCAGCCTCTTGGTGGCGCCGATCGTCGCCGCCTGCGGCGGCTTCGTGCCGATGATCGCCGGCCGCGCCCTCGGCCATACCGGCGGCACGGTCGACAAGCTCGAGAGCATCCCCGCCTATCGCAGCGCGCCGGCGATCGACACCTTCCGCCACATCGTGCGCGACATCGGCTGCGCCATCATCGGCCAGACCGCCAATCTCGCCCCCGCCGACCGCCGGCTCTACGCCATCCGCGACATCACCGCGACGGTCGAGTCGATCCCGCTGATCACCGCCTCGATCCTGGCGAAGAAGGAGGCGGCCGGGCTCGACGGGCTGGTGATGGACGTCAAGACCGGCTCCGGCGCCTTCCTGCCCAATGAGGCCGACGCGCTCGATCTCGCGCGCAGCATCGTCGAGGTCGCTTCGCGCGGCGGCCTCAAGGCGGTGGCGCGGCTCAGCGACATGAGCGAGGTGCTGGGCGACGCCGCCGGCAACGCCCTCGAGATCGCCGAGGCGATCGACTACCTGACCGGCGCCAGGCGCGAGGCGCGGCTGCACGCGGTGACCACGGCGCTGGCCGCCGAGATGCTGCTGCTCGGCGGCCTCGCGAGCGACGATGGCGAGGCGCGCGCCCGCGTCGACGCCGCCCTGGCGAGCGGCGCCGCCGCCGAGCGCTTCGCCCGCATGGTGGCCGCGCTCGGCGGCCCCGCCGATCTCGTCGAGCACACGGCGCGCCATCTCGCCGCGGCGCCTGTCATCGTCGCCTTGCCGCCGACCCGGCCGGGCTTCGTTTCCCGCATCGATGTCCGCCGCGTCGGCCTCGTCATCGTCGCCCTCGGCGGCGGCAGGCGGCGCGTCGGCGATCACATCGACCACGCCGTCGGGCTTTCGGCGGTCGCCGGGATCGGCAGCGCGGTCGGCGCCGAACGCCCGCTCGCCCTCCTCCACGCCCGCTCGCCCGAAGCCGCCGCCGAGGTCGCGGCGACCCTCGCCGAGGCCTTTACGCTCGCCGATTCGCCGCCGGCACCGCGTCCCGTCCTCGGCCCGCGCGTCGCCTTACCCTGAGACACCGCGCCGCAGGCGGCCCGCCGGGCAAGGGCGTTGCGTCATGACATCCTGTGTTTTAAGGTCGAATCTCCACGCAACAACCGAAAGGAGGTGATCCTGTGTCTAGCCCTATAGGACTGCTGGCGACGTTGGTCGCGACCGGGATCGCTGTCGTGTGCGGGAGCGTACGCGCCTAAGCGACCTGGCTTCGCGGCCGTATCGGCCGCGGTTCTGACGGGGAAGGGCCGCCGCAAGGCGGCCCTTCTGCTTTTGCCCCTGACCCTTAGATCGGCACGATCAGCGAGTTCGGCACCAGGATCGAATCGAAGATGCAGAGCCGCTCGCGGAAGCGCCAGCCCGCTTCCTCGCGTGTGATGACGTCGAGATAGCGCCCGGCGTTGAACAGCGTCGTCGGCTGCTCGGCCAGGGTCTGCAGCACAAGGTAGTTGGCCTCGCCGCGCAGCGCGCCGTCGGCCGCCGCGGCGAGGCGGATGCCGCTCACCATGTGGCGCAGCACGCGCGGCGCGTAATACGAGGTCTCGCGCAAGGCGACGACGCGGTCGAGCAGCATGCCGCGGCTCTCGCAATGCATGAGGGCGAGCGGCAGGCCGCGCTGGTGATTGTCGCGCGGCACGATGCGATAGAGGCAATCCTCGGTGAAGAGCGCGGCCCAATCCTCGTAGCGCCCCTCATCGAGCGCGGCGCAATACTCGCTGTAGAGATCCTCGATCTCGAGGCGCAGCTCGACCGCGAGCGCCATCAGATGCCCATCACGCGGCGGTAATAGGCGTAGAAGCCGCGGATCGCGCCTTCCGTCACCATGTGCTGCTGGTTGGCGACGTCGCGGCCGCCCATCTCGAACAACCCTTCCGCCTCGGGATAGGGCGCGATGCCGAGCTGCGAGGCCATCATCACCTCGCTGTCGTCGATCGAGACATAGCCCGACGGCCCCATCAGATTGGCTTGGCGCAAGCGCCGCTGGCGCATCTCGGGCGCGTCGTCCGCATAACCGAAGAAGGTCCAGACGAGGTCGAATTCCTGCGGCCCGCGCGTCACCAGCTGGCGCATGGCGAGGGTGTTCGATTGCTGCTGCACGATGAGGTTGGGCCACAGCGTCTGCATGACCACGGTGGCATCGCCGGCGAATTCCCGCACGGGATCGAGCAGCCGCGGATCGTTGAGCGTGAAATCGGCCTTGAAGGAGCGCATCTCGCGCGTCGCGTCGTTCGCCGCCTGCTCGCCCTTGCGGCTGACCAGCACGGCATGCCGCCCGGTCGCGTCCATCTCGACCGCCGATTTCTGGTCGAGGCGGAAGAGGCCGAAGGTGACGAGGAAAACATGCAGCAGGCTGGCGTGGTAGGGGTCCTTGATGTTCTCGAACATCAGCTTCCAGTTGCTCGGAATGCGCTGGCGCATATAGCCGAGCACGGCCAGCTGACGGCCGGTGAAGACGCGGTCGAAATAGCCGAGCATTGCGGGGCCGAGATAATCCTCGAAATTCTCGGGCGCGGCGAAGGAGGCGAAGACGACGCCGTTGCGCCGCGTCACCGCCAAGCGCTGCAGCCCGTGCGCCTCCGGCGTGAAATCCGACGGCATGCCGCCCTGCCCCTTGTAGCCGCGGCGGAACGGCACGCCGAGCAGCGTGCCGGCGAGATCGTAGGTCCATTGGTGATAGGGGCAGACGAATTCCTTGGCGTTGCCGAATTCATGCTGGCAGAAGGCGACGCCGCGATGGGCGCAGCGATTGACCACGACGTTGATGGCGCCGCCGGCATCGCGCACGACGACGACCGGCTTGTCGCCGATCGCGCTGCGCTTGAAGTCGCCGGGATTGGGAATCTCGGCCTCGAGCGCGACATAGGACCAGGCCGGCCCGGCGAAGATGCGCTCCTGCTCCAGCCGGTAGATCTCGGCGTCGCTGTAGAGCCAGAACGGCACCCGCGAGGTCGCCTCGGCCGGCCAATGGCGGCTCGGCGCCGGCCCATCATTCGGCAGGAACACCATGGGCGTTTTCTCCCTTCGCGGCCGAAGGCGCGGCCGAGGGGATCAGAATACGCGAGGCGGCTTGGGCTGCAAGCGCGCAAGGCGCCCGGCGCTCAAGCGCCCGCCGGCCGCACCGACGCCGCGATGGCGCGCATCTCCGCGGCGACGGCGGGATATTGCGCCGCCAGCGCGTCGAGATCGCCGATCTCGACATCCGCCGGCACGACGCCGGGCCACTCGGTGCTGGCGCCGAGGAACCAGCCGCGCGGCGCGATCAGCCGTGCCGTGTGGAAGGTATTGCCGGGGATCAGCTGCTGCACACGCTGGCCGCCGCGCAGATCCGGCCCGATGACGATCCGCTCGCTGCTGCCGTCTTCGTGCAGCAGGAAGAGCTCGAGCGGATCGCCGAGATAATAGTGGTAGAGCTGATCGTTGCGGATCCGGTGCAGCCGCACCGGCGCGTCTGATGTCACCATGAAATAGAGCGCGGAGCCCAGGGGCCGTTCGCCTGCGAAGGACGCCGGCAAGCCGCCCGCGGCGATCGCTGCCGTGCTGGCGAAGGTCACCCGCACGAAGCCGCAAGTCGCGTTGGGCGCGAGCTGCAGCAGGCTGCCGACCTCGTCCGCCGTCAGGTCTTCGGTCATGGCGGTCACCTCATGGATCGCGGCGGCGGCCCTATTTTGACACGCGCCGCCGCCCGTCGATTGAGACTGCAGTGGCGGCGCCGTCGAGGCAAATCCGATTTATCTAGACAACAAACCTGCGACGGCTTCCCCACCCTATCGTCCGGAGTTTCCCGATGATCGACCGCTTGCTCTTCGCGATGACGCTGTTTTCCGCCCTCGGCACCGGGCTGATGGCCGGGCTCTTTTTCGCCTTCTCGTCCTTCGTGATGGCGGCGCTCGGCCGCTTGCCGCCGGCCGGCGGCATTGCCGCCATGCAGTCGATCAACGTGGCGGTCCTGAACCCTCTGTTTTTCGCGGCCTTCCTAGGACCCGCGGTCGCCTGCGTCCTGCTGGCGGTCGCCGCGCTGCTGCGCTGGAGCGAGCCCGGCGCCTTCTCGCTGCTCGCCGGCGGCGTGCTCTATCTCGTCGGCGGCCCGCTCGTCACCATGCTGTTCAACCTGCCGCTGAACAACGCGCTCGCCGCCGTCGCGCCGGACAGCGCCGATGGCGCCCGGCTGTGGCACCGCTATTTGTCCGACTGGACAGCGTGGAATCATGTGCGGACGACGGCGACGCTTGCCGCGGCGGCATCGTTCACCGTGGCGCTGCTCCCGGCCTGGCGGATTTAGCGCCGCAGGCCGGGAGCCTCGCGGGATCAGAGTTTCGCCACGAGCGCCGTCAGCTGGTCGGCGCATTGGCCCCAGCCGGCGTGGAAGCCCATCTTCTCGTGCGTCTCGCGGTCGGCCACCGTCCAGTGGCGCACACGCGCGGTGTACCGCGTCTTGCCGCCTTCCGCGGCGAAGGTCACGATGACCGTCATGAACGGCTTCTGCGACGGTTGCCAGGCCTCGCTATAGGCATCGGTGAAGACGAGGCGCTCGTTCTCGACGATCTCGAGATAGACGCCGCGATTGGGGAACTCGTTGCCCTGCGGGTCGCGCATCACGATGAGGTTGGCGCCGCCCGGCCGCACGTCGAGCTCGGCGACCGGCGTCGTATAGGGTAGCGGCGCGAACCATTGCTTGAGCAGCGCGGGATCGGTCCAGGCCCGGAACAGCTTCTCGCGCGGCGCGTCGATGAGGCGGGTCAGGACGAGCTCGCGATCCGAATTCGAGGGGGAATTGGTGGTCATGGGTCTCTCCTTTCGTTCATCCCGAGGACGATCGCCCCTAGGACGATCGGATGGCCGGCGAGCCGACATCGCCGGTCGTGTTTTTTGTCGCCTGGAGCTTATTGCTCTCCTGTTTTCGTCGTCCTCGCGCAAGCGGGGACCCAGCAGCGAGCGACGTGCCGTTTGCCCTGGGCCCCTGCTTTCGCAGGGGCGACGAGGGAAGCGTTTCGGTCTGAAAATCCTGCTCTAGCGGCGGATCGGAAACAGGGCGCGCAGCCGCGCATCGCGCAGCCACAGCCCGGCCCAGGCGAAGAGGCCGAGATAGACGCCGAAGAGCACGTGGCTGAACAGCGGCGAGCCGGCCCGCACATGGCTGGCGATCGCGCCGCCGAGGAGGCCGGTGAACAGCACCGCGCCGAGTAGCGAGGTGCGCGGGATCAGATAGAGGGCGAGCAGGATCGCCTCCAGCACGCCGATCGCAAAACCGATCCCCACCGGATAGCCGAGCGCGATCAGCGTGTCGTCGACGATCTGCAGCCGGAGCAGCTTGATCGCCGTGTCGAAGACCATGAACAGCACGAAGAGCGCGGTCATGGCGCGGCCGGCCCAGAGCCAGGATTTCGGCGTGCCCGGCGCGTCCGGGGATGAAGCAAGCGTATCCGTCGCCATGCGGCGTCTCCTCTATGACGGTCGATAAAGCGGTCTTCTTGGCTAAGCAGGATTACGGAATTCTATCCGCGCGATGAAGGAAGGTTTTCACCACGGAGGCACGGAGAACACAGAGGTTTCGTCAATGCGCGAAGCGCCGAAATCTTTCTATTTTCCTCCGTGCCTCCGTGATGAATCACTTACCTTCGCAAATGTATTGCTCGCTACGAAACCATGCTTACGCGTTGTCGTAGGCCTGCTGCAATCTCGCGATGTCGAGCTTGTCCATCGTGAGCATCGCCGCCATCACCCGGCTCGCTTTCTCGGCGTCCTTGTCCTGCAGCAGCTTGCCGAGCACGGCGGGCACGATCTGCCAGGTGAGGCCGTATCTGTCGGTGAGCCAGCCGCAGCGTTGCGTTTGCCCGCCCGCCGAGAGCTTCTCCCAGAACTCGTCCACCTCGTCCTGCGTCTCGCAGGTGACGAAGAACGAGACGGCCGGCGAGAAGGTGAATTGCGGCCCGCCGTTCAAGGCGATGAACTCCTGACCGTCGAGCTGGAAGGTCACGGCCATCACCGTACCCTTCGGTCCCGGCCCGGCATCGCCGTAGTACTTGATGTCCAGCGTCTTCGAGTTCTTGAAAATGGCGGTGTAGAAATTCATCGCCTCCTCGGCCTTGCCGTCGAACCACAGGAAGGGCGTGATCTTTTGCATGCGGCTGCTCCTTGCTCGAAGGGACGCTAGCGCGTCGGTTGATTCATCGCCCAGAGGACGCCGAAGGGATCGCGCAGCTGGCCATAGCGGTCGCCCCAGAACATCGTCGCCACCGGCATCACCACCGTGGCGCCGGCGTCGACGGCACGCTGCCACCAGGCGTCGATGTCGTCGACCGGCAGCATGAGGTTGAAGCCCTGCGGCGTCTGCGAAGGATAGCCGTGCTCGGGATAGGCGTCGCTCAGCATGACCGAGCTGCCGTTGACATAGAGATGGACATGCATGGTCCGGCCCTGCTCGTCCAAGGGATAGGCGGCGGCCAGCTTGGCCGCGAAGGCGCGCTGGTAGAATTCGGCGGCCTTCATCGCGCCGTCGACCTGGAGATAGGCGACGACGCCGCCTTTCACCTCGGCGGCCTTGGGCTGAGTGTCGGTGTTCGCAGACATTTGGGTCTCCTGTCGCTCGATAGCGCCTTACGGCGCGAGATCGACGGCCGCCTTCAGGCTGCCGTCCATATAGAAGGGCGTCGAGATGTGCTCATGGACGATGGTCCAGGCGCCGCCCAGCTTGCGCAGGCAAACCGTCTGACGCGTCCACACATCGCCCTCGTAGCCGTCCGTCTTCGTGCCGCCGATGCGGAGGAAACCGTACGCGAAGGCGAGGTCGCCGGCGGCGGTGATCGCGACATCCCTAAGCTCGTAGCGGATCGGGCCGCGCCAGGTCGCGAACCAGGCGGTCAGCCTGTCGCGCTCAAGCGCCGTCCCGCCGATCGTCGCCAGCGGCGGCGCGAGATCATAGCGCACGAAGCCGGGCGCCTGATGCGCCAGCGCCGCGTCGGCGTCCTTGGCGCGGATCGCCTGCGCCCGCGCCTTGAGCACTGTGGCGATCGCCGCTTGATCGATATCCTGGGTCATGTGCCGCCTCCGATGGCTAGGTTTCGCCCCTAGGACGAAGCAGCGGGACGCCGGCCGACAGCGCGTGGGAAATTTTTTTCGTCAGCCCGATTTCAGCCCGGGGTGGGCTCGTTCTCGCGGCTCAGCCGGTCGAGATGCTGGCGGATATGGGCGGCCTCGGCCGGGGTGTTGGCGAGGGCGATCGCCTGGTCGAAGGCGGCGCGCGCCTCCGCCGTGCGGCCGAGCTGCTGCAGGAAGGCGCCCTTGACCCCGAAGAAGTGGAAATAGCCGGCGAGGCGCGGCGCCAGCGGCTCGATCATCGCCAGCGCGGCCGCCGGTCCCTGCAGCTTGCCGACCGCGACGGCGCGGTTGAGCGTCACCACCGGCGAGGGAAGCAGCCGCTCGAGCGCGGCATAGAGCGCGTCGATCTCGGCCCAGTCGGTCTCCTGCGGGCGCGCCGCCCGGGCATGCAGGGCGGCGATGGCGGCCTGGATCTGATACGGCCCCGGCCGGCGGTGGCGCATCGCCTTGTCGATCAGCGCCAGCCCCTCGGCGATCAGCTTGCCGTCCCAGCGGCCGCGGTCCTGGTCCTCGAGGAGGATTATCTCGCCGGCGCTATCGAAGCGCGCGGCGGCGCGCGCGTGCTGCAGCAGCATGAGCGCCGTCAGCCCCATGATCTCCGGCTCGGTCTGGAACAGGCGCAGCAGCAGCCGGACCAGCCGGATCGCCTCGCCGCTAAGCTCGGCGCGCGCCGAGCCGTCGCCGGCGGAATAGCCCTCGTTGAAGACGAGATAGACCATCGCCGCGACGGCGGCGAGGCGCTCGGCGCGCTCGGCCGCGCTCGGCGTCTCGAAGGGCAGATTGGCCTCGCCGATGCGCGCCTTGGCGCGGGTGATGCGCTGCTCCATCGCCGCCTCGCTGGCGAGGAAGGCGCGGGCGATCTGCTTGACCGAGAGACCGGAGACGATGCGCAGCGCCAGCGCGATCTGCTGGGTGGCTGGCAGGCCGGGGTGGCAGCACATGAACAAGAGGCGCAGGACGTCATCGCGGTAATGCGAGCCGTCGAGCCGCTCGACCAGCGCCGCCTCGGCGTCCTCGAGGTCGGAAATCGCCTCCTCCGGCGGCAAGGGCGCCTGCCGACCGCGCCGGCGCATGCCGTCGAGCGCGGCGTTGCGGCCGACCAGGATCAGCCAGGCGGTGGGATCGCGCGGCGGCCCGTTGCGCGGCCAGGCCTTGAGCGCCCTAAGGCACGATTCCTGGAAGGCTTCCTCGGCGGTGTCGAGGTCGCGGAAATAGCGCAACAGGGCGCCGAGCGCCTGCGGCCGGGCGGCGGTCAGCGCCGCGTTGATCCAGGCAAGCTCGCTCACGCGGCAGAACTGTCCCGATCCGGGCCGCCCTGCTTGTCCGGGCTCCGCCGATCGGGATTGTAGAGGGCGACTGGGCGGATCTCGTAGGCGCCGCCGGGATTGGCCGCGGCAAGCTCGCGCGCCACCCCGACCGCCTCGTCGAGATTGTCGACATCGATGATGTAGAAGCCGAGCAGCTGCTCCTTGGTCTCGGCGAAGGGGCCGTCGATGACCAACGGCGGCTCCTGCGTCTTGCGCAAAGTCGTGGCGGCGGTGGTGGGCAGCAGACGCAGCGACGGCCCGAGCCTGCCCGATTTGCTCAGCCGCTCCTGCACGGCGCCGAGCCGCGCCATCACGGCGTCGTCCTCCTCCTTGCTCCAGGACCAGACGACGTCTTCATCGTTGTAACAGAGGATGGCGTATAGCATGGCGATCGGCTCCCGGTTTCCCCGCTGGTCTACCCAAGGACGCAGGACTATGTCCGCAGCCGACAGCCCGGCGCAAGAAATCCGCCGAAGGGCGACGGGCGGTTTCGGCCGCCGCGCCGTCGAGGCTCGGTCGACTACGGCTGCAACGCGATTCCTCCCGAATTGACATGCTCATGTAGCGGCGCCACCTCCACCATTCCACCCCCCGCGATGCCGGGGCATGAGCCGCTTCGACGAGGCGCCAGCCCAACCCGGAGACTCACATGATCCATTCTGCGACCTTCGACAGGAGGGCGATGCTGGGCGGCCTCATCTTGGCCGGCGCGGCTGCCCTGCCCAGAGTCGCCGCCCAATCTCAGCCCGTGACCGGCCCCGCACCCCGGGGCGCGGCACCGTTGCCGCGCATCGACGTGCACGCTCACTACCTGCCCGCATTCTATCGCGAGGCCGCGGTCGCGGCAGGCCACCAGCGCCCGGACGGCATGCCCGGCCTGCCGCCATGGGATAGAAGGACAGCCATCGAGATGATGGACCGGCTGAACATCCGCACGGCGATGCTGTCGGTCTCTTCGCCCGGCGTGCATTTCGGTGACGACGACGCGGCGCGGACCCTGGCACGCCGGGTCAACGAGGAGGGGGCACTGGCGACGGCCGACCATCCCGGGCGCTTCGGATTATTCGCCTCCCTCACTCTGCCGGACGTCGACGGGGCGCTGGCGGAGGCGGAACATGCGTTCGACGTGCTGAAGGCCGACGGGGTGACACTGGAGAGCAATCATCACGGCATCTATATGGGCGACAGCCGTTTCGACCCGCTATTTGCCGAGCTGGATCGGCGCCGGGCGGTCGTGTTCATGCACCCGACCTCGCCCAATTGCCCGTGCTGCCAAGCGGCCGGCCTGGCCTATCCCCGGCCGATGCTCGAATTCATGTTCGAGACCACGCGTGCGGTCGCGAACCTCATCCTCACCGGCACGCTCGACCGCTTCCCCAACATTCGGTTGATCGTACCGCATGCCGGCGCCGCGGTACCGGTCCTGGCCGACCGCATCGTCGGCCTGGCCCCGGCGCTGCAGCTGCCGCATCCCGTCGAGCCGGACCGCGTCTTCGCGACCCTGCGCGGTCTCTACTATGACCTGGCTGGCTTTCCGCTGCCGCGGCTGCTGCCGGCGCTGCAGCAGATCGCGGATCCCGGCCGCATCCTCTACGGCAGCGACTGGCCGTTCACGCCGTTGCCGATCGTCACCCGACTGGCGCAGGAGCAGGATGCGACGCCCCTCCTCGACGATGCTAGCCGGCGGCGGGTCCTTCACGACAATGCGCTAGGCCTGTTCCCACGGCTGATGCACTGACTGACGCAGACGTTCGCGCCGAGCCAGCCGATCTCGGGTTAGAGGAAGGGAGCATGACCGGTCGACGCGTCGACTCCGCCATCGACGGGTAGGTTTACGCCGTTGACGAAGCTCGCGTCGTCGCTCGCAAGGAATGCGATGACACCAGCGACTTCTTCGGGCTGAGCGCCGCGACCGAGCGGGATGCGTTCGAGCTGCCGCCGGAGCAGCTCAGGAAATTTCTCGAAGGTCGGCATGTTCAGGTCGGTGAAGGTGATGCTCGGACAGACCGCATTGATTCTTACGCCTCTCGGGCCAAATTCGACGGCGAGGCTGCGCGTGAGATTACTCACCGCCCCCTTTGCAGCGTTGTAGGAGCTCAGCCCCCGATCACCGCCGAGTCCGGACAGGGACGATACGTTTACGATTGCCCCCTTCGTCTCGATGAGATGAGGCAGAATGCTTCGCGTCGTGTTGAAAACGCCATCGACATTGATCGCGAACACGCGATGCCATTCCTCGACCGGCAGATCCAAAAAGCCGCCGCGCGCCCCGACTCCTGCATTGTTGACGAGAACGTCGATCCTGCCGAAGCGGCGGACGGTGTCGGCGGTCAGCTTCTCCACGTCCTCGACGATCGAGACGTCGGTGGGCTGGATCAGGCAACGGTCGCTCCCGAGGCTCTGCCCGACCGCCGCCAGTTTTTCCTTCCTGCGGCCGCTCAATACGACGGCGGCGCCCTCGGCGTGAAAACGACGTGCGGTCGCGGCACCGATGCCTGATCCGGCACCCGTCACGATGACGACCTTGCCCTCGAAGCGTGAGGTCATCACTGTCTCGCTCCCATCTGCGCCTTGCCGGCTCGAATTTGGCTAGCGCGAACTACGCAGCTATGTCAGGCGCCCTCAATTCGACTACGTTTGAAACGCAGTGCGGATGACAGTAGATTTTTGATCGAACTCCCGCTTCGGGTGGGCGTTGGTAACAGCGAGACTTTGGCGATGGGTGATAGCGAGAAGCGTTACACCGGCGGCTGTCTCTGCGGCGCGCTACGGTATGAAGCCAAAGGCGAGCCGCTCTTCGCGGGTCATTGCTACTGCGCCGATTGCCGCAAGGCGTCGGGCTCGGGCTTCGTCCCTTTCATGGGGTTCCCGAGCAGCGCCGTGCTGTTCAGCGGTCAGACCCGCATATTCACCTCTAAAGCGGCAAATGGCGGGAACGCCGTGCGCAATTTCTGTCCCATTTGCGGCAGCCTCGTCTTCGGCGGAGAGGTCGGCAAAGACGACCAGCACACGATCTATGCGGGCTCGCTGGACGACCCCTCCTCCTTCCATCCGACAATCGCGATCTTTACCCGCAACCGTCCGGTTTGGGCTGTCATACCGCCGGACCTCACGATGTTCGAAACGACGCCCTCCTGACCAAGCGCGGGGCCGCCATCACCCGCGTCGCGCGACGTAGCCGTAGGCGGCATTGCTGCGCTCGGTCCCCTCGTCGAGATAGGCGGCCTTCATCCGCGCGAGTCCGTCGGTCTCCATCGGCGCCAGCGCGGTCCGCAGATCGAGCTTGTAGAAGCGGGCGGCGTTGAAGCCGAAGATCGCGCTCTTGACCATGCCGTCGGCGGGACCGAGCGGCGCGAAGCCGTGCTTCGTCTGCATGTCCTCGGGGATCTCGAGCCGGCGGAACGCCTCGATCTGCCATTGCGGCGAGCCGTACCACACCGAATCGGTGCCCCAGAAGACGTGGTCGTAGCCGAGCCCCTTGATCAGCGTCCCCATCATCGCGGCGCAGAAGCGCGGGCTCGACACCGC
>WNFM01334979.1_pt1 | contig 12388 bp, 12 predicted proteins | sample 5400271 | NCBI WGS metagenome assembly WNFM01 (sample SAMN13153352, study PRJNA577476) | soil metagenome | isolation source: 60 cm saprolite on Douglas fir-dominated hillslope | place: USA:California | collected 2013-09-17 | reverse complement strand
TGCGAGTAGGGGGTCGAGTATTAATGGGATACTGCAAGGATTCCATCAGAAATGGGCCATGTGGCAGAATATTCACTCACCGACGCCAGTTATCGCAGCTAATAGGCCTAACATGCGCGAAGCTGACATAGAGTGCAAGGTAGCTCATTCGCTGTTCCAGAGCTGTAGAGCTACAGTGGCTCCTGAAGCTATCCGTCTCAGACAACTCGGAGCAGAAAACTGGCAGCAGAAACTGGAATCTGCTGCGGGTCAGGGCATCGATACGGATGCGCTTGTGCTCAAGTACAACGGGCAAAAGCAAAAATGACAGGCACAAAATCGCCGCAGAAAAGTTTCTCAGGCCAAATGCCAAGAATGAATTTGGCTACGTTGCACTTCATGGCAGCTTCGCGCATGTTAGGCCTCTATGAGCACTGACCCAAGCCCTTCTTTTTTCTTACTGAAGAGCTTTCACCAAAAGTGTGCCAGAGCCCACGGGATGCGCAACGAGCTGTAAGCAAGCTAGCAGCGTAAAGAGAAAAGAGACCTTTAATGAGAAAGAATCAAAACACACTCTCATGAGGAGGTCTCTTTGGGTATGATATCGAATCCGAGCATAGAGGTTCAAACCTCTCCTGTGGATCGTCCCTCTGTTCCTGCCTGGTTCGCCGAAGTGGTCATTGTGTCCCAGCACCTCACCACGAAAGGACTTCTTGAAGCCTTTGCACATCAAGTCCGATTGGTGAGAGGTCGCTTCGGCAGCTATGAACCGCTTGATTTTCTGGTCGTGTTGATCGGTTATGCCATCAGCGGAGAACGGACGCTCTCCGATTTCTTTCAGCGCTTAGCTCCTTTTGATACTGCATTCATGGCCTTGTTTGGGCGCGCTGAGTTTCCCCATCGCTCCAGCTTGAGTCGTTTCCTGGCGAGTGTAGACCGTCCCTGCCTGGAAGCGTTTCGCACGCTCTTTGAGCAGCACAGCGAGGCCTCGGGGTGGACGAACGAATCCATCGGGGGTAGTCTTCGATCGGCAGGGACGCCGCTCCATCGTCTTTGATGTCGATGCCACACGCCAGGCAGCACGACAGCGGGCATTGCCCTGTGATCCTGCCTTGCCTCCCCCTCGACGCCGACTGGATGCCGTCTGTGCACCAGGCTACACCGGGCGAAAGCGAGGGGAGGTCGTTCGCACACGTACGGTTGCTCTTCAAATGCATACCCGTCAATGGATCGGCACGTATGCTGGCCGAGGCAATGGCGACTATCGCGGTGAACTCACCTCAGCATTACAGTCTATTACGACCTACTTGAAACGTTTTGTTCTCACTCCAGAGGTGGCTTTAGTTCGTCTCGATGGGCAATATGGCGACGTGGTAGCCATGGCTCGACTACTTAAAGCTGGTGTGTATTTTGTCACCCGAGCAAGAGGATATCAAGTCCTGGAGCATCCTCAGATCCAAGGTGTACTGGCTCATCCCCCAACAGCGCGTGTGACACGGGTGAATAGCGATGAGGTGGTTGAGTTGTTTGATGGTGGGTGGCTGCAATTAGATGAGGGACTGTCCCCAACCCGCATCGTTGTGGCTCGCCATCGCGCCCCTGAGCCAGGGAAACCCATAGCGGTGGGGAAACGTGTCGGTGAATGGGTCTACGAACTCTTCATCACGACGCTTGACGCTGACGGGTTTCTTGTCGAAGATGTTCTGGATGTGTATCATGGACGTGGGGCCTTTGAGGCCGTCCTGGCTGACGAAGATGTCGAAGAAGATCCCGATCGCTGGTGTTCCTACACCGAGTATGGACAAGAACTCTGGCAAATCGCGTGCCAATGGGTGTGGAATCTGCGGCTAGCACTTGGGCAGCAGATGCAATCTGGTACATTACGCGAGATCGAGTGGGCTCCCGCCAAAGAAGCTCCTCCTCTGCTCGTGGCTGTGGAAAACGCACCGGAAGAGTACGGTCCGTGGCAGTGGGCCAGACCATTGGGAGCTGCCACGGGACGCTTCGGAGCGGAGACCTTTTCCCTACAAGAAAATGGGATGCTCCAGTGCCCCGCAGGAGCAAGCCTGTGGCTCAGCGAAGTGCGTCAAGAAAATGCCTTTACGCAGCGGGCCGTCTACGTCGCTTCCCAGGCGGATTGCCCCCACTGTGAACTGACGTCGGACAATGTCTGGGACGAGGCGCGAAAGGCAATCGGGCTCGTCGGGTCAGTGCCGTTCGTCGTCTCTTGCCCAGTTCTTCGTCTGTGAAGCGAAATCCTCAGCTTCTTGGAGCCATCCGCTGGATAGATGTAGCAGGTCGAGCGCTTCGCCGCACATGGATGGCTCATTGGCGCAGGCAATATGTCGAGGTGCTTCCTCTTGCGCAAATGTCCAAGCATGCTTCTCCACCTCCTCGTCCACCACGTGCCGTGCGCTCGCATTACCGCTGGAGTTGGTGCGATCGGCTCGCACGAAATGCGTGGTGGGGGCCGCCGCAACAGCGTATCACGGTCGCTGGCGTCCCCGCCTTTCTTGCTATGAAGTAACACAGGAGGAACGGCAAACAAAGAAACGATTTCAGTGAGGTATTATCTCCCCTCTGAGCTGATGATGAGGGTCAGAACCTCCTGTCTGTTTTCAACAACCTCTTCTATTTGTTTACTGTTAGCTTGCTTACAGCTCGTTGCGCATCCCGTGGGCAGAGCCATAAGTTCGCCAAAACGTTCTTTGGAGACAAGAACGCTCAAACCGCATTACCAGCTTAACGAACGCTCTTTCTATCAAAAGAAACGTTTTACTCGGCTATGATCTCTCCTTTTCATCAATTTTTTGCACTGTTCCGGGGCCATACAGCTCATCAAAAAATTCGTCTCTTTCCTTGTAGAGGCGATGTGTTTCTTCTGCCACTTGCCTTGCCTCTTCCTGTCTTCCTAACTTTGTTAATATTTCAGTTTTCTTTTTGTATACCCATCGATGTTCACGGAGTTGAAGTGCTTGATTGCATGCATCCAATGCTTGCTCATCTCGTCCAAGTCGAGAGAGTGTTCTTGCCTTTTGATAAAAATAGTAATAATCGCTCCCATCTAATCGAATCGCTTGATCGAAGGCTAAAAGTGCCGCTTCATACTTTCCATTCTCAAATAACACGCGCCCTCGTTCATCGAAATCCTTTGCATGCTGACGATTGTGAAATGCTTCAACTACGTCCTGAATCCCTCGTGCCACATCTTGATAAGCTTCATCACGATTGCGCCAAAGGGTAATAGGCTTTCCATCGGAAGGAAGCGCTTGAAGTTGACCAATGATTGTTGTTTTCCATTCTACAGGACGCAAAATCACGGGAATGACACGGGCCACTCTACTCTCATGCCTTTGAAGTGCGCGGGACATTTCCACGCTGTAGCAGTAGTCTGAACTCATAAAAGCAGGACTTACCAACAAAAGTACAATGTCTGAGGAGTCAAGATTTGTTTGAATCTCTTGTTCCCATTCCATACCAGGCTGAATTTGACGGTCATGCCAAGAAACGATCAACTCAGCTCGTCTCAGAGGTTCCAGGTGCTTCTCAAGCTTTTCTCTCAGCACCCGATCTTCGCGGGCATAGCAATAGAAAACCTTCAATACTTTTGACCCCGCCGTCTCCATATTTTGTTCGGTCTCCTTCTTTACTGATTGAAATGGACCACTGTGATTTTACCCTAATTCTGGCAATAGCTCTTACCCATATCGTGGCAGTAGCTTGAGGCCAGAAGCGGCATTATATTGATGTGGTAATAATTATTATGGAGGATATTCTGGCAGCGATTCAAATTTGTGATCCATATTGCGGCAGTGAATAGGTTTGCCTGAATTCAGGCGAAAAAACCGCAATCGGAAGCCGGTTTCACTGCCACAATATGGGTAATTTGCCAGATTATGATTCACTTGGCTGAAGAATCACGGCCAGTACCGCTGCAATTCATACGAACATGATCAGCAATATACCGCGCATCCCAATCAGGCTCTCATCGTAGCATTCCAAATGCTCATGCATATTCATTGGGGAACGACGGCCAGCGCGAGGCCGCCCAGGCAGACCAAGACTCATATCCAGGAGGGGCGTCTTCCAGAATGGTACCATTCAGCTCAGCTTCATCTGGTTCGTTTTCGTTAAAGAACGCACGCCATTTCGTCAGTTCTTCTTCGCTCATCTGCCATGTCTGGTCCGGTATCTCTGCAAAGCGGTTTTGGACGCGCTTCCGTTGCGTTTCTGGGTCAATAGGCAAATAAATCACTTGGCTTTTCGCTCCTATTTGCTTGGCGATCCATCTCAGAGACGACCGTTCGTCTTTGCTCCAAAATCCGAAATCCAGGATGACGTTGGTATGAAGCTGAAGAGCACGCAGAGCTATCCAGATCAAACGACCTTCCAGGATATCTCTTGTTGCCTGATCATTTCTTCCAAACAACGTTTTCATCCACTCATCAGGGGTAAACCGCAAGGTAGAGGCTTCCACTTCTAATTGCCTGGCTTTTGTTGTCTTGCCAGCACCTGGAAGCCCTACTATGAGATACAATATTGCAGGTTCTTTCATACCTGTATTATGGCACATTGAGGGGCCGTGATGGCGAGTCTATCCTCTTGGCGTTTGTTCGGTTTATAAATCGCTCTGAAAAAAGTAAAATCCACTCAGACTCAGAAACTGGTTGTGAACCATATTTTGCCGGTTGCTCATTTGGAAAGGACCTCTGTGATACTGTACGTATCAATTCAATGGTGTTTTCATCGATAGAGCTTCCATCCAGACTATTGGCTGCTTGAGAAACATCTACGAATCAAAACGGCCTGTGAACTATAATGTGCCGATGTACCACAAACTATCGCGGGAAAGTGGGAAAGAAGGTCTATTCCAAATAACATATATCTCGCCTCTTTAGGCCACATTATGCTTCACATCTCACTTGCTTCGTCTGCACCTCATTCACCTCCTTCATTTCTCTTAGGCACTTTCAGGTACCTACTTACCAGGTGAGACAATACCATGCTATAGTATCCTTAGCTGAAAGGGACGTCAATACCTCGTATTCCGTCAGGTAAAATGTTACTGAGGCTGGTACACTTCCATCAAATGAAAATGTTACTGAGGGAAGTGAAGCCATGCCGACGACAGATGAGATGACGCTCGACGAACGAAGGAAATACCTGAAGCGGATGAAACCGCGCTATGGAGCAGCGGATCGCCTGGGGCGCAGCCGCTTGTTGACGGAAATGGAACAGGTGAGCGGGATGCATCGCAAAAGTCTGATCCGCCTGTTGCAAGCGGTGAGTTTAGAACGCAAAAAACGCCGTACGCCTCGACCACGCAGCTATACAGAGGAGGTGGAGCGGGTGGTACTGCGGGTGTGGGAAAGTCTGGACTATATTTGTGCGCAACGGCTCACGCCGAGTCTGTTGAAAACGGCTCGGCACCTGGCTCACTTCGGGACTCTGCTCCTGACGGCAGCAGTTGAGGCCCAGCTTGCGACGATCAGTTGTGCGACGGTCGAGAGGATGCTACGCAAGAACCGATCCCGCAAAGTGCGCTTACCGCGCAAAGGACCGGAGCGAGCCAACCAGGTGACCAAAGGAGTTCCAATGGGACGCATTCCGTGGGACACGCCACAACCCGGTCACTTCGAGGTCGATTTGGTGCATCATAGTGGGGAAACGACCGCAGGAGAGTATCTGCATAGCTTGCAGATGGTGGATGTGGCAACGGGCTGGAGTGAGCGAGTGGCCGTCTTGGGTCGAGGACAACGCGCTATGGAAGGGGGGTTTCGTCACATTCTGGAACGCGTGCCCTTTGCGGTCCAGGAACTGCATCCTGACAATGGCAGCGAATTCTTTAACTATCATCTGGTGCACTTTTGGAAAGAGAAAGTCGTGGGGGTGAAGCTTTCGCGCAGTCGCCCCTATCAAAAAAATGACAACCGGATGGTGGAGCAGAAAAACGATACGTTGATCCGCCAGTACTTGGGCTATGGTCGTCTGGATACTTCCGAGCAACTCGAAGCGGTCAATACCCTCTATGAGCGGATGTGGCTCTACTACAACCTGTTTCAACCGGTGTTGCATCTCAGCAAGAAAGAGGTGATCGCTGGCAAAGTGAAGCGCACGTGGGATGAGGCCCAAACACCCTATGAGCGCCTGCTTGCCACAGGAGAAGTGAGTGCAGCGCACCAGGAGCGTTTACAGCAACTCTACCTGCACACCAACCCGCTGGTCTTGCGTCAGGAGATCTATGAGCGGCTGAGCATCTTGTGGGAACAACAGATCGCCCCTGAAGGAACCGCCGCTTGAGGAAGGTGTGGACTGGGAAGACGAGGGCATGCCCTCGTCTTCCCAGTCCACACCTTCCCCTGAAGACAACAAGCAATTGAGAAAGGAGCCTGTCGGCTTCAGTAACATTTTCATTTGATGGAACTGTCTTCAAATTCGCCTTTTCGGTAACATTTTCATTTGACTTGACACGGAACCTGAAGCAGACTTGTGAATACTGCACATCACTCCGTCGATGAGGATATTTTCTGCACCAGTCCCGCAAGCAAAGCGATGCGTGTAGGGTAAATAGTCGAGTTCGATGTATTCGCCTGGATTGTGAGCCAGGCCGCCACCTGCGCCCAAACCATCGATGGTGGGCACACCTAGTTCCGAGGTGTTGTTGGCGTCGGAAGCCCCTCCACTGCCAACGTCTTCTATTTTCAGATCCAGTTCGCCGCCAGCTTCTTGCGCCAGGCGAACCAGGTGAGCATTGCGCTGGTTGCGTTCAAAGGGTTGCGATATCATGCTGCCGCTCACGGTGATCTGCGTACCTTGTAAGACATGTTGTGTGGTGACTCTCTTCATGGCAGCCTCGATGGCCTGAATACCCGCTGTATCGCTGGCTCGTACATCCATGTCAAAGTAGGCATAATCGGGTACAACATTGGTGCGCTCACCGCCGTGGATGACGCCTACGCTGAGCGTCGTACCGGGAACGGTGCCGTTAAGCGCCTGCATCTTTTGAACCTGGTAGGAGAGTTCAAGAATGGCGTTGCGCCCGCGCTGCGGCTCAACTCCAGCGTGCGCAGAAACGCCGCGCACCTCGACGCGATATTGTCCTGAACTGCGGCGCGAGGAAACAACAGTGCCTTTCGCGCGTCCCGGCTCCAGAACAATGACCGCGTCAGCCTGGCGCGCCAACTGCTGGATTAAAGGCTTACTGCTGGGTGAGCCGATCTCTTCATCGCTATTGCAAACGAAGGTCACTTGCCGGTAGTTTACCTGCTGAGCGGCGATCAAGATATGTAAACCATACATGCCAATGAGCACGCCTGATTTCATATCCAGCACGCCTGGACCCGTGGCAATGCGACTGCCATTCTGCTGGCTAAGCGCGAATGGGCGGCGTTGTGTTTCACCTTCAGGAAAGACGGTATCGATATGGCCGATCAAGAGAATGCGGGCCCCCCGGGAAGCATTGCCCGTGTGAGTAGCGACAAGGTGATTACCCAGCTCTTCTTGTTGATCGATGCGAGTCGCAAAGCCAAAGGCTTGAAAGCGCTCCTGTAAATACGCTCCCACCTGGTCGATGCCGGACTTTGTATAGGTGCCGGAGTCGATATTCACCGTCGTTTTCAAATCTTGAAGATACTGATCCATTAACCGTTCGGCCTGGTCAACCACCTGGTGGGCGTTCATATTGCTCCTCCTGATTTAAATTGCTCTATCTCGGCCTCGCTATAGCCGGCTGCGCGCAGCAACTCATCGGTATGCTCGCCCATAGTTGGTGGAGGGTAGCGCTGGTCATCCTCGACGCCAGATATACGTGGGAAAGTAGGCAAGGTACGAAAGACGCTATCCGCGCTCCCACTGCTAACAGCAACACCACGAGCCTGCGCGTGCGCATCATTCAACGCCTCTTCGATGTTATAGACCGGGCCGATACAGGCATCTATATCGCCCAGTTCTGCCACCCACTCGTCGCGCGTTTTAGTTTTAAAGACCGCGCGTAGTATATCCATAGCCTGCTCCCGCTCGCTGGCGCCTACCGGCGTATGAAATGGCAGCAGTTCCAGGTGACCAATACGCGTGCAGAAGGTATGCCAGAATTTAGGTTCGAGCGCGGCAAGGGTGACGTGCTTGCCATCTTTCGCCTCATAAATATTGTAACAGGGCAGCCCACCATCGAGAGAGGAGTGTCCGGGTCGGGGAGCCTTGCCAGTATTGAGATAGGCACTGGCAAGCAGGGGCAAAAGTGACATCACTCCCTCGGTCATCGAAACGTCAACCTTGCGCCCTTCGCCCGTCTGACCACGTCCTATCACCGCTGTGAGGATGCCGATTACGGCCATCAAGCTGCCACCAGCTAGGTCGCCAAGCGGCGTAGGTGGCATGGCGGGTTCGCCATTGGGGGTGCGGTTGTAGTGCAACAGCCCTGCATAGCCTTCATAATTGAGATCATGCCCGGCACGCAGGCGATATGGGCCATCCTGCCCATAACCGCTGATCGCGCAATAAATAATTCCAGGATGAAGCTCTTTGAGTTGTTCATAACCTAACCCTAAACGCTCCATTACACCCGGGCGAAAGCTTTCTAGCACGACATCAGTGCGGCTCACCATACGCCTAAAAATCTCGCGTCCCTGTTCCGATTTGAGATTTATGGTCATGCTGCGCTTGTTGCGGTTGATAGCAATGAAATAGAGGCTCATGCCGCCAGCTCCCTGCGGGGGCATAAAGCGGCCATAATCACCACTACCAGGCTCTTCAACCTTGATGACGTCAGCTCCAAAATCGGCCAGCATTTGCGATGCATAGGCACCGGGAAGTAAGCGTGAGAGGTCGAGAACGCGTATACCACTGAGAGGCTGGCTCATATTGTCTCCTTCAAGTGGAGGGATTAGTTGGGTACCACGAAGAGGTACTCGTACACATTTCCATTATCTATATGTAGGGTACCAGGGATAAATGGCTATTGTCAATCACGCACAGGTCCAGCTTCCTGTTGCATGTACTGTGCTATGGTCGTTAGCGCTCGAGAGGTTAATATCCAACGTGCCGGATTTCATATCGCTGTTTATGATAACGTTCACACCAGTCGAAGCGCTGGAACGCCATTGCGTCAGAGAGCTGTTATTGCCCGCCGGACCAAAGAAACTGGAGACGCCACTTGTATAGGTACTGGCAGAGGAGTAGGGATATACAGCAAAGGCAAAGCCATACGGCTGCCTATTCACCGTACCCAGTACAGAGAGATGATATTGCTGGCCGCCGATTGTCGCTGGCTCCGCCCCACAGCTTACTACGGTGGTCACAGTCATCTGGCCCGTTACCGTATCCGCAAAGGTCAGGTTTACTTTAGAACTATTCACGCTGCTGGGAGTGAAGCAACTGCCCGAAGCCGAACCTGGACATACAGTAACACCTGACCCTGGAGTTGTGCTATTGTCCGAGGGAAAACTCGATGTGACGCTTGTAGTATCGGCATTGCCCTGAGAGAAGGGATGCAAAAATACGACAAAGGCACCAGCCCCGGCAGCAATAAGCACCAGGCAGACGAGACCAACCACAAGCCACGTAGCAACAGGGCCGCGCCTTCCCCAAGCTGTACGAACTGAAGCAGGCTGGGAAGTTGGGGAAATAGGGAGCGGCGTCAAAGGATCTGAAGATGGTGTCAATTGAGGCTCAGCTTCATCAACGATAGCGGACTCTTGCTCATCAACGCTATTTTGACTACCGGCTGGCTGTCCAACTTCCGCTAAAGTTGATGTAGGAAGCTCACTTACTTGTGAGTCTGCTTCCATTGCGGGTGTGTTTCCATTGAATGGATGTTCGTCCTCTACAGGAGGATCCGTATTGGCCAGGTCCGCCAGGGCAGGGGAAACATCCGTGTTCTCCGCTCCTACTGACGTAGTACCGTTGGAAGGCGGGCCTGGCTGTGGATCTTGCGTAGAAACCTCTAGAGTCGCAACGCCGGTTGTTTCCTGTCCTTGCTCTACAGAAGCTGGAAGCGGACGCGTAATACGAGTAGAAATTTCATTAGAAGAGCGCGCACTTATAGAGAGTGCAGAGTGCTTCATCGTCGCCTCATCTAGCGACTTTCGAGCGCTGAGTTTTTGCCCGCATTGCCTGCAATAGCGAGCTTTATCGGATAGTTCTGTTCCGCAAGATGCACAGTGCTTCAAAATGATCCCTCCCCATAGATAACATGTTGCATGCGGCTGTTCGTTAAGCAACATGTCAGTTTGCCTGACCCCATTGTAACAGAATGATGTCGCACTGGCTGTAATAATAGCCAAAGTGTCTCTCTGGTAATACCTGGTTTAAGGGCAACTCCAGCTTCCCGCTATATGGACGGTACTCGTGGTGCCCGCCAAATCGACATTGAGTGTACCAGATTTATTGCCAGGATTGACGGAAGCAGTAGCGCTTTGATTACCTGTGTTCACCCAGTTGGCCGTGATACTTACAGGCTGCTGGCTCAAGCCACTAAAGACTTGTCCCTTAGTGTAGGACCCAGAACCTTTGTAGGGTGCAATCCTGATGAAGAAGTTATATTGCGAGCCGCTAATTTTGCCCTGGAGGGTAAGATTATATTGCGTATTATTGCTAGCCGCACCGCAGTTCTGGTATGTTGTGACATCCATCTGACCACTAACCCCACCAGAAAAAACCAGGTGTGTGGGACCCACTACTGCTGTACTGGTGCTCCCCGCTGTAGGGGTTGAACCTGAGGTGGTGGCCGTTGCAGCGCTGGTGGGGCTGCCGGTAACTCCAGGCGAGCCCGAAGAATGTGGACGTAAGAAATATACGCCTACTCCCACGACACCAGCCAGAATCACAAGGCAAACGAGTGCGACAATAAATATGCTGAGAGGCAAACCAAGCACGCGTCGACCAGTAGTTCCAGCATTAGCATTGGGTGGAGGCTGCATCTGAGGAGATGGTTGCTGTTGAGCGAACCCAGGAGGCCCCTGCGTCGGTGCAAAACCAGAAGGTGGCTGCTGCTGAGGATAACCTGGATTTTGCGCTGGAGCAGACCATGGCGGGCCCTGAGGTGCATAGCCTTGAGCCGGGGCGTTTTGTGGCTGGTTACTCACAACTGGCGCCCCTGGTGGAGGATTCTCTGGTACTGTAGCCCAATCATCCTGGCCTTGTACATTCGCCGCTCCAACTGAAGGTGGAACATGGCCACAATTGGTACAAAAACGCGCATTCTCCGGTAGATCTGCCCCGCAATACGTACAGCGCTGCATGGTTATTCCTCCGTGTAGAGAATATGTGGCTTTCTTCTATCCAACTCCTTGTGAAGAAACAAGACCGCATTTTGCAGTATATCACAGAAGAGAATGTGAAGCAGGAAGGAGAAGGAGGGAGGCAGCGCGGCTGCTGCTTCCCTCCTTCTCCTTCCTGCTTCTATTACAATTTCTTGTTATGATGCCATTTTTGTGTGATCGGCACCTTTGGTTGATACCTTTGACCTGGTAGATTTCTTCTGTTTGACGGGAATCGGTGCGCTCTCATCTTGATGTTCACGCTGATACTCGGCCGAACAACGATTATACTCTTCCATTGCCAGGACGTAGGCATTATACATACGCTCAAGAACAGCTACAGCAACCCCACTCTGCTCTGCCATAGCCAGTTCATACCATTTCTGCTGCATCCGCTTTTGTGTGTGTTCAAGCTGTGCTAAAGTCATTATTTCTCCCTTACTCAGGAAGCCTTGCGACTCTGCCGGTACTCCTGGCTGAGCTGGGCAATCAGTTCTTTTGCACTGGCAAAGCTCAGCGTCTCTGGCTGCTCTGGTTCGGCTTTACCCAGGTGTTCACAAAGCTTACGAATACTCGCCAATTGCTGGTCGGAAGCCATAGCACCGGAAGCAGTCTCCGTGGCTGCCGTAGCAGCGCGATGTCCATTACCATTGCCATTCACAGCATTTGAGCGCACGGCAACAATTGGTTTACGGCCATTGCCATTGTCATCGTGGTTACTCTCGTCTATACCTCTATCTACCGGGCTATCGACAATGCGAACCCCTTCGGTTAATTCGTCTCCAGTAAACTGAGTACCATATCCCAGGGCGGCAAGAGCTCTACCTATGGCCCCGGTCTCAGCTTTCTCGCCAAAATCTCCAAAGTTGGCAGCATTCTCAGACTTGGTACCGGTGGCTCTTCCGCCTTTACCATCTGTGACTACCGCGCGATAACGCGCATAACCCTTGGCTTTTTTAAGCGTTTTCTCGCTGCGCCTCTTCTCAGGATTCCACACGTATACATCTGCCTCTACCACACGGTCCAGGTCGTATTCAAGCTCCTCAGTGTCAATAGTACCCTGAGGACATAAAGAACGGAACCAGACGAGTCGCCATTGTACAGGCAAATAGTCTTTGGAACCCTGACTTGACTTAATCTGCATAAGATGTTCA
>WNFM01324784.1_pt1 | contig 12388 bp, 9 predicted proteins | sample 5400271 | NCBI WGS metagenome assembly WNFM01 (sample SAMN13153352, study PRJNA577476) | soil metagenome | isolation source: 60 cm saprolite on Douglas fir-dominated hillslope | place: USA:California | collected 2013-09-17 | reverse complement strand
GGCGGGGGATCGCGGACTCCATCGGGCGCTCCTCAGCCGTCCTGTGGCTCAGCGGTCATGACCGCCGGCGCGCGTTCCCGGTCGAGGAAAATCGCCGGCCCGTCGTCGCCGGCGCGAGTCACCTCGCTGGGTTCCTGCTTCGCAACGATGACCCGATCGCCGGGCGTCTTGTCCAGAAGCAGCCGGGTGACGTCCGGGCGCGCGTAGTGGCCCGCTGGATCGGCGACGGACTTCGCCAGCGAGATCATCCCGAGATCGATATCGGCATAGACGATGCCCTCTTCGGTCTCCGGCAATGGCCGGTGCATCAGGCTTCCGTCCGGAGCGAAGATACGGGCGAATCCGCCGCCTTCGAGGAGCAGCTGCTTCTTGGTCTCGTCGGTGCAGAGCAGCCTCACCATGTCCGTCGAGACCGTGGCGCAGGGCGCGATGACGAAGCACTGCCCTTCGACGGCGTATATCTGGCTTGCGGCGTTGTTGACCTCGGGCCCCAGTGCGTGCGCAGCTCCCCGGTAGACGGAGAAGCTTGGCCACGCGGCGATGTGCACCTGCTCGTTCTGCGCGTACATCGCGTACTTCGACAGCGGCTGCAGGTGCTCCCAGCAGCAGAGAGCGCCGACGCGGCCGAGCGGTGTGTCGTACACGCCGAGGTCGCTGCCGTCACCCTCGCCGAACACCGAACGCTCCACGTGCGTCGGCTTGAGCTTGCGGCGCTGGGCCACGGTACTGCCGTCCGCGTCGATGATCCACTGGCCCATGTAGAGGCTGCCGTCGCGCTTCTCGCTCAGCCCCATGACGACGGTGATCCGGTGCCGCCTGGCAGCGTCGGAGATCCGATCGGCCTCAGGCGAGCCGTACACCAGCGAGTTGTCGTGGTAGCGCTGGATGTACTGGATCCCCCACGCCGGCGAGTCCAGCCAGATGAACCACGGGTAGCCGGGCAGGAACGTCTCCGGGAAGGCGATGAGCTGGGCGCCCTCCGAGGCTGCCTCGGCGACGAGGCCGACCGCCTTCTCGACGGACGCCTGGAGATCGAGAAAGACCGGGGCCGCCTGCACGGCAGCGGCCTTGAACCGAGGATGCTGGGGTATCGCCATGGCGTCTCCTTCGTCGTCGAGCCCCGGCGCGGGCGGCTCGACCGGGCCTGCGTGCTACAGGCGTACCGCCGACGCGCCCCCACCGGTTGGCGGGTCTGGCCCCGCTTGTTGACGCGGCGTGCACACCGGCTCGCGGGATCCCCGCCGGCTTGGCGCTCGCGGCACACTTCTTGACTAGGAGCGCACGAGTCCGAACATGGCGAGCTCCGACCCGATCCGGGGGTCCGACGCCGCTGTAAGCTCGCCGTGAGGAGCGGTGATGCAGGCCACTGTCGTTTCGACCGAGACGCTCAGCCCCTCTGACGGCGTGCAGATGTGGCGTGACGTGGTCTGCCGGAGCCTCGTGGCCCTTGACGTCAAGCCGGCCGACCCTGGGCGCTTCTTCGGCCGTATCGCCGCTGGGGAGCTTGGTCGACTCACGATGACCGACATCACCTCCCGTCCACAGGACGCCCATCGCACCCAACGCCTGATCTCCTACGACCAGCAGCGCTACCTGAAGATCGGCTTGCTGGTCGAAGGCCGGTGCGTGGTGGCCCAGCATGGCCGAGAAGCGCGGCTGGATTCCGGTGACCTTGTCTGCTACGAAACCGGCGCGCCGTACGCATTCCACATGGAGACGCCATTCCGGCTGGGGGTCTTCATGATCCCCGCGGCCGGCGCGGAGCATCGCCTGCGCGGGTTCGAGAAGGCGACCGCCATCCCAGTGGCGGGGGACAGGGGACTGGGAGGGGTGATATCAAGCGCCCTGCGCTCGGTCCTCGCGGGAGCCGACGCCGACGCCAACACCAGCGCGAGTATCGCGGGTATGCACATCGGAGAAGCCGTCACGGACCTGGCAGCCGCCCTGGTCGCTGAGTTGGCAGGCCTGACACCGGACGAGAACGCGGCACGAACGGCGCTCATGGGTCACATTCGCGCCTTCATCGAGCGCAACCTGACCGACCCCGACCTGTCACCAGCCACGGTAGCGGCGGGCGTCAACATCTCCGTGCGCTATCTCTACAAGCTCTTCGAACAGGACGGCATGACCGTCTCAGAATGGATCCGCAACCGCCGACTCGACAACACGCTCCGAGACCTCGCGGACCCACGGCTGACTCACCGAACCATTGCAGGCATCGGGGCGCGCTGGGGCTTCCGCGACCCTACCCACCTCAGCCGCGTCTTCAGAACGAGGGAAGGCATCAGCCCCCGGGAATTCCGCGAGCGAGCGTTTAGGAACAAGCAGGACGGAGCAAACTGGCCGCGCTAGCCCCCGCCGACGGCCGCGCCCGGGCATCCTCTTCTAGCCGCCGTACAGAGCCGCCGCGCTGATCTGCCGCAGGTCGGATGAGTTGCCGCGGTACGGTCCGCGAGCAGGCTGCTGCGCCCGGCCGGGGACCGGGGATAAGCCAGTGGGGATAGGGCGTCACCGTCACTGCAGTTACTGCCCGAACGTGAAGCGCGGTGCCGACTGGCTCAGCACCGTGGCTACCGGTGTGATGGGCCAGACGGCCGCCAGTTCGTCAGCGATGGCCGCGATGAGTTCCGGCACGTCCGATGACGCCGAGCCGTGCAGGGCTTCGGCCACGATCAACGCGGCGGTCGTCGAAGTCTGGATTGCTGACAGGCCGCTTTGCCGGTTCGTCCAGCGCCGGGCATGTACCCGCCGCGCCCGGTCGGCGAAGATCACCTCATGGGGGCCGGGATGTTCGGTCTGGCCGGAGAACGTCAGGTATTCCTCATCGCCGGCGGCGTATCGCACGTCGAGGTGGCCGGTGATCTTGGAGACGTCGAAGACGGCCACCGGGATGGCGTAGGCAAGTGAGACAGCGTTGCACACGTCGACGAGGGGGTGCAGCCGTGGCAGGGTCCCTTCCTTGCGGAAGCGCCGCAGCAGCGACTCCGAAGCGCAACGGTATTGGGTCGGCTTGAGTCCCATCTTTGCGAAGACGCGCCGCCATGCCCGTATTTCGGGCAGTTCGCTTTCGGTCCGCTCTGCGAGCCGGGAGCTGGCGATGGCGTTGAATTTAGCGGTGCGATCGCCGACCGAGACGTCGGGCGTGATTCCCTCGGCGAACACAATGCCGGGAACCAGTTCGGCGAAGTCACGCCAGATCTCGCCGGAATGCTGAAAGTACACGAATCACCTCATCATCGGAAGGCTGCGAACCTCAGGTGACCGGCTGTAGCCCTGTTGCCACTCCACGCGCAACGCTAAGGCTCACCTGATGCCTCCCTGGCAACGCCTCTCGTGCCGCAGGGCGCGCGGGCACCCACAGGCGGGTTCGCAGGTTAGATCTGCCTGGATTGGCAGGAGAACCGGCGCTCCGGCAACAACGGCCAGCGCGAGCCGACCCGGGTTTAGCCCAGCACCACGGACTTAAGGCGTGCCGGTCTGCGTGAGGCTGTGACCTGGGTTTTCCCGGCGTGCCGGGCGGCTGGTTGCTGGGCTACCAGCCGCCGGGTTTCGGCTTCGAGCTGGCGGATGAGGGCCGAGGTTACGTTCAGCGTGCCCGTATGTCATGACGTATCTCCGATCGGTGTCTAGGGCCAGCGGGAAGACTGAACGGGCCACGCGGGCTCGCCCGGCGGTGGCCCTGGGGCTGCTCACCTGGGCGAGCAGGTCCGTCACCTCCCAGATCAGCGCCGCATCGGCCGGGCGGTGCTGCTGCGCATGGCGTTCGAGCAGCCCGGCGGCCAGGCGGGCGATGGCCGGGAACAGTACGTGATCGAGTTCGCCCGGACCGGCCGCGCTCATCGGCACGCCCGGTGGTGCCGCGCCGAAATCCGCTGAGTGGCCAGCACATCGGCCAGTCGTAGCGTGGCTTCGGACCGGCTGACCCGCCCCCCCGGGCGTCACGGCTGGGTGCAGCTTGCGCTTTGGGCACCAGCGAAGGTCCGTTCGGGTAAATCCAATTTCTTCCGAACGAACCGTGGTGGCTCGGCCCGGGCAACAGCCAGTACTCCCCCTGCCCGCGCCGCCGGCTCCGCGCCGCCGGACGGGTTGGCCACCGGTGAAGGGTGGTCAGGCCGACACGATCCTTTCTGATCGAAACTCCCGCGGTGACATGCCGTAGGTCGCACGGAAGAGGCGGGAGAAGTGCGACGAGTCCAGGAGACCCCAACGGGCGGCGATCCTGCTGATGGGCTCGCCCGCATTGCGAGGATCTAGCAGCTCGCGCCTGCAGTGGTCCAATCGTCGGCGGCGGATCCAGTCGGTCACCGTGCTGCCTTCGGCTTCGAAGAGCTTCTGCAGATAGCGCGGCGAGATGTAATGGGCGGCAGCAATCGTCGCGGTTGTCAGCTCGGGATCATCCAGGCGGGCGTCGATGAATGCCTTGATCTGCAGGATGAGGGCGTGTCGCCGTGTCTCCGGCCGTACGGACGATTCGCACCCGAGTTGCTCCGAGAGGGCTGCAGCGAAGAGGTCGAGCACTGCGTTGGAGAGCTCGAAAGTCGGCACGATCTGGTCGCTGCGGAGTTCGTTGGCCAGCTTCACCAAGAACGGGGAAACCAGGCCGCCGACACCGCGGCGGCCCGAGACTCTGCGGGCTACGACGTTGGCCAAGTCGTCCGCTCGCAGGTTCAGCAGCTCGCGGGGGAACATGACGACGAGCATGCGGAACTCACTGTCGAAGCTGAGCTGATAGGGACGGCGCGTGTCGTAGAGAGCGAAATCGCCTGGCGTCAGCGGTGCCTCGCGGCCATCCTGCGTGACTAGGCAGTAGCCACGGAGTTGCATACCGAGTTTGAGGTAGCCCGGATCGAATCGCCGGATGGCCTGAGCGGAGCGGTAGACGTCGACGCCGCCGCCTGAGACATCGCTGAATTGCACGGCCCCGACGGCACGGTTGGCTAGGACCCCGCCGAATGCTCCTTCGGTCCGGCTCCTTGGCACGCGTCGAACTGTTCGGATGGCGGCAGCGAGCTAAACGTCGCGACGGTTTTCACCGCATCACCTCGGCCGTGTGCTCGGTCGCAGTCAACATACTCGCAGCGCAGCACGTCGCGCCACGGCATCTGTACGATGATCTGCCCGAACGCGCGGTCGGAGTCGCTAGCTCTGTTGATCAACGACTGGAAGCGGGTCGGCGACCGGTCCGCGCAGGACGGCGCTGAGGGGTCGCACGCGGGCGTGGAGCGGCGGGGGTGCCAGACACACGGTGGCGTCCGCGTCGTAGCCGGGCTCGCGCAGCATGGCGTGCAGCTGCCGCCGGCGCAGGCCGAGGTTGCTGCCGCCGAACAATGGCAGCGCCAGAGCATCCTGCAACAGCCGCCCGAGCGGCTGCTCGTGGGCGTAGCTGTCGACACCCACGACCTGCATCAGGTCGGTGATGACCGCGACCGCCGTCTCGGAACCGAAGACCTTGGCGTGCAGCGCGAGCAGGCCCGCCACGTCAGCGACCGGACCGCTTCGATCCGGGTCTTCGCGCTGGCCAGCGCGTAGCCGACGGCCTGGTAATCGATGATCGGCACCGGGCCGCCGCGTCTCTCGGCCTGGGCGAACCGCAGCGCGTGATCGAACGCGGCCCGCATCAGGGCGAGCCCGAACACGCCGACCTGGGCAGCCGCCGGGCCGAAGGCGGACCCCACGATCCTCAACCCGCCCCCGACGTCACCGATGACGTTGCCTTCGGGCACGCGCACGTCGGTGAGCGTGATCGTCGGCGTCGAGTGCGCCCGGTGGCCGATCGTGTCCGGGGTGCCGGTGACGGTCAGCCCGATGACAGGCCCGGGAATGAGTAGCACCGACAGGGCCGTGCTCGCGGCCGCAGCTGGATCGGTCCGGGCCACGATGCACATCAGGTCCGGCCCGGTGCCATCCCAGCCCGCGGAGTTCGACACCCACTTCTTGGCACCAGTGATCACCCAGTCGCCAGCGTCGCGCACGGCGGTGGTGCGCACGCCCTCGGCCGGGGGCGGCGCGTCGAAGTTGGCGCTGCCGCCCGGCTCGCTGAGCGCGAACGCGGCCAGCGGGGCCCCGGCGGGGATGAGGAACCTCGCCAGGTGCGCGCGTTGCTGGGCCGCAGTTCCGGCGTGGACGACCGGGGCGAGCCCCAGCGTGACCGCGAACAGGGTCAGTGCCACACTGGCATCGACGGCGGTCAGCTCCTCGGCGATCAGGGCCAGGTCGAGCGTGCTGCGCAGCTCGCCGCCAGCCGACTCAGGCAGGATCTTGCGGAGGTATCCGGCCTCGACCAGCTGCTGGTAGGCCTGCCGGGTCGCGGCGAAACGCTCTTCGGGAGAGGCGAGCCCGGCGGTGCGGGCGCTGACGTCGGCGAGGACGTCATGGGCGATCTCCCGGGCGGCGGCCCGCAGGCGGCGCTGGTCGGGGTCGAGGGTGAACTCGATCGCCATATCAGTGCTACGCCGTGGTCACGAGCTGCACGCCGGGGCCCAGGCTGGGCTGGGCGACGGCCACGACCAGCTTCCCGACGGTATCGCCGGCCAGCAGCCGGGCGAGCGCGGCGGGAGCGTGCTCGAGCCCGGTGACGACGCTCTCCTGGTACCTGAGCCGGCCCGCCGCCCACAGCGCTCCCAGCGCGTCGAGGGCTTCGGGCCAGCGGTCAAGGTGGTCGGTGACGATGAATCCGCGCATCGTCGCGCGCTGCATGTGGATCTGGTCGATGTTGACCAGCCCGCGCCACGCGGCGCGCTCGCCCGAGTCGTCGTACTGCGACACCATGCCGCACAGGAAGATCTTGGCGTTGAGGTTCAGCCGCATGAGCAGGTGGTCCATGATCGGGCCGCCGACGTTCTCGAAATCGAGATCGACACCGTCCGGGGTAGCGGCGTCAAGCAGGTCGCGCCAGGCGGGGTCACGGTGATCAACGCAAGCATCGAAGCCGAGATCGTCAACTACGTAGCGGCACTTGGCCAGACTGCCCGCGATGCCCACCACCCGGGCGCCGCGCAGCCTAGCCAGCTGACCAGCGATCGACCCCACGCCGCCCGCCGCGGCAGAGATCACCATGGTCTGCCCCGGGCCCGGGTCCAGGTGGTCGACGCCTAGGTAGGCGCTGATGCCGATGTGCCCGAGCACGCCGACGAACGCCGAAGCCGGCGCCGGCAGCGGCGAGGGCAGCGTGGTCAGCGGGGCCTCGAGCAGCCGGTCGTCGGCGACGCAAAACTCCTGCCAGCCGAGGAATCCGGCTACCACGTCACCCTGGCGGAGGTCGGCGCGCCGGGAGGCAATCACTTCGCCGACGCCGATACCGCGCATCACCTCCCCGACCGGGACCGATGGCATGAACGCCCGCTGGTGTCCTAGCCAGATCCGGCTGGCCGCCTCCACCGACAGCACCAGCGTGCGGACCAGAGCCTGGCCGTCCTGCAACGGCCCGATGGGGTCGGTGACCAGCTCCAGGTCGCTGGTGGCCATAGCGCCGGCCGGGCGTCGGCGAAGTCGCCACCCCCGGTTCATGGTTGCCTGGTTCGTTATGACCTCGGCCATCCCTGCTCCTCGGTGAACGTGCCGGTCTACGGCCGGCGTGAGCGGCAGCGGGGGCTGCTAGACCCAGAGTGGACCCGGCCCGCCCAGGCCGTCTTGCACGTAACCGCACGGCCTCTTGTCAGAGGACGCACAGCCGCAGACCGCCGCTCGTCTCGACCGGGAACAGTGCGCGCAACGACATAAACAGTTCGGCGACCGGCAAGATCCCCCGCCGCCGGCCTATGCAGACTTGCCTGCGTACCGAGGGCAGATGGCCACGGCTGGTAGATGAGGAGCGAGCATGACGGCGACGAGCGAGCAGGAGAGGCTGCTGATCGGCGAGACGTGGGTGCCGGCGACCGCAGGCACCGTCCGCGATGTCCTGGACCCGGCGTCGGGCGAGGTGATCGCCCAGGTCGCCGACGCTGGCCCGGCAGACGTCGACGCGGCGGTGGCCCAGGCCCGGGCGGTGTTCGACGATGGGGCCTGGGCCCGCCTGCCGGGCGGGCAGCGGGCGAGGATCCTATGGCGGATCGCCGACCTGATCGAGGAGCACGCCGACGAGCTTGCGCGTCTGGAGACCCGCGACCAGGGCCAGCCGCTGAACATCTCCGCCGGGTTCAGCGTGCCGATGGCTGCCGAGGTCTTCCGTTACTACGCCGGCTGGTGCACCAAGATCGAGGGCACCGCGGGCCCGGTGGCGACGCCCGACGTCCTCCACTACACCCGGCGCGAGCCAGTCGGCGTCGCGGCGCTGATCACGCCCTGGAATTTCCCGCTCATGATCGCAGCCTGGAAGCTCGCCCCCGCGCTGGCGGCCGGCAACTGCGTCCTTCTCAAGCCGTCCGAGCTCACACCGCTGACCACGATCAGGCTTGCCCGGTTCTGCGTCGACGCCGGCGTACCTACCGGAGTGGTCAACCTGCTCACCGGCGATGGTGATCTGGGCCAGGCACTGGTCGGGCACCCCGACGTGGACAAGGTGTCGTTCACCGGCTCGACCGCGGTCGGCCGTGCCATCGTGCGTGCCTCGGCTGACAGCAACCTGAAACGGCTCAGCCTCGAACTCGGCGGCAAGGCACCCAGCATCATCGCCCGCGACGCCGACATCGACGCGGCCATCGTCGGCTGCCTGCAGGGCGGCCTGCTCAACTCCGGACAAGTCTGCGCCGCTTACACCAGGCTGTTCGTGGACCGCCGCCGGGTGGACGAGTTCACTCACAAGCTCGCCGCCGCCGCCGAGTCGCTGAAGCTCGGGCCGGGCCTTGACGCCGAGACCGTGATCGGCCCGCTGGTGTCCAGCGAGCATCTGGACAAGGTCGACCGGCTCGTCAAGACCGGCGTCGCCGACGGCGCCGAGCTCGTTACCGGAGGAGCACGGGCCGACGGATCCCTGTCGGCCGGCTACTTCTACCGGCCGACCGTGTTCGGCGGCGTCACCGACGACATGACCATCGCCCGGGAAGAGATCTTCGGGCCGGTACTGTCCGTGCTGCCCTACGACGACACCGACGACCTAGCCGCCCGCGCTAACGACACCGACTACGGGCTGGCCGCGTTCGTATGGACCAGGGATCTCGCGACCGCGCACCGCACCGCGGCGGCCATCCGCGCGGGCACCGTCTGGGTCAACATGCTCCCCATCCTCGATGTCGCCGCGCCGTGGGGCGGGTTCAAGGCGAGCGGCTGGGGGCGCGAGTTCAGCCACCAGGCCCTCGATGCATTCACCGAAACGAAGAGTATCTTCATCGGATTCGGATTGAGCTGACCGCTACCACAGCGGAACACGGAAGGTACCGCCCATGCCGATCGACTTTAGCCTGAGCCCCGAACAGCACGCGGGCCGGCAACGGGCCCGTGACCTCGCCCGCGACGTCCTCACCGCGGCGCGTGACGCGACCCACCGCCTCGCCACGCCCGAGCAGCGCTTCGTCGCCTCCCGACCGTATTACCGCGCGCTCGTCCAGGCCGGGCTCCTGCGCCGGCTCATCCCGCCGCCACTCGGCGGCGAGATGACCGGCCTCGTTGATCTGGCGATCGAGGCCGAGGAGCTCATGGCCGTCGAGACCAGCGTGCCGCTGTCCGTATTCTCCACCGGACTCGGCCTGATGCCCCTGCTGTTCTTCGGCACTGGCGAGCAGCAGTCCCGGCTGCTCACGCCATTCCTGTCCGGGGACGACGAACCGCTGGCCGGCCTCGCCTTCAGCGAGCCCGGCGGAACCGCCAACTTCAGGCAGCCCGGTCCCGACGTCGGCATCCAGACCCTGGCCCGCCGGGACGGCGACGAGTGGGTGATCACCGGCCGGAAGAAGTGGACACCCCACGCCTCGGGCTGGGACGGCAAGGGAGCGGATCTGCTGACCGTGGCCTGCCGCACCGACCTCGACGCCCCGCCGCGCGAGTCGCTGACCGTGCTGGCCGTCCCGGGCCGCGCTCACGGGATCGTTATCGATAAGGCGCTGCCCATCATCGGGCACCAGGCCGCCCTCGTCTGCGAGATCTCCTTCGATGAGGTCCGGGTCCCCGCCGGCAACCTGCTCGGCGCGCCCGGCGACGGCATCCGCATCCTCGACACCATATTCAGCGCGACCGCTACGCTCGTGGGAGCCTTCGCCGTCGGAGTCATGCGCGCGGCCTTCGAGGCCGCCCTGGACTTCGCCACGGCCGAAAGGCGCGGCGGCCAGACGCCGATCATCGAGCACCAGAACGTCGGCACGATCCTGGTCGACATGAAGGCCCGGCTGGAGGCGGCCCGCTACCTCACCTGGAAGGCGTGCGACTACTTCGACCGGACTGGCGGGGCAGGTACCGAGATTGCCGTCCTCACCAAGATCTTCTCCTCCGAAGCGGCCGTCCAGGTCGTCTACGACGCCATGCGGCTGGTCGGCATCGAGAGTTACACCGACACCCAGCCCTTCGCCGATCTGCTGCGGGATGCGCTCGCGTATCCGCTGTTCGACGGCGGCAACGTCGGCGTGCGGCGTCCGTACTTGCAGGCACTGTTCGCTATGCCGGGCTACGACCCGCTGGCCGCCGCTGACAACCGGCCGCAACCGAGTTGACCGGCAGCTGGACGTAGACGACCGCATCACGATGGCGCCACACACGCTGTCGGTGATCGAACGGTCTGCTGGAGGCCAAGCTCCCGGCCGCGGCCGCGCACCTGGACGCCGCCCGCGACGACATCCTGGCCTTCACCGTCTTCCCCCGCGAGGCCTGGCGGCAGATCTGGAGCAACAAACCCGCAGGAGCGGCTGAACAAGGAGATCCGCAGGAGGACCGACGTGGTCGGCATCTTCCCCGGCCGAGACGCCATCAGCCGCCTGGTCGGCGCGGTACTGGCCGAGCAGAACCGACGAATGGACCGAATCCCGCCGCTATATGGGCCTGGAAATCCTCGCCGCCTGCCGGAAAGCCGCCCGTGCCGATATGGGACAGAATATGACTAGTGAGGCTGGATTGATAATGGAGGAAATTTCCGCTTAAATTGAAATAGGTCGCGAGGTGGCCATTTCATACACCATCTCGGAGGACGTGGCCAAGACATGGACCGGCATCCGCTAGGTCGGAGATTGCTTTTCCCGTGAGGCGACTTGGTTCGTGCACACGATTCAGTGCGGCATGCCGGTGGCGCGCCAAAATAGGTGGCCAACTACGGCCGCAATGCCATGTAGTTGAGGCTTCTCGGGCGCTCGGATGCTGGCGGCGCCGGCCTGTGGCGGCGGCCGGGGTTGCTCACGGAGAGTGAGGGCATGACGAGCAGCCGGATGTCGCTCCGGACGAGCGGCCGGTTCCACTAGCCGGCGGGCTGGAAGATCGCGGAAGGTCCGGGGACCGGGCCGGAGGGCGGCTCAGGCTGCGATGAGGCTGCAAACGCTGATCTCGGCCCTGGCGGTGGTGGTGGCCAGCCGCGGGCCTGCGGGCGGGAAGCACAGGCGGGCCTTGGTTTTCCGGTCACGGTGCCGGCTGCGGTCGGTGTCTACGCGGCGGCGGGCCAGGCCGGCCAGGATCTGATCGCGGCTGGCCGCGGTCAGCTGGGCGGGGAGGCTGGCGGTGGCAGCCCCGGATCGGGTGGTGATGATGATGGCGCGGCGGGCCGCGGTGAACGATATTTCCCGCGGGTGCACGGGCTGGCCGGCCCGCTTGCCCTTCCGCGCGGGGACGGCGATCGCCGCTGCGGCGCGCGCCGCCGCGCGGGCCAGCTCGGTGGCGGTGACCCAGGCGGCGTGCTCCTGGGCGATCAGGGCCGGGGACTGCGAGCGGAGCATCGGCCCGGTAGATGGCCCGGCGCCGCTGATCGCGGACTTGGCTTCCTTCAGGCAGGTCTCCGACCCGATCCACCGCCAGTGGCAGGCGGCGGCCAGCACCCCTGCCGGGTAGGCGTCGTGATCGTCTAGGTCGGTGATCAGGGCGAACAGCTCGGGCGCATCGGCGCCGGCGACGGTCACGGTGTACTCGATCACCCGGACGGTGAGCGTGACGCCGCCGCCGGAGATGCTGGCCAGGTAGGAGCCGTCGGGCAGGAAGTCCCCGGCGCGGCGCAGCGGTATGTCGCTCTTGACGCGGATCAGCACGTGCGTGCCGGTGGCGAGCATCCGCTCGATCCGGGGGACGCCACGAAAATTACGGTCCATCACCCACAGGCGGCCCGCGGTGAACACGTGCGGGTAGTCCGTCAGTGTCTTGTCCAGCAGCACCTGCTCGGCCTCGCCTTTCTCCCGGCTGCCGCCGGCTGCGGCCCCGGACGGGCCGGTGACCACGGCCAGGGCGGCGCGGGTCGAGGCGTGCGAGCAGCGCAGCTCGCGTATCTGCGGGTAGGGGGAGGAGTCATCGGCGGTGCCGGCCGATCCGTATGCCTTCCGGTTCGCCGGGG
>WNFM01154478.1_pt4 | contig 12390 bp, 13 predicted proteins | sample 5400271 | NCBI WGS metagenome assembly WNFM01 (sample SAMN13153352, study PRJNA577476) | soil metagenome | isolation source: 60 cm saprolite on Douglas fir-dominated hillslope | place: USA:California | collected 2013-09-17 | reverse complement strand
CCATCATGACCCACTCCGGCGCGCAGCCGCCGGACGCGTAGCCGGTGATCCGCGCGAGCGGCTTCAAGCCCAGCGCCTTGGCCTTCTCCGCGCTCATCACGACGAGCGCCGCGGCTCCGTCGTTGATCTGCGACGCGTTCGCGGCCGTGACCGTCCCGCCCTCCTGGAACGCGGGTTTGAGCTTGCCGATCCCCTCGACGCTCGTGTCGCCGCGGATGCCCTCGTCCGTCGTGAACGCGACGGGCTCGCCCTTCTTCTGGGCGATCTTCACCGTGAACTTCTCGGCGTCGAACCGCCCGGCCGCCGTGGCGTCGGCAGCCTTCTTGTGGGAGGCGACCGCGAACTCGTCCTGGGCCTTGCGCGTGATCTCGTACTTCTTCGCCACGAGCTCGGCCGTGACGCCCATGTGGAAGTCGTTGTAGACGTCCCACAGCCCGTCGAAGACCATCGAGTCGACGAGCTTCCCGTGTCCCAGGCGCACACCCGCGCGAGCTTCGGGCAGGAGGTAGGGCGCGTTCGTCATGCTCTCCTGGCCTCCGGCGACGATCACGTCCGCATCGCCGGCGCGGATCGCCTGCGCCCGCACACCTTGTTCACCGTGAACGCCGGCACGGTGTTCGGGACGCCGGAGCGGATCGCGGCTTGCCGGGCGGGGTTCTGACCGAGGCCCGCCGTGAGCACGTTGCCGAGGATCACCTCTTCCACGGCGCTGGCGGGGATCCCCGCGCGGCGGACCGCCTCGGCGACGGCGAGGGCTCCGAGCTGTGGAGCCGAAAACGACGAGAGACCACCCTGGAACTTGCCGATCGGAGTGCGGCAAGCGCTGACGATGACGACTTCCTTCAAGGGGGCTCCCTGGACGAACGCGGCCGAGCGGAGGGCGCTTCGCGCCGCCTGGGCCCGGCCCCTGGAATGACGGGCCTGAGAGTATAAGGAGGAGCGTGAGCCTGGCCTAGGTCCCCCGGGCCCCCATGCTCCCATCCTCGACGGGTCAACGGGCGCTCAACGTGTGGCCTCGCTGCGCCCTTCCCGACCCGCGGAGCCAGCGCCGGTTATGGGTGCAGGAGCGCGCCTGCGAGTTCGATGCAATTTCCAAATTCCTATCCATTCTAGACTCGATTTCAGGCCTTCAGCCTCATTCGTCGGCTCTCCGCGAGGCCGGATCGCCGCCAGATCGCCGAACGAGCTCGAGCGTCCGCGGCTCGCGGCGTCCCTTGCATTGAGCCGGGGTAAGCTATATCCCCGTGACCTGGTGCACGTGGCGAGCGGCGCTTCCCCAGCGTCCGGCCGCCCGCCGAGCGCCCGAGAGGGGGGGCGGGATCTCTTGGACGATCAAGACCTGGTAGCCGGCCTGCGCGACGGCCAGCGCGAGAAGCGGGATGAAGCGGTGGCGACCTTCATGGAACGCTACCGGCCCCTCTTCTTCCACTGCATTGCCCAGCTCGAGCCGGACCAGCACGCCCGCGAGGATCTCTGCAACGAGATCGTGATGTACGTCCCGGAACGCCTGGATCGGGACTCTTTCGACCCGTCCAAGGGATCGTTCGGCACCTGGCTCTATCGCGTGGCCTGGTGTCGATGCGTCGACCTCAAGCGGAAGGAGAGCACGCGCCGGAACCCGAAGCTCGTGCCGGCCGGCGAGAGGATCCCCGAGAAGGTGGACGCGAGCCTAGGCCCGGGGGAAACGGCCGGGGAAATCGAGATCGGCGACATGGTCCGGAAGGGCATGGCCTCCCTGGAACTGGAGGAGAGGGCGCTCCTGGAGCTCCGATTCGTCGACGAGCGTACAATCGGCGAGATCGCCGAGCTCCTCTCGATCTCGCTCGAGCAGACCAAGTACCGGCTCAAACGGGCCTCCGTCGCGCTGCGGCGGGTGCTTTTGAACGATTTTGCCCTGGAGCAGGCGGCGGAATGACCACCGACCCTCAAAAAAAACCGACTGAAGGTGACCCGCTTCCGGGCGGGCCGTCGGATTCGGGCGCGACCATGAAGGCTGCGCCGAACGGGTCCGACTTCGATCCCAGGCGGTTGAGCATCGCGGACCTCAGCGACCCGATTCGGGCCGAGGAGGCCCTGACGCATTGGGATGAGCTCGAACCGGCCCTCCTGACCGCGATCGAGTCCCATCCGCAGCACGGCCCGCGCCTCTCGATGCTCCGGCGGGCTGACCGATGGCTCGACCGGAATGCGCCGAAGATGCGCCCGGCCGGTCCCTGCCCGAGCTCCGAGGAGCTGTACGACTTCGGCCGCGGCCCGGGCTTCGGTCCGCTGACGAACGCGCGCCGAGGTGAGATCGAACGCCACCTCAAGTCCTGTCGGGACTGCGAGAACCTGGTCGAGACGCTGGCCGCGTTGCCCCCGGTGCCGATCGCGACGGGCGGGGAGCTCGTCTCGGCGCGCGAGACAGCCTCGGCGCGCGAGACCGATTGGACCCCGGCGACTCTGGCGCCGCGCCGCGGACTGCGCGCCCTACCGAGGCTCGTGCCGATCGCGGCGGCGGCTTCGCTGATCATCGGGCTCGGTCTGTGGATCGCGCTCGCTCCTTCGGGGACCGAGACCGCGGCCTTCCCGAGAGCCCCGCTCCTGCGCGGCAACTCCGGCGGACCGCTGTTCTTCCCGCGCGATCGAGTGCTCCACGTGACGCCCGAGGCCCGCGCGGCGTTCCCGGCGTTGGACGGGATGCTCGTATTCGAGGTCGAAACGCAGGCGGATGCGACGAGCTATCGGATCGACGTCGCGCGTCACGGCGGAGACGTGTTCGCGGCGGACGAAGGGAGCTTGATGCCCCGGTGTCGATCCGCGCGACGACGGAGCTCGGAGCCGGACAGTACACGTGGTCCGCGCGCGCCACGGTCCACGGACTCGATCAAGAGCTCGGACAACGCGACTTCACCGTGGTGGACGACGCGGAAGCGTCCAAGGAGCTCGCGAGCTTCGCGTCGCAAGCCGAACCCGCTCGCAGCCTCGCTGCCGTGAATTTCCTGCACGAGCACGGATTCCTCGGCGAGGCGCGCGCGATCGCGAGAGCGATGCCGGCCAGCCCGGAGCGGGACAGCTACCTCTCCCAGGTACCGGGGAGGTAGCGCGTGGCCCGCGCGGGGCGAGTCGTGCTGGGCAGCCTGGGACTCGGGCTGCTCTTTGTGCTTCTGAACGGGCTGCATTTTGCCGGTTCGCAGGGGCTGAGCTCGGAGCACGCGAAGGCGACGACGTTGGACCCCGGCGCCGCAGCGCCCTCGCACCGCGAGCCCGCTGCCGCCCCGAACGCCGACGACGACGTCGCGCGATTCATCGGGCTGCTCGTCAAGCTGCGCCAGAACGACGAGACCGTCGTGCCGCAGATGCGCGAGCTCGCGGAGCAGCTGTGCAGGGTCGACGACCGCTGCGACGCGAAGGACATCCTCGCGTACTACCTCGCGATCCCGCCGCAGGATCGGGCGCGCGGAGCGGCGGAGAGCGCCGAGGTCAACGAGGTGTGGAACGGAGGGGTGCGCGAGCGAGCGGAGGCCGGGAGCGTGGGTCCGGATTGGGATCGCATCCGGGATGACGCTTGCGCGCACTTGAGGGAGATCGCAGGCCGCTCGCTCGAAGAACCGGATGTGTTCCCGGGCGCCACCGCACTAACGTGGTTGGGCTTCATCGAGACGGACCGCTTGCAGCGCGACGTCCAACTGACTGAGTCCGAGCGAGCGCAACTCCTGCAGACAACTCGCAATGACGTTCAGCGCGCGCTCGATGCATTGGGGAAGTGCGGGATGGTCAGCCCGAAGACCCAGCCCATGTACCTTCTCGCGAACCTCCAAAACGAAGCTGGCCAAGAGAGTGAAGCCTACGCCACGTTTCGAGAGTGCCTCGCACTTGCCCGTCGGGTGCGTCAGAGTTTCTGGCAGGAAAAATGCTTCGACGGACTATTCAGGTTGGCCAGACGAGCTGGTGACCTTCGTGAATGCTCAGAACTTCTCGGCGAGCTGGCATCTGTGCGAACACCCGACAAGTGTTGGGTCCTAGCGAGTGCACATGCGCATCTGCTACTCGACCAGGATCTCGGCGCACCAGCGTTCGAATTCCTCCAGGCCAATCCACCACTGGAGGATTCGCAGAGACGTGAGTGGCACTTCCTGCTGGTGCTGCTGCCGAGCCTCCGCCCTGGGGACGAGAAGTTCGGCTCGGGATGGCCCTGGTCGACATCCGCTCGGGCAGGGCGGAGCGTGCAGCACAACAGCTTTCTCGGCCAGAATTTCTAGAGGAGCAGCATCCCCTTGCTCGGGCCTCCGCCCTCGAGGTTAGGGGGGAAGCGCTGGGGAAGCTGCAACAGTTCGACGAAGCCATTCGAACTCTGGAGAGCGCCCTCGAAATCGCCGCCAAGCTGCAGATAAGGATTGAAGGAGAACGCGATCTTGTCGGGGCTGCAACGAGCGTCATCGGCGAGAGCGTTGGAGTCCATGCGGTTGCCTTGCTTGCGGAGGCTCAGGTCCGCAGTAGTCGCGGACTGGACGCCGCTCGATCGATCGAAAACTGGCAGTCCAGAACGCTGCGCAAGACGGACGGATCAAGAGGGGAAATCTCGACCGACGACCTGGTCCATTGGGCTCAATTCTCCGGAGCAGGTCTCGTGACTTGGGTCGTGGGAGCGGAATCCAGTGTCGTCGTGTTCGTAGCCCCGGACGGAACGCCCGAGGGTGCCGCAATCCCGCGCGGCCGACGAGCTATCGAGGCTGCGGTTCGCAGGCTGAACGACGCTGTGCGCGGGAATGATCCCGCCGAAGCCGAGCGACTTGCCGCCGAAGTTCGTGCAGGTGTTTTGCCGGCTTCGGTTTCGAAGCGGATCGCCGGAACGACCGGGAGAATGCTGTTCCTGGTTCACGGCCCGCTTGAGCGCCTCCCCGTCGAGTTCTTGTTCAGAGACGAGGCAATCGTGCCGCTGGTCCTGCCGGGCCTTCCTGAGTCTAGTCCGGGAAGTCCGATAGCACCGAGTGATCTCGCGGAGTGGAGTCTGCTCGGCAACCCCGTCGATGACGAGGGCCGTGCCCTCCTTCCGGGAGCCAAGGAGGAACTCGCGGCTGTTGCCAGACTTCACGGGGCGAGTTCGATCAGTCCAAATGCAGGCGACGTTCAGGCAGCTTCCCTCGACGAACCCGGGATTCGATTGAGAGCCGGTACGGCCTTCGATCGTGCAGCTCTGATAGCGGAACTCACAGGCAACCATCCGGTTCACATCGCCACGCACCTCGTCCATGGTTGTGGACGAACGCAAGGACGGATTGCGGACGTCGGATTGGAACTCTCGGGCGGGTTGAGCCTCTGTGCGCTGGAGATCCTCCAGTCCAAACCCCGACTCCCGCTCGCCGTCATCGATGCGTGTGAGACCGCGGAGGGCCGATTCGTCGACGCGGAAGGACTGCAGGGAGTCTCACGCGCATTCCTCGAGTCCGGCACGCGCAACCTCCTCGTCACGCTCTGGCCCATCGAGGATCAGGCCGCTCGAGCGTTCGCGGAAAAGTTCCACCAGGAACTGATTGCCGGCCGACGTCCATCCGAGGCCGCAGCTGCTGCGCGCATTCACCTGCGTGGCAGGGGTTTTCCTGCGGCGGATTGGGCTGCTTTCCGCTTTGTGGGCCGCGACTGATCCCAGATCGCGTTCTTCCAGACGGGAAAAAGTTTCGCGTTCGGAACGCGAGGATCGGGGTGCGATCCGGAACTTCTTTTCCACCTCAAGAGGCGGCTCTGCTCCTCCCGATAGTCCGGCGTACCGAGCCAGTTGCTCGGCACACCCAAGGAGGAAGCACCCATGCTGTCGAATGTCCTAGCGTTACTTGCCTGCGCAACGTTCCCGGTGTCCGACCCGCTGCAATCGCCCGCTCAGATGCCGGCGAATCAGCCGGTGGTCGAAGTGGGAACCTATGTGACATCGACTGCGTTTCTCGCCCACAACTTCTCGAACTTCGATCACCTGCTCGTCTTCGGCCGAACTGGATTGAGCTCGACCGTGACCGTGGTGCTCCACGCCGGCGCGTCGGTTCGCTACGACTACGCGCCCGAAGCGCTCCAGGGTGTGAAGATCGAAGTCGTCGCCGTGAGGTCCCCGATCTTGCTCGCGACGAGCGGCGCACTCCCGCTCGTGCTGCCTGCGGGATCGAGCGACGAGAGTCTCTGGTCCGTACCCGGAGTCGTCGGCCTCGTGACCTGGCAACAGAACGGATGTGACGTCGTTCCCTTCAGCCCTCTGAGCAGCATGCTGCCGAGCTACCTCGGTGCGATCGGACCTGGAGACGGAAGCATGAACGGGGCCTGCCAAGCGCCGATCGCAGTTCCGACCGGCGGCGTCATCACCGGTGGTCTGCCCAAGACACTTCTGCCGATGTGAGAGTCGGCCCTTCTCCCTGACAGGAACCCAGAGAGAAACAGAAGGTGTGAAGAGCTGGCGCTCCCGCGGCGCCGGCTCTTCCCCTTTCCAGAGGACTGCCTAGCCAACGCGAGCTGACGCGAGTTCTCCGAACTCCTTCCTTCCAGCCCGCCCTTGCGTTTCCACCGCACGGGGCACGAGGATGATCGCGGCTTCCTCCAGCGATGATCCCCACGACCGCGTTCGAAGCTCTCGCGACGCTCGTCGAGTACGCGTTCGTCGGCCGCATCCTCCTCTCGATCCTCCCCCCGGGCTTCCCGGGCCTCCACTCCTTTCGCGATCTCCCCGCGACGTGGGCGGCGTCTCATCTCCTCGGTTCCGTCTCGCTCGCCCTCGAGCTCCGACTTCTCGAGACGCTCGATCTCGCTCCGCACCCGCTCGTCCTCTTCGCCCCCTGGGCCATCCTCGCGCTCGGCCGCTGGATCACCCTCCCCGGTGCGATGGTTCCGCGTCGCGAGCCTGAGCACGAGGCCTCCGGTCCGCGCGCGACGCTGCTCCTCCTCGCCTCCGTGCTCGCCGTTCTCGCGAGCCCGCTCTTCCGTGATGAAGCGGCGACGCACTCTCGCGTCCTCCTCGAACCAGACACGCCACTCCGCATCGCCGACGCGCTGGCTCTCCTCGCTCTCCTCTCCTTCGGACTCTCCACCGCCCGCCGCGCACCGCTCGCACGCGCCTTCGCCGTCCTCGCGCTCGCGGTCGTTCTCTCCACGGCGATCGCTCGCTCGTTCACTCTGCCCATTCCCCTCGCGCTCGCTCTCGGCGGCGGATCGGCGCTCGGCGTCTCTTGGCTGCGCCGCGGCGATCGTCGCGCGGCAGCCCTCGCGGTCATCGCCTTTTCCGGCAGCGCTCTCCTCGGTCCGCGCGCGGCGATCTTCGGCGCAATGAGCCTCTACGCGCTCTGGCTGCACACTCCGCTGCCCTCGCGTCCCGACCTGGCCGTCCTTTCGACCGCGTTCTTCGCTGCCTGCGCGTTTCTCGGATTCCCGCGTGGAGAGGAGGCCGTTCACCTCGGCTCCGTCCTCTCTCCCTTGTCGGCCCTGACCCTGCTCATGGTCGCCTTCGCGCTCGAGACACGCCGGCGCTGGATCGCCTCTCGCGAGGGCAGCCGACCGGCGTCGAACGCGGCCGTGGGAGAGATCGTTTCGACGCGACCGCAGAGCGCTCCGCTGCGCGACACCGTGCTCCTGTGCATCCTCGCCATGGCATCCCGCGCCGAACTCTCCTCGCTCGAAGGCCTCTTCTCGGTGCTGCTGCCCCTCGCGCCGCTCTTCACTCTCGAGGCGGGTCTCCTGCTCGCGCGCTCCGAGATTCCTCCCGCGGTCGCCGCGACGTCCGAGGCCGGTTCCGGAAGCGCCGGCCGATGAGCGCAGCGGACATCCTCCGCTGTCCTGTCTGCGGCGGGAGCCTGGACGAATCCGCCCCCGCGAGCCTCTCCTGCCCCGCGCACGAAGAGAAGTTCCCGCGCGACCACGGCGTCTACGATCTGCGGCTTCACCGCGACGTTCCGGTCGAGCCGTCTCCGGCGCGGAGGAAGACACTCGAGACCGCGTTCCTCGAATCGCTCGAGGAACTCCTGCGCGGCCTGGAGGAAGTCGAGGCCGACCGCTTCATGCAGATCCTCGGCGAGGGGCGAGGCGCCTGGCTCACGATCCTCGAATCGCGCGGGCCGGACCTTCTCTTCCTCGGCAACGCGCTCTCCGGCACCGTTCCGGCTCTGGCGATCGCCGGATTCCGCGTCACGGCGCTCGACACGTCACCCGAGCGCGCTCGCTTCGGCCAGTGGCGCAACGCATCCCGAGGTCTGACTTCCGTCCGGACGATCGTCGCCGGCCGCACGCGCTGGCTGCCCTTCGCCGATCGAGCCTTCGCCGTCGTCGTCGAGGAGCGCGGATTTCCGCGCGCGAGCCCGGTGTTCGGGCACGATCTCGACGAATGTCGTCGCGTCGCAGGCGGAGAGCTGACCCTCGTCGGCAACAACCGATTCGGCTACAAGCGCTCCACCGGCCGACGCGGCATCCACTACGTCCCCGGGCCAATCGAGTATGTCGTCGGAGCCCTCGCTCCGTTCGAGGGCGAGCGGACGCTGGCCGGATTCCGCCGCGTGCTGTCTGCGCCCGGTTTCGCGCGTCCGCGCGCGTTCGCTCGCACGTCGTCGCTCTCGACGCGCCGCGACCCGCGCTGACGGTCGGACCCAAGGAGCGACGCAACCGGTTGAAGCTCGCCGCCGTGAGCGCCGGGCTCTTTCCCCTTCTCGCGCCGTCGTTCCTGCTCGTCGCGCGGCGGTCCGAAATCCAGGCCGGACCGCCGCGGATCGAGCGGATCCTGAGCGAGATCGCCGAGCGCGTCGGCGAGCCTCGTCCGGAGGCCGAGCTCATCGTCTCGACGCGCGGGCAGTCGCTCGTCATCCACACCCGCGTCACGGATGCGGCGGACGAGGACACACCCGAGATTCCAGGCCCCGTCGGCCGGTGGACGGTGCACATCCCGTTCTCTCCGCGGAGCATCGCCAGGGCTCCGCGCCGCAATGCCGTCCTCGCCGCCGTGCGCACGCGCTTTCCCTGGCTGCCGGTTCCCGAGCCGCTCTTCCACGGTCGCGCGGACGGAATCCTCCTCTCGTGCGAGCGACGACTGCCCGGATGGACGGCCCCTCAGTACTCCGGCGAGCGCGGGAGGGCCGCCCGCATGTTCTCCGAGGTCGCTGCACACTTCGCACGCTTGATCGTCCGGCCGGCGGCTCCGTTCACTGCGCGCGACTTCGACGAGCTCTTGGCTCCACGTTTCGAGCTCGTGGCTTCGAAGTCCGGCGTCCCCTCGACCGTCGCGGCGCTCGAGCGCTTGCGCGAGGAGACGCGCGACCGGCTCGTCGGCCGCTCGATCCCGCGCGTGCTGTACCACTCCGACCTCCGCGACAAGCACGTGCAGATCGGCGAGGACGGTTCGGTGATCGGCTACCTCGACTGGAGCACGTTCGAGGAGGAGTTCCTGCCGTACCAGGATCTGCTGAACCTCGTCGTGCACGGACGTAGGCAGGAAGCCGGAGTTCCGATCCGCGAAGCCTGGCGGATCGTCCGCGAGCGCAGCGAGATGCTCCCGCACGAGCGTGAGCCGTTGGAACGCTACGCCGCGGCGGTCGGCATCGACGACGAGACCGTGCGCGCGATCGAGGCGGCCTACCCGGTCTTCGTGGCCGCGATGGCGGAGAGAACTTGGGAGTTCAGCCGGCCGCGCTGGCTGCACCGTCAGTTCGGGCTGTGAAAGAGACCGGAAGGGAAGCCTGAGGGCGAGCCGAACGCGGGGTAACATGGTGCGGACGGACGCGTCCGTCCGACCCTCGACGTCCCGTGAACCCTTCGACCCATTCGATCGCGACTCGTGCTTCCCCGATCGGCCCCGCCGATCCCTTGCGCGAGCGCATCCTCGCGGCGGCAGCCGAGATCTTCGCGGGCGAGGGGTATCGCAGCGCCGATCTCCAGGACGTCGCCGACGCCCTCGGCATCGGGAAGGGCAGCGTCTACCGACGCTTCCCGACGAAGCGCGCCCTCTTCCTCGCGACGGTCGACGACGGCATGCGGCGACTCAAGCAGAGCGTGGAGAGCTCGATCGCAGACGTGCACGAGCCTCTGGCGCAGATCGCGGGCGCCGTGCGAGCCTACCTCGCGTTCTTCGACGGTGAGCCACGCCTCGCCGAACTCCTGATCATGGAGCGCGCCGAGTTCCGCGACCGGAAGAAGCCGACCTACTTCGAGCACCGGCAGGCGAACATCCAGCGCTGGCGATCGCTCTACGCGCAGTTGATGATCGAAGGGCGCGTGCGCCGGATGCCGATCGACCGGATCACGGACGTCGTCAGCAACCTCGTGTACGGGACGATGTTCACGAACCACTTCGCGGGGCGCGTCAAGTCCTTCGAGGAACAGGCGGCCGACATCCTCGACGTCGTCTTCCACGGGATCCTGGCCGACCGTGGAGTGCGCTCGAGCCCGAAGAAGGGACGGCGCATCGGATCGGATCGAACGCCAGCGGCGCGGAGGAGGAAGACATGAGACGAGGGTCCCGCGTGCTCAGGATGGTCTGCGCGGCGCAGCTCGTGTGGGCCGTGGGCTGCGGAGCAAAGGATTCCAAGGCCGCCGCCGCGGGCGGACCTCCTCCCCTGCCCGTCCAGGTGACGACCGCGCTCGCTTCCGACGTGCCGGTCGACATCCGCGCCATCGGCACGGTCGAGTCCGTGGCCTCGGTCGTGCTCAAGCCGCAGATCGCCGGCGTCATCGTCGACATCCGCTTCGAGGAGGGAGCGGACGTCCGCGCCGGTGATCCGCTGGTGCTCTTCGATACGCGTCCGTACGAAGCGGCGCTCCATTCTGTCGAGGCGGAGCTCGCGCGCGACGCCGCCCTCGCCGACGACGCGAAACGCGCCGCGGGACAGATCGAGGAGGCCCTGCAGAAGAGCGCCGTCTCCCAGCGCTCGGCCGAGCAAGCCCGCGCCGCCTTCGCCGCGGCGGACGCGACGGTGCGCAAGGACCAGGCTGCATTGGAGATGGCGCGGTTGAACCTCGACTACTGCACCGTCCGCGCTCCCTTCGACGGACGGACGGGCAAGCTCTCCGCCCGGCGCGGCAGCGTCGTCAAGGCGAACGAGACCGAGCTCGTCGCGGTCTCGCGGATCGTGCCGATCCGGGTGGCCTTCGCGGTGCCGCAAGCGCGCTTGGCCGAGATCCGCAAGGCCGCCGCCGACGCGCCGCCGATCGTCCGGGCGGAAGTCCCGGACTCCCCGGCTCCCATCGAAGGGACGCTGACCTTCATCGACAATTCGGTCGACGCGACGAGCGGCACGATCGGACTCCTGGCGACCTTCGCAAACGAGGATCGCGGACTGTGGCCCGGACAGTACGTGCAAGTCGTCTTGAGGACCGGCGTCGAGCGCGGGGCCGTCATCGTGCCCTTGCGCGCCGTGCAACGAGGCCAGAAGGGCGACTTCGTGTTCGTGGTCGGCAAGGACAACGCAGTCGAGCTGCGGCTGATCACCGTGAAGAGGAACTCGGCGAATTCCGCCGTGGTCTCGCAGGGCCTCAGCCCGGGTGACGTCGTCGTGACCGACGGCCAGCTGCGACTGGTTCCCGGAGCACGCGTCGATCCTCGTCAGCCCGCGGCGGAAGCACAGCGGTGAACGTCTCCGAGCTGTGCATCCGTCGCCCGGTGATGACCACGCTGGTCGTCCTGGGGATCGCCGTCTTCGGCGGAATGGCCTACCGCCTGCTGCCCGTCAGCGACCTGCCGAACGTCGACTTCCCCACGATCCAGGTATCGGCGGCGCTTCCGGGAGCGAGTCCGGAGACGATGGCGAGCTCGGTCGCCACGCCGCTCGAGAAACAGTTCTCGACGATCGCCGGCATCGACTCGATGACCTCGTCGAGCCTGCAGGGTTCGACGCAGGTCACGCTGCAATTCGCGCTCGATCGCAGCATCGACGCTGCGGCGCAGGACGTCCAGGCGGCGATCGCCCGCGCGGCGAAGCTCCTTCCGCCGCAGATGCCGACGCCGCCCTCGTACCAGAAGGTCAACCCGGCGGACCAACCCATCCTCTATCTCGCGGTGACCTCGCCGACCCTGCCGCTCTCCACGATCGACGAGTACGCGGAGACGCTGATGAGCCAGCGGATCTCGATGATCAGCGGCGTCGCGCAGGTGAGCGTCTTCGGCGCGCAGAAGTACGCCGTCCGGATCCAGGTCGATCCCCGCTCACTGGCTTCGCGCGGGATCGGCATCAACGAGGTCGCGGACGCGGTCGACGACCTGAACGTCAACCTGCCCACCGGCGCGATGCAGGGGCCGGACCGGGCGCTCACCGTGGAGACGAACGGACAGCTCGTCGACGCGGCGGCCTATCGTCCGGCGATCGTCGCCTGGAGAGGCGGCAACCCGGTGCGGCTCGAGGATCTCGGCCGGGTGCTCGACAGCGTGGAAAACGACAAGACCGCGGCCTGGTTCACCGG
>WNFM01354741.1_pt1 | contig 12394 bp, 11 predicted proteins | sample 5400271 | NCBI WGS metagenome assembly WNFM01 (sample SAMN13153352, study PRJNA577476) | soil metagenome | isolation source: 60 cm saprolite on Douglas fir-dominated hillslope | place: USA:California | collected 2013-09-17 | reverse complement strand
CATTATCAATATTGTATTCATCCTGTTTGTATGTTTTAATGCTGCCACCCTCGTTCACAAAAAAGTCCATGCTCTTTTGTATATAATTATAATATTTTACATCGCCGGTATTAAGCCACAATCCTTCAAATCCTTTTAATATTACGCCCTGGTCGTAGCTCCATTTGGCTGAGAAAGAATCTTTCCAGGTATTTATAACCGTAGCTGCCATTTGCTCACTGAAATTTGTAGTTTGTGCAAGGGCGGTGAATGCCTTAAATAAAAAAGCTATCGTTATTATTCGTTTCATTTTATTTTTTGTGTTTCCAGCTTCAGGTTTTCATAAGATCATCTCTTGCAAGGATATTGCGCCCCTACGGGGTGCCCTTTATAAAATTCATTTGGTGCTACAAATATTTTGCCCCTGCGGGACAATTACTTTATGATACTTTCTCGTTATCTTGTTCCTGATTCTTTATTTGTCATTTCATAAGGCCAAATTCCTTTCAAGGCAATTAGTATTTTTATGGAACCGGATTTTGCATCATCATCTTCTCCACTGCTCCATAATTAAATTCAACTTTCTTTTTTGTCTTTGTTATATCAGTATTTTTCAAACTGATCTTTTCACTTTTTTCTCCGCTTACATTCAATAACAACTCTGCTCCATTTTTATAACCAATTTTATCCAGCACAATATTTTTGCTATTGTGAATATTCATTACCGGGTTAGTATTGTCGGTAAGAAATTGTACATTTTTTAATTCGATATTACTTCCTTCTGTACAATCGAGACCTTCTTTCGTTTTTAATATCATATTCTCTAAGTAAATGTTCCGCACATTCATTTCAGGAAGGCCACGAACAAAGATGGCCTTCGCTGCGCCATTGCATACAATATTCTTTGCGTAAATATTTTTGAACTGCGGCGTGGCTTCAGTTACCGGCAGTGTTTCCACTTTCGGCGGCTCTCTTTTTTCACCGGCTAAGGCAACAGGATCCTGCGCTGCATAATACATATCAAAGAGTATTGCTTCACCAACAATATCTTTCATCGCAATATTATTGATATAAATATTCTCAACTATCCCGCCCCGTCCGCGGGTGGTTTTAAACCGAAGCCCAATATCCGTTCCGATGAAAGTGCAATCACTTACCCAAATATTCCTTGCGCCTCCGCTCATTTCGCTGCCAATTACAAAACCGCCATGCGCATGATAAACCACACAGTTTCGTACAATCATATTCTCTGTTGGCATTCCTCTTTTTCTACCTGCTTCATCACGACCCGATTTCACACAGATGCCATCATCACCAACATCGAATGTGCTATTCTCTATTAATACATTTTTACAACTCTCTGCATCAATGCCATCACCGTTTTGTGCATACCAGGGATTTTTTACATTTATATTTCTTACGGCCAGGTCTTCGCACATTAAAGGATGTAAACACCACGCAGGCGAATTTTGAAAAGTGATGTCTTTTAATAATACTTTTTTACAATTGACAAATACAAGTAAGTTGGGCCGGAGGAAATCTTTTATTGATGAATAAAATTCCGGTGTTTTGTCAGGCGTTATCTCCCCGGGATTTTTCATGGTTGATCCCTTCAATGTTTTTTCAGACGGATACCATGTTTTTTTATCATCACTCAATACTCCACCTGAGGCAACTAATTTTTTCCAATTACTCTCTGTGAGCTTTTCTTTCTTCACCATGCGCCAGGCATCACCATTACCATCAATGATGCCATAACCAGTGATAGCAATATTAATAGCATTTGTTGCTGAAAGAGGAGATTGATTCCGCATTTGTTTTAAACCTTCCCAGTTTCCTTCTATTAATGGATATTGATTAAAATCTGCTGTGAATTGGAGCAAAGCATTTTTTGCTAAATAAAGATTGATGTTGCTTTTTAATTCGATAGGCCCCGTTAACCAAAAACCTGCAGGCACCAGCACTACTCCGCCACCTTTTTTATTTATGGCAGCAATAGCATTGCTGATACTTTTTGTATTAAGAGTAATGCCATCAGCAATGGCGCCGTAGTTCATAATATTGACTGTGTCTTTCCGAAAAAAAGTTTTTTGTATAACAGGAAGTTTGACTTTCTGAGCCAGCAGGCCTGCAAAAGGAAACAGAAATGCTATAGTGAGTAAACGTTTTTTCATGCGGCAAGTTTCTACTACATCAGGGGTACAAGTCTAAACAGATATTGCCTGTTGCTCAAGGATTTAAGACTCTTTATTTACGCAATCGTTGCCGGTAACGTTAATCAGGTTGCAAGACCTGACGCTAACTCATTTCGATCATTGCTTTCATTATTCCATTACCCGGATTAAGCCAGTTTTTAAAATGGTTTTTCGCTTCTTCAAATGCTACCCGGTGGGTAATATAAGTTACCGGGTTTATAAATCCTTTTTGCCATTTCTTTATATTCCAATTCTCCCGATTTATTACAAACCAGTATTTTCATCTCTTATGCATTTGCAAGTGCCCTGTCCAAATGAACATAACCACCATCTACATGTATCAATTGCCCGGTGGTATGACTCGATTTCGATGACAATAAAAACGCCACTGCATTAGCGATTTCTTCGGACGTTGTCATCCTGTTTCCCAATGGGATTTTTGATTCAATCTCTTTCAACTTTTCTTTTGGATTAGGCAATGTTTCAATCCATTTTGCATAGAGCGGCGTAAAACATTCTGCTACTACCACGGCATTAACCCTGATTCCATATTTTAATAATTCCACAGCCCATTCTCTGGTTAATGCATTCCGTCCGCCATTCGCCGCTGCATAGGCGGAGGTATTGCCTTGCCCTGTCTCTGCTGTTTTAGATGAAATATTTACAATTGCGCCTTTCGACTTTTTTAATTCAGCCAATGTATAATGTGCCAGCAGGTAATAGTGAATAAGATTTTTATGCAGCGATGTCATGAATTTTTCATAATTCCCATTTTCTAAACCAACGCCATCATTCACTCCGGCGTTGTTTACCAATCCATCAATACGATTGAATTTTTCAATTACTTTTTTTACAGCATTTTCACATTCATCCGGTTTAGTTAATTCAGCTACAACCTGGAAAGCCTTGCCGCCAATTGATTCAATCTCTTTTAATGTTTTTAAATTATCGCTTTCATTTCTTCCAACGATTACAGGTATCGCTTCTTCTGCGGCAAGCAGCTTTACTATTGCTTCACCAATACCTTTTGCACCACCGCTGACAATGATTACTTTATTCTGAAGGTCTAAGTTCATCTTATATATTTTTTCCCACTAAGACACAAAGCGGCAAAGGATTCAGATAATCTTACTTTCTTTGTGTTCTTAGTGGCTTTGTGGAATATTAAAGTTCATAAAACCCAATCGCATTTTCTCCAAATACTTTTTCTCTTTCTTCCTCTTCAAAATTCTCCATATATTTTTCCAATAAGCTTTTCCATTGTATATATATACCCGATAAAAGAATCACCGGCCAATCGCTGCCAAACATTAACCTGTCAGCACCAAATGTATCAAATACCACATCGAGATAAGGATAGAATTCGTTCGGACTCCACTGTTTCCATTTTGCTTCTGTAAACAAGCCCGATAGTTTGCAAAAAACATTTGGATGTTTTGCTATTTCCTGCATCAATGATTTCCATTCATCTATTTTTTTATTGGCGATATCCGGCTTGGCACAATGATCAATAACTATTTTTTGTTTTGGAAACTGTGATACAAATTCCAATGCTGGTTTTAACTGGTGATGGTAGATTAGTATATCATAAGTATATCCATAAGATTGCAAAGCCCTCACCCCATGTTGAAAATTTTTCTGCAATAAAAAATCCTGTGGCTCCGATTGTACTATATGTCTCCATCCTTTGATGATTGGAAATTGGGAAAAGTACTGCAGTCGTTGCTCAATGTTTTCATTTTGCAAATCAATCCAACCTACAACTCCTTTAATTATATCATGTGTTTTTGCCAGCTCCACTAAAAAAAGCGTTTCCAATTCAGTTTGATATGCCTGCACAGCTACACAGCCATCAATTCTATTTCTTTTCAAAGTCTGAGCGATAGTTCCGGGAAGATAATCCTGCTGTAAGACTTTCATGTCATTGGTTATCCAATTATCTTTTGATTTTTTGTATTTCCAGAAATGGACATGTGTATCAACCTGCATAAGCTATGCATTTTTGTTTGGAACTGCCTAAGCCATCAATTCCAAGTTCCATTGTATCACCTGGTTTTAAATAGACAGGCGGATTAAATCCTAATCCCACACCAGCCGGCGTACCGGTTGAAATAATATCGCCCGGCAACAGCGTCATAAACTGGCTGGTATATGAAACAAGAAATGGAATATTGAAAATTAAATTCGCTGTTGTTCCATTCTGCATTATTTTATTATTCACTTTCAACCAAAGGCTCAAATTATTTATGTCTGTTATTTCATCTTTTGTAGCCAGCCAGGGGCCTAAAGGCGCAAACGTATCGCAACCCTTTCCTTTGTCCCATGTACCCATTCTTTCCAATTGAAATTCCCGTTCGCTGATATCATTGTGCAAACAATAACCGGCCACATGTTCCATTGCCTTTGCCTCACTCACATAACTTGCTTTCTTCATTATCACAACAGAAAGTTCTACTTCCCAATCTGTCTTTGTTGAATTTTTTGGAATGACTACATCATCGAATGGGCCGCATATTGCCGTAGTTGCTTTTAAAAATATAACAGGCTCTGAAGGTGGAGCAGCCTTTGTTTCTCTTGCATGATCAGCATAATTCAGCCCGATGCAAATAATCTTTGAAGGTCTTGCAACAGGTGCCCCTAATCTTATTCCTTCCGGAATTTTCCGCAGCATATCCTTATGCTGTTCTATCATCCACCCGAGATGCATTAATCCGCCGTTGGCAAAAAATGCTTCATCATAATCTTTGATAAAACCGGAAACATCATAGTGCTCATCTTTAATGATAACACCGGGCTTTTCTTTACTTGCTTCGCCAAACCGAATCAATTTCATTGATAAAAATATTTTACCTATTGTATTTGTAATTGAATCACAGTATCGGTATCATTCCACGAGATTCCATCAGCATAAATAAACACACCTTCCGGCTGCTGTTTGAATTTCAAATCTTTTTTATTAATCATTAAAGACACTTTATTTATTTTTTGTTGAGTTAACGGAATAAAAATATAAGGCTGTGAAGGCTTTTTTAGAATATGAGCAAACAACGATTTATCTTTTGCTGTTACCACACCCCAATCCTGCGCGGCAATAATATTTCCTCTTGTGTCGTAAATGCTTTCCCCATATTGCTTCAGCCAGTTTCCCATTTCTTTCAAAGTATCCACAAACTCAGGTTGTATTTTGCCATTGGGCATCGGCCCGATGTTCAATAAAAAATTTGCATTGTGCCCGGCAGCATTTACCATATAATGGATAAGTTGTTTCTCTGATTTATAGGATAGATCAGTAATATTATAACCCCATGAATTATTAATGGTCTCACATGTTTCGAGCGGTAATGGTGAAACCGATGCACCGCCAAATCCTGTTGTATTGTTACCGGGCAAATCTTTTTCAAACATCTGGAAATCCTCACCCGGCAATGGAGTAATATGATGATTATTGCCAACAAGACATTGCGGTTGCAGTTTATGAATGAGGTCATATATTTCCCTGAAATGCCAATCTACACGGGGCGTTGGGTTATCATGATTGTCATTATCAAGTTGGTCCCAATAACCATCAAACCACACTCCGGCAATTTCACCATAGTTAGTTAATAATTCTGTCAATTGATTTTTCATAAACTGGATATAATTATTCCAGTTGCCATGCACCGTTCTGCCGGTACCATGTCCTGTATTACCAGTCCAGTAAGAATAATCATCTCTACGCCAGTCGAGCAATGAATAATACACAAACAAACCAACACCTTGTTTATGACATTCATCTGCCAGCATTTTCACAATATCTTTATGATAAGGCGTGTTCATAATATTGAAATCAGAAAATTTTGTATCCCACATACTGAATCCATCATGGTGGCGGGTGATTAATGTGATGTACTTCATGCCCGCATTTTTAGCCATGCTTACCCATTGCGCTGCATTGAATTCAACGGGATTAAAAAAATCCATCAGCCGGGTATAATTTTTTACAGTGATGTTCCGGACTTGCATGACCCATTCACCCGAACCCGGAATACTGAACGGCCCCCAATGAATAAATAAGCCAAACTTCGCATTACTAAACCATTCCCTTGCCTTCAGATTTTCAGGTGTTGGTGTATAAGATTGTGAAAATGCATTCAGATAAAAAATAAAACTGAGCAGAGCAATCGTTATTTTTTTCATATATAGTTAATTTGTTCTTTTATTTTTTTATAATTTAACCATATAAGGCATTTAAGTTTTTACTCTTGTATTACTTGTATGTTTTGTATGGTTCATAATCATTCTTAACAATGCAAAAGATTATTATGTATTCAATTTTAAAAACCCTCCATCAACCGGGTAATCGCAACCGGTAATAAAAGATGCTTCATCAGAACAGAGAAACAAAATAAGAGAGGCCACTTCTTCTGTTGTTCCCATTCTTCCTATAGGTTGTGTTTTGGCCAATGCATCATACATTTCTTTTTCTTTTCCCGGATAATTTTTTTGTAAATAATCATCTACAAACGGAGTATGGATACGTGCCGGTGAAATGCAATTGCAACGAATATTATCCTGCAAATAATCTTTAGCCACCGACAATGTCATTGAATAAACAGCTCCTTTACTCATGGAATAAGCAAATCGTTCAGCGATACCTGTCAGTGCCGCCACCGAGCATACATTCAATATCACTCCTTTGCCGGTTGCTTTCATTAAAGGAATCGCTTCGTGCATGCAATTATAATAGCCTTTTACGTTTACATTAAATATCCTGTCAAAATCAATTTCATTAGTAGTATCTGCTTTTCCTATATGAGCAATTCCTGCATTATTTACCAGCACATCTACTTTACCAATCTCTTTTAAAGTTTTTCCAACCTGTTGCTGATTACATACATCGCAAAGATGTGCCATCGCATTGCCGCCATTCTTTTTAACCATGGCAACAGTATCATCCGCCTGTTGCTGGTTCAATTCAATGATATGAACAGTTGCACCTTGTTTTGCAAATAACAATGACGCAGCTTTGCCGATACCGCTTCCGCCGCCAGTGATAATGACCGTTTTATTTGTAAAGTCTAACATGCCCCTATCCCCTAAAGGGGAATATTCGAAAATTGTTTTTATTTATTTAAAATACTTAAATTTTACAGACCTCCATAACTCCCTTTAGGGAATGGGGGCTTCAAATATCTTTTCCATCAATATCCATTTTTCTCCTGGCTTTGCTATTGGCAATCCCTGCTGATATTTCCACATCAATTGCTCCCATTGCTGTACTTTCTCATTAGCTTTATCCATTGCTGCTTTCTTTTCAAAATTAAAATCATTGGTTGTTTCCATAATCATAAAGAGCCTGTTGCCAATCCTGTAAATCTCCATTTGTTCAATGCCTGCTTCTTTAATACTCTTTAAAATTTCCGGCCATACCTTGCGATGATGCTCTTCGTATTCTTCAATCAAAGTTGCATCATCTTTTAAATCCAAAGCAAGGCAATAACGTTTCATAAGCCCCTATCCCCTAAAGGGGAATAATTAAATTTAAAAGTAATGAAAGTTGATGCCATGGAAACAGAACCCTGAACGGAGCGTCGCAAGAGACGATGCCATTTGCACTAAAGTTGGTATTAATAAAATACGTATCGCTAATCATTGCAACGATTTTATTTTATATCCTTTCAATCCAAAAAACAAGACAACAATAAAACAAACCAACGGCACCATATATCCATTCTGAATATTTTTGGTGACATCCGAAATATAACCAAGGATTGGCGGCAAAAGAGCTCCGCCAACTATTGACATTATAATTAAGCTTGACCCAATCTTGGTTTCATGGCCGAGGCCTTTTATCCCCAATGCAAATATGGTAGGAAACATAATTGACATAAAAAATCCTATTCCTATCAGGGCATATACTGTTATCATCCCTTTACTCAAAATGGCAAGCAGTGAAAGCACAATATTAACTGCTGCATAAATGGAAAGTAACCTGGCTGGCTGAACATATTTCATCAGGAATGTACCAAAGAAACGTCCTGTCATAAATGCGATTCCATAACCCCAGCCGAGATATTCTGCAGCTAACTTTTCATTAATGCCTGCCGATCTTGTAGTAAGGTTAATAAAAAAACTGGTTATACAAACCTGTGCTCCTACATAAAAAAATTGTGCAATCACAGCCCAGGCAAGATGCCTATGCCTAAGTGTATGAAAAAGATTTTTTCTTTCTGTTTTTTCTTCTTTTATATCCGGAAGTTTTATCAGTAAAAACAATATTGCTACAACGAGTATCAACATCCCGATAATGATGTATGGTCCTTTTACACTACCGGCTTCTGATTGCAAATAAATTTCCTTGGCCTGGTCAGTCATTTTTGCCAGGTCGGCGTCTGTGTATTCCTTTCCGGAAAGAATGAAACGTCCACCTATTAAAGGAGCGATTACTACTGCGAGGCCATTAAAAGATTGAGCGAAATTTAATCGCTGGGTAGAAGTATTTTCCGGTCCCAACACTGTCGCATATGGATTAGCCGCTGTCTCCAGCATGGCAAGACCACAGGCAATAACAAATAAAGCGCCAAGGAAAAAAGCATATTCTCTTGTGTTGGCTGCAGGCACAAACAATAAAGAACCTATTGCAAAGAATAGTAAACCAATAATAATTCCTGCCTTGTAGCCTAATCGTTGCATGATAATTCCGGCAGGAATAGCCATGATAAAATAAGCAATGAATACGGATGAATCAATCAACGAAGACTGAAGTGTATTTAAACGAAATGCTTTTCTTAAATGAGGAATAAGAATAGAGTCAAGATTAATGATAAGCCCCCAGAAGAAAAATAAACTTGTTATCAGTATAAAAGGAATAAGATATTTGTTTCGGTTGCTCATAATTGAAGATAATGCATTGAAAAGCTGATTCCCTTCTTCAGATTTCCACCACCCGTTTTTCTTTATTGCTTTGATAAGCCGCTTCAATAATCCGAATTACATTTCTGCCTTCTTCTGCTGTAACCGGTAAAGGTTTATTATTCCGGATGGCCTCAAATATACCATCATAATATTCCATATAATTACCTTTTAATGAAGCAATATATTCACGGATAACCTTGCCATCTTTTTCTGTATGCAATAATCCTTTTTGATTCTCCGGTTCTATTCCCCAGTTTTCAGAACCGGGCAACTGGCGGGCCTGCAATGCTGTTTCCTGGACATCGGCACGACTTTTTAAGAACGATCCTTTTTTACCATGGATAATAAAACCCTGCGGCTCTCTTGCATAATAAGTAGATTTTATTCTTACACGGAGTGATGGATAATATAAAAGGATTTCAAAGTAATCATCTACCTGCGAATCCGGGCGCATACTGAAAATGTCTGCAAATACGGCCTGCGGCATTCCAAACATAGTCAATGCCTGGTCTATTAAATGTGAACCGAGATCATATACACTGCCTACTGCCGGGCCGGCAGTTTCTTTATGTACTTTAGCACTCAGCCCGGGGTTGTAACGGTCATAATGAATTTCAGCTTCTACTATTTCACCCAACCATTTTTCATCCAAAACTTTTTTGAATAATTTATAATCACTATCGTAGCGGCGATTCTGGTAAACAGAAATTTTTTTGTTATGTTGTTTTGCTAAAGCAATTAAGTCATCGGCTTCAGCAGTAGTAGCAGTGAAAGGTTTTTCCACGATAACATGCTTACCGGCCAGCAACGATTTTTTGGCATAATCAAAATGAGTGAAGCTTGGCGTATTCACTACAACCAATTCAATGGCATTATCATTTAATAATTCTTCAAGCGAACGGTATGTTTTAATGCCGGGATATTTTTCAGCAGCAAGATTTTTACTTCTTTCCCATACAGCATACAGATTATAACCCGGATGCAGATGAATAAAAGGAGCATGAAAAACCGAACCCGACATACCAAATGAACACAAGGCAGTGTTGATAGCATGCATAGAAAAAATTTACCGGTTTAAATGATGGAAGTTACTCCGGTTTCCATTCACCAAAAATATTTTTTAAGGTATATTTTTTTACTTCTTCTTCGGTCAGTTGTTTTGACCATTCCATTCTTTTTGATGAGTCGGCAGAGGGACCATAGTTTTTATATTCCGAATAGCGAGTGGTTTTATAATTATCTGTGTTGTTCCAGTTAGACCAGCCTTCGGGTTTTATATGCTGACCGATATAACAGTGGATATAAATAACACTTGCATAGGGACGCCATGGCCTTCCCAAAGAAACATTATTCAGGGAAGTATCCCCCGTAAGAATACAATCATTAAATATATAACCATACGGATGTTCTTTGGGCGTAGATGCAGCCGTGACATGAGAATTCTTTTTGCTATGAATATGACATTGCTCAAACCAAACAGTGGATGAACCAAAAATAAAATCAGTGGTGCCTTCTATATAACAATTTTTATAATACTGGCGGCTATTATCATTATTGGTAAACAATACATCCTGGTTGCCGATAAAACGACAATTAATAAAAATATTTTTATCGCCATCTATTTCTGCAGCAACAGCTTGCCCTGCAGCGAAGCCTGCATCATTTTGAAACGTAATATTTTCAGCCCTGAAATTGTTTGCCTTCATTAAAAAACTCCAGGATGTTCTTGTATTAATGCTGTCGCCCCTGAGAGAAACCTTTCCTGTATGGTCATTATAAGTAAGAATCGTGTTGAATTTATCTTCACCAACCAGTGTTATAAAATTCTTTGAGGAATCGAGATGCAGTTTTTCTTTATAGATTCCATTTTTAATGTAGATAGTAGTTGGCTTTTTATTATTTAAAGGAATGGCATTAAATGCTGCCTGTACGGTTTTATATTTTCCGGTTCCATCCTGCGCTACGATAATTTTTTGTTGAGAAAAAACTGTAATAGAATAAAAGAAAAAAAGGGTTGATAAAAAAAGTCTCACAATTATAGTTTTATTTTTAACTGCTGTTATCATGAAGAATTTCTTACCGGCTAAAGCCGGTAACGATTTTGCGTTTCATTAACCCCAACCTTAAGGCTGGGTTATAAAGTAAACCTTTACTTTCCGGGCTTTACACCAAATTAAAAAAACAATAATTATTTCTTTAAAAACACTTTCTTTAAAAAATCATCAATGTATTTTACAGTAGGTTGAAACCAGGGGTCAAACAAACAAAATGAATGCGGCGCTCCTTCAAAAGTTTTTATTTCGGAATAAATAGCATATTCTTTTAATTTTTTAATGTAATCTTCTCTGCCAGCATGCATACGGTCAACCCCGCTATTAATAAATAAAATTGGAGGTGCATGTTTTCCAACATGTGTAAGCGATGATGCTTCCTGCCACAAAGCAGGGTTTTCAGTTTTAGAATAACCAAACCAGTTGGTTGCTGCAGAAATTCTCTTGCTATCATCACCTTCGCCTGATTCAGGATGAATGAATGCAAGTATTCCATCAATATCTATTACTGCATGTACAAAGCTTGAGGCATCAGGCAAACAATTATTGTTTCCTTCAAACTTTTTAATTGTATTTGTGGCGCCCATGAAAGCGGCCAGCTCACCGCCGGCAGAGAAACCAAGAACAACAATTTTCGATGTATCAACATTGTATTCTTTTGCATTTTCATGCACCCATCGTATTGATGCTTTTATATCATATACTGCAGCGGGGTATAATGCTTCTGTTGATAAACGATATTCTGTGGTAAAACATGTATAGCCAAGATTAGCCAGTTGTTGTGCCAAAGGATAATGCTGGGTGCGGTTACCTGTTCGCCAGCCGCCACCATATAAAATAATGATAGCAACGTTTCCTTTTTTGTTTTTCTTTTTAGGATAAAAAACATCCAGTTTCAACCTGCGGTTGCCGATGGCGCAATAAACAATATCCTTTTTTTCTTTTACTGATACAAAATGAAATTCATTTACAATCTTAATGCCAGGGAAATCTTTTTTTGTATTAATATAAGCGCTGTATGTTGTATAAGAAGTATCAGGTTTTCCTGTTATTCCTGCTGTGGATTGAGGAAATGATTTTCCAATTGTTAATGCAAAAAGTAATATTAGGAAAACTTTTTTCAATGCTCTTTATATAATTGTCACGGGTGCACGCTGAAAATTTCCGTGCATCCGTGGCTTTATTTTTTTACAATTCTTTCTGCAAGTTCCAGTTTTAATTCTTTTATTTCTTTCAAAACGAGCTGGGCTATTAATCTTGCTCCAAGTTCATTAA